>Ga0308016_10000021_pt1 | contig 88854 bp, 86 predicted proteins | sample Neamet233_FD_203129 | JGI IMG/M metagenome (GOLD analysis project Ga0308016, IMG submission 203129) | Marine microbial communities from water near the shore, Antarctic Ocean - #233 | ecosystem: Environmental > Aquatic > Marine > Unclassified | place: Southern Ocean | collected 2014-07-28
AGCAGCTCTTTTACCTGTTCCGTTCAAGACGACGCCAGTCAACATTTTTTGCATCTCAGTGGCTGTTTCAGCCGACAAAACTCGTTTCCCAACGACAAACTCCTCAGGTTTGAACCCATTGGAACCGAGAGTACCGCGCACGAGCCTAGGAGTGAGATACACCCCACCATTTGCAATGGCGTTATATGCAGCAGCTAGCTGAATAGAAGTAACTGAAATACCCTGTCCAAAAGCAATAGTAGCCAGGCCTGTCCCATCCCAGTCTCTTGGATGTTTAAGAATTCCTCGTGACTCAGCCGGGAATGATTGAACGTCGTTCTCACCGCTGTAAGATCCAAATCCGAATTTAGATAGATATTGGTGCAACAGGTCTCGGCCAAGCTTCTCAGCGATTTGAATAGTTCCAATATTTGATGACTTCGCTAAGATTTCAGGGACGCTCAGGCTCCCAGTGGAACTAAAGTAAGGTTCACGAAACAACTTGTCGGAAAACAGATACGTCCGAGGAACATCAAAAATTTGGTCAGCTTGAATCCGATTTGTTTCCAACGCTGCTGCGATAGTAAAGGGTTTATTAACCGAACCAGGCTCGTAGGTGTCTACGTATGCCACCAAATAGTTGGCGTTTTCAACTTTATTGGAAAGTGAATCTCGGACGACTCCAGCCACAGCGAGCACATTTCCTGTTTCTACTTCCAGTACTACTACTGTCCCTTTTTTGGCTCCCGACTTTTCAACGGCATCTTTCAAAACTTTTTCAGTTAGCCATTGTGTCGGAGCATGCAGAGCTAGAACCAGGTCATCGCCGCTTTTTTCAGCTCGGTAACTTAATTCCCCATTTGGAAGCTGAACTCGGTCAATGCCTCTTGAATAAAATGACTTTGATGTCCCAGGCTTACCTTCCAAAACCTCATTAAATTGGACTTCAAGACCCGAAGAAGGCTCTTGGGCTGGATTGACCCTTCCTATAAGCCCTACGGCGATGTCGCCAGAAGGACGTTGGCGGCCTTGCACCGTTCTGAACTCTAACCCAGGCAGCTCTAATGACTTAACATCTTCTACGACCTTTAGCTCAACCAAGGGAGACAGAAGAACATACTCCTTTTTTACTTTTGACAGCCTTTCACGCAGCCATTTTTCGCTATGTCCTAGAACTGGCGCCAGCAGTCTTGCAGTTCGCTCAACGTCTAGGACTAGGTTGGGGTTAGCTCCGATCTCTCCCATTTCAGTTGATTGAGCAAGGGGACTGAATTCTGTGTCTAAGATCGCACCCCGATGACCGATTAAGTTTGCTGTGCGAGCATGCCCAGCAATCCTAGCTGAATGTTCATCGGCATTAACTAGCTGGATATAGGCAAGTTTCACTACTGCCAGTAGTAAGCCAGCTAAGACCATGAGCATCAGAAGCCCTACTCGGCGTTTAGGCGAGCCAGCTTTAATTGACTTTGTTTCGCTTACCGAGTTAAGAATTGACGCTTCTCCACTAGATCCTTTATTGAATTCATTCTCAGCCACGACGAGTACGTAAAGACACTGCATCGGTTAAGAGTGTCTTCACTGACTGCCAATCAGAAGAGCCACTGGTCCCGGTGTCAAGAGACACATTGGCCGATGCGCTGATATAAGCAGAATCAACTCGGATTATGGTCGGTTCATCGGCCGCAACTAGCCCTAGGACACCATCACTCCACCGAAAAATTTCTTGCGGGGCTTGTCGACGATCCAACTCAATTTTCAATTTTCGAAGTTCTGTCCGCTCGCTTTCGATTTGCCCTTCAATATTTTGCAGTTCGAAATGAACACCATTACTAAGCGATTGCACAATAGCGAAGACGAATAGAACCAGAAGAGTTAAGCCGCCAAAGAATGCTGTTGCACTAACAAAACGTCGAGCCAGGAGCCCTCTCGTTCCCGAGCTAACCTCAACCTCTGAAGTGTCGGCCGCATCTTCAAAATAAGCAGATTCAGGAAGTAACGTTAAAGTCACCTGCTTTACAATTCCCCTGCAGGAAGCCGCTCAGCTGCACGAAAACGTGCACTCGTTGCACGTGGGTTATACGCAATCTCGCTTTCAGTTGGGCGGCGTACCTTTCGTTTCAGCAGTCGCACCGTCGGTCCGGCTCCACAAACGCATGGCAAAGAGGATGGACAATGGCAAAGACCATCAGCCGCTTCTCGTAACAAATGTTTCACTATTCTGTCCTCTCCGGAGTGGTATGAAAGCACCGCTATGCGGCCGCCCGTCTGCAGTCTTTCGATGACGGAACGGATGGCCGGCTCTATAAGATTCAACTCGTCATTCACTTCTATTCTGATTGCCTGAAACGTTCGCATCGCTGGATGGCGGCCCAGCCGGCGAACAGCTGCAGGAACTGAATCACGAACTACGTCTGCTAGCTCTCTTGTCGTTCGGACCGGTCGTGCATTAACAATCCCTGCTGCTATTCGTGAAGAATGTTTCTCATCTGCATTACGTCTCAGCAACCAGCGAAGTTCTTTTTCTTCGTACGTATTTACGACAATGTCCGCATTCAGGTCTTGTTTAGAGTTCATTCTCATATCGAGCGGGGCATCAAAACGATGCGAGAATCCTCGATCAGCTGTATCAAGTTGGTAACTACTTACACCGAGGTCAAAAATTGCTCCGGCTAGTGGCTGTTGAGAATCATCGACTAGTGCCCCGATTTGGTCGAAGGTTGCGTGCACTACTTTGGCCCGATTTGAATATTTTTCGAGCCGTTCCCGAGCAACCATAACCGCGGTCTCATCGCGATCAATGCCAAGGATTTGCCGATCTACCTGCTGTTCAAGAAGCGCTAACGAATGTCCAGCTCCTCCGACTGTTGCGTCTACGAGCAATCCTCCGCCAGTGGTCTCGAAGGTTTCCAAAACTTCTTGCAGCATCACTGGAGCGTGTTCAAAGTCAACCGGCACCGAATCTCGCTCCGTCACGAGACGTCACCCGCTTCCCCAGCTAAGGGTCTCGAAAAACTGTCAGGAGATTCAAGAAGAGAGTCGCCAGTTTCGTTTATTTGGGTCCAGCGTTGAGCAGACCATAACTCGACTTCATCTATCGAGCCGACAACTACACAATCTCTTTGCAGCTGTGCGAATTCTCTTAGCTCTTCCGGAATGGCGATTCGACCTTGTTTGTCAGGCAGCACTCTCGCTGCTCCAGCCCCAAAGGACCGTTTAGCTGCACGATGTCTAATATCGCCTTCTTTAGACCTTGTCGACATTTCCAATGCCAACTCTCGAAACTGTGTTGGCGTCATCAAGGCAAGACAGCCTTCGCTACCTTTTGTTAAGTAGCCCGATTGCTCAAATGCCCCTCTAAAAGATGCGGGCAGAACAATGCGGCCTTTGACATCAAGCGAATGCTCGAATTGGCCAACAAACAGTTCATCCACGCTTTTTAGACTCCAACATCAAGAATTTTATTATTTTCCACGTACCAACAGGGGTCACAAGTACCCATGTCTCCCTTTTGCACCACAATCCCCCACTTTATGACTATTTAACCCACCTAGCAATCATATGGGGACATTTTTCTCACAAAGCGTGAATTTCGATGCTGATGTTGAACTTATTTTACGAAAACATCACGACCAGTGATATTTTTAACGTGACCATTGTCCTCAAGATTTCTGAATCGAAGTCAGCACCGCTTGGAAAAGAGAATCCGAATCAACGCCGAAACCAGCGTCGGAGGATCCGATTCCTGGCAGATCTAGCCCGACAAAGGGCCCTGAGTCAAAAGTTCGATACCACACACATTGGAACCGTGCAGCTAAACGAGAACGTCTTTGGGAAATACCCAATATTTTTTTACCTTGGAAACTTAATTCGCCTGCTCCGACCTTCGAGAAACACCACTCAGGGTCTCCTCCAAGGTCTAACGGCTCTTCGTGGACTAAAGGAAAAATACTCTGGCTATTGAAAGCTTCCTTCAAACGATGCCCTAGCCACAAAAATGATTTACGTAAATCTGATTCCCACAACGGATCCGTTGAGGGAATCGTGACATCTATCCACGTCGACTCAATCGGATCTAGCCATACTTTGCCACCGCCGCTCGAACGGCGAACAACATCAAAATTTTTGTCAGCCATGCTCTTTGGAAGACCAGCGCTCGTTGATCCCAGAACTAAAGTAGGGCTAGGAAATGAGAGAATAGATATTCGACGTATTCCATCTACCGACATTGGTCGCGAGTGCAAAAATTGAGCTCCTGCGTGCCATTGTTCAATAGTCCATTTTTGCATTTACAATCACGCCGTTAACGTAAGCGCAGCAGGGAGATAACATTCCCAATCCAATGGAACATCTGCTTTCATTGCAACCGCAACAGCTAAAGGCTGTGGCGCGTAAGGAGCTCTTCTAAGCTTAAATCTACTGTTTTCAAGCAACAAGTCAGCTTTGGCTGCATTACACGGCCGACAACACGCCACCATGTTTTCCCACGTGTTTCGCCCTCCTTTGCTCACCGGGAGGACATGATCGATACAGTCCGCTCTCTCGCCGCAGTACTGGCACAAATAGAAGTCCCGAGCGAAAAGCGCTTTTCTGTGCAATGGTGCCCGGTTGCGAAATGGGGCTCTAACATAATAATTCAATCGAACAACTGATGGTACCTGTATCTCTAAACTTTCCGAACGCAGCACCTCGTCAGAGCAATTCAACGTTTCAGCTTTTCCGGCAAGAACAAGCAGCACAGCGCGCCGCACCGAAATAATCGATAGAGGTTGAAAAGTTACATTTAGCAACAGCGTTCTTTCCGACAGCAAAGAACGCCAACTCATATTTACGATGCCATTGCCGGCCACTGCCGGCACCATTCAAGCCAAAGAATTACATCTTTATGATTGATCTCGGCCGGCTCGCCACCATCCGAGCCATACATCGTGAGCAATCGAAATTTTAGATAATCGGGATCAGGGACAGGAAGGAAAGGCCAAGTGCGGTACCAGCCGTTCGGGGCAGCCCTTAATACAGTTTTCGCTGCAGTAGCCCACAACCACGGTCGAAAGCTAACGTTCCAAGCGATTTTCAGCATGAAAGTGACTTTACTTCCTGCCCTGCGTCTAAGCCACGTTGCCACGCTTCTACCATAACCACATCAATCCCCTGACGTGGCGATATCAAGGCCCGAAAAGCCCACGGCTGCGGCTCCTACCAACGGCGCCTTCTCACCTAATGCAACCGGAACTACCTTACTTCCAAATGAAAAATCGAGACAAGCTAAGCGGTCCAACTCTTTTTGAGCTGATGCAAAAAAAACTGACCCAAACCCGAGAGCAACAGACCCTCCAATCACAGCCAACTTCAGATCCAACAGGTTAGCTGCGCAAGCGATCGCTCTACCGGTTAAGCACCCGGCTCTTTTGCGCTCGTCAAGAGAGGCAAATTCAGCAGGCATACCGATACGCCGCTGTATCGAGAGCCCTGAGACCTCTGCCTCAAGACAACCCTTCGCTCCGCAGGCGCAATCTGCTCCGTCTGGTTCAACTACTACGTGCCCGATGTGTCCGGCATTGCCAGCTTCCCCGCCCAGAAGCTTGCCATCCACCACAAGACCGCCACCGACACCTGTGGAGACAACCATCCCAATAAAATTTCTTGTGCCCTTAGCCGCTCCTGCCCAAAGCTCAGCTAAGGCAATGGCCTTAGCATCATTATCGACGAATGCCTCTAAGCCACAGGATCTTTCTAACTCTTGCTTCAAAGGAAATTTTCGCCAGCTTGGAATGTTCAAAGGTGAAACGTCTTTTCCCCCCATAGCCATAGGCCCACCACAACCAGCTCCCACGACAATAGGCACGACCCCCATCTGTGCGGAAGCTTTGAGCGCCTTATCCAGAAGCCGGCTTAGTGTTCCATAGATATCTTCTGCGCTTCGCGAGGCCAGAGTTAATGCCGCTGAGGACCAAAGTAACTCTCCTGATTTATCAACGAGACCCGTAGCAAGTTTAGTCCCCCCGATATCTACTGCTAATGCGACTTGGTTCGAACTCGTGCCCATCTCCATACGTCACCTGAGCGAATCGAGCCGCTACCGAAAAACGATATTAACCTTCGCGTTTCAGACGGTTACGGATCTTTTCGCCCAGTCCTCCCATATTCTGGCGAACCTGTCCACTTTTTACCGAACCACTAACTTTCCTAAGACCTGCTTTGCCCATTTTTCTTAAGTTACGTTCAACTACCACGGTGCAAACAAACATGATCAAGAAAGAAGCGAAGGCTGCAGCGAAGTGAATCTGCAATGACGCCACGACTCCGACTAACCCGAAGACCCCAATGCAAACTGCCCACTTTATGTTTCGCAGCGAATGCTTATACAAAGAGGTCTCTCCGACCTCTCGCGCCAATTTTGGGTCCGAGTCATAAAACTCTTTCTCAATCTCGAGCAGTATTCGCTGTTCGTCATCGGAAAGCGGCACTATAAGCCTCCGCGGAGAAATTCTCCAGTAGTCCTATCTATAGTCTACGAGCAACCTCGCCCAAGGTAAACCTCAAGCCCATCTCTGTTGCCCAGGTTGACGAAAATTTTTTCCAGAAGCGCCGGGATTAATGGCGCTTTGGCCAAAACGCGCACGAATTTTATCTACGGCTATCGCTAATTTTTTCTGCTCAGTCACGCTCAATGCTAATTGATTGGACTCTGTTTGATCAAAACTCTCATAGTCGAGCCCGAGCTGCTCGGGTCCTTTGGTTCCTAAACCTGTTATGCGAATACCAATTAGTCGAACGCCATCGCTAAAGTCCACTTTGGCCATTAGACCTAACACTTTTGCGCTTATTTGCCCAGATAGATCTGTGCCTTCGTTGATGCTTATCGATCGGCTAACTAAAGAGAAATCGGCAAGCCGTAACTTTAGTGAAACGGTCTTGCCTACAAGACTTTTGGAACGCAATCGCGCTGCGACAGCATCACTTAGACTTATTATTTCAGATTTGAGAACTTCATATCGATGAATATCCACCTCAAATGTCCGCTCGTGACTAATCGATTTGGTAGGCCGTTTGATCTCAACTGAGCGCGAATCGTCACCTTTGGACAGCATCGCTAGATGTTTACCGTGAGCTACTCCAAGAACGGACACCAAAGAAGACACTGGAACTTGAGCTAGATCCCCTATCGACGAGACGCCCAAAGATTCCAACTTTGCAAATGTAGCGGCTCCAACACCCCAAAGAGAACGAACAGGGTGAGCATGCAAAAAAGATCTCTCATCTGCTTCTCTTACGATTTTGACACCCAAGCCAGCTGACACACCCGATTCTGTTATCTGCGGCTTAGCTGCTACCGAGGCCAGTTTCGCCAAGAGCTTGGAGTTTGCTACTCCAACCGAACAATCTAAACCCACAGTCTCCCAAACATCATTTTTGATTCGCCAAGCAATGCTCTCAGAAGATCCAAACAACCTGAGGGCATGCCGCACATCTAGGAAAGCTTCGTCGAGAGAAATGGTCTCAACGAATGGCGTTATGGAAAAAAAGACTTCATGGATTTCTTTAGACGCTTCGACGTATGTGGAAAAATCTGAACTCACAAAAATCGCTTCAGGGCAAAGTCGTTTCGCTTGAACGCTCGACATCGCCGACCGCACTCCCTTTAAGCGAGCTTCGTAGCTAGCTGACGCAACGACACCGCGCACGCTGGTACCGCCGACGACTAAGGGCTTACCGACTAATGAGGGGTTGCGTCGCCTTTCTACCTCTACATAGAAAGCGTCCATGTCGACGTGTAAAATCGGCAACGCTTCTGCAGCTTCGCCCGTTGCGAAGCTCAGTTCAGAGTCGTTGAACATCTAGGTTGTTTATATCTCTTCCGCTCACGCTGTAGGAGAACGCGTGACCGGGTTCGACTTGTTTATCGAGGAATTCTAGGAGTGGCTCTGATAGCCAAGGGTGCTGTCCATTAAGCAGCACCGGTAAATCTTTTAGATGAACCCACTCGGCCGCAATAACAATTCCATCTGGGTCATCTATCACAATCTGGCCTTCGTGCCCGTTGGCCAAATGAACCTCGACTTTAAGATCCCAGTCCATATCTGGAGCCTTCACGCGAACTGTATAAGCCAAACCACTCCAGCCCGTGACGGCCAATCCAGTTTCTTCACGAACCTCTCGAGTAAGGCCTTCTATAACTGTTTCGCCTTCATCAATAACTCCTCCGGGCGTACTCCAGTCCGTTCGCCCACCTCTACGCGAATTATTGACCATCAATATGTTGTCCCCTTGAAAAAGCATTCCTCCGCCGACAGACCAATTTCGCACATCACTAGTCTGCCACTAGTTGGTGCACTTTGGGAAGCATTCACATAGGGTGAAACATATGGAGTCTGATTCCATCCCGCAAGACTTTGTGAACTTAGATGAGTTCGCAGCGCCGACAGCTCTGCCTTCCGTTAGAGCGAGAATATTCGCATTCCTGGCAATAATAGTTGCATCGTCCTGCGGAGGACTTATGGGATTTTCGCTGACAAGTCTGCAATTCGAACCAGAAAATGAGTTGTGGCTGCTATTTGGCGGCGTCATCGGCTCGCTACTAGCTGCTCCAGGAGTGGCGATCGTAGTAGTGCTAGTCCTGAGAGCTATGGCCGAATGGAGTGACCAAGCTTCTGCGCGAACGCGGTCTGCTAGAAAGAAGAAATAAGTGGGACCTATTAGACATAAAGATCGGATGCTTGATGATCTTCTTGATATGGCAAAGACTCTTGCGCTCAAAGCTGTAAGTCGCCACCAGCAAGGCTCTCTAGGTGCCATCTCAAAGAAATCCACTCCAACTGACCCGGTAACCCAGGTTGATACTGACTCAGAACAGTTGATAGTCGATGCTCTCAGATCTCAAAGACCCGATGACGGAATTCTTGGAGAGGAAGGAACTCAGCTACTGGGGAAGTCTGGTTTTGTTTGGGTCATCGACCCGTTAGACGGCACAGTTAACTACTTGTATGGGATTCCAAGCCATGCAGTTTCTATCGCAGTTGAGTATGAGGGAAAACCTTTAGTTGGAGTCGTGCATGACTCAGCGCTCAACGATGTCTACAGTGCCAGACTCGGTGGCGGAGCATTTTGCAACGGACAACCCATTGCCGTCACCAACGAAACATTATTATCTCAGACTTTACTCGGAACTGGTTTTTCTTATGATTCCAAGGAAAGGCTAAAGCAATCAGAAACCTTGGTCTCGTTGGTTCCAAAGGTTAGAGATATTAGACGATCTGGCTGTTGCGCTCTCGATCTTTGTTGGACCGCAGCAGGCCGCTTAGACGCATTTTACGAAAGAGGCCCTCATCCTTGGGATGTACAAGCTGGAGTTCTCATCGTTGAAGAAGCTGGAGGACAAGCAAATTACGATGTCCACTCAAAGAAAATCGTCGCATCAGGAACAGGGATATGGGCCACCCTGAATAGAGCTATTCTCAAAGCAGAAAAAAAACATTAATGCATTAACGCATTGAGTCTCAGATCAGGCACAATTTAAAGTGTGAATATCAGAATCCTGGCGGTTGAAGACGACGAACGAATCCTTACAGCCGTTACCTTCGCTCTTGAAGACGAAGGCTGGCAGGTTGTTAAAGCAGACTCCGGCGAAGTCGCTCTAGCAGAATTCCATAAAGAAACAATTGATTTAGTTCTCATAGACATCATGTTGCCGGGAATTGATGGCTTCGAACTTTGCAGAGAAATTCGGAGCATCAGCGACGTTCCGATTATCATGGTCACAGCACGTGACGATACTCACGACATAGTTGCCGGGCTCGAAGCAGGTGCTGACGATTACTTAACTAAACCATTCGCTCCTAAAGAACTATCTGCGCGAATTAGAGCTTTATTGAGGCGCTCGAGATCAGACTCCACGAACGAACCGCTGCTAAGAGTTGGAGACCTTGAACTTAACCGTGACGAAGGAGTGGTTTCTTTAGGAGACAAAAAAATCCACCTAACACGGACTGAGTTTCACCTTCTTTACGAGCTCGCCGAAAACCCCAATAAAGTTCGCAGCAGAGAGTATCTTCTGGAAAAAGTTTGGGGCTATGGCTACTTCGGCGATGGGAGACTAGTTGACGTTCACGTACGCCGCCTGCGGACAAAAATAGAAGTAGATGCAGCTAGCCCACAGTACGTAGTGACAGTCAGAGGGATGGGCTACAAGCTTCAACACTAAGTAGACCAATCCGTTCTCAATTAGTTCTCGTGTACCATCGTGAACTACTTTTATTGATCAGTTACCAAAAGATCATGTAGCTAAACCGAAGACCCCGTTAGCGTCTCATAAGCGAGGACACCATTTGAAGAATAACTCGCCTAAATGAAAAACAGATCAAGACTTTGGCATAGGAGATTACCTCTTCGAGCGCGCATCATTGGAGCCTTTACTCTAGGCGCAATCATTGCAACTCTTTTCCTAGTGATAATCACCTACGGCTTATCTCGAGAGTCAATGCTGCGGCAACGAGAAACCTCCTCACAGGAACAATTTTTTGCTAATGCAAGACAAGTCCAAGGGGCTCTCAGAGCAGAGGATCCCGACTTCGCTCTACTCCTTGAATCATTACCAAGCTTAAGCGGCAGTAGGTCAATCCTTAGAACCAGTGAAAACACGTGGGTTTCTCTTTCTTTAGCTCCAAGCGACCTTCCGACTCTCTTAATCGATGAAGTAAAAAATGCTTCGACAGCAAGACAAATGCGCTATCGCCTAGAAGGAGAATCGCAGCTAGCCGTTGGTCTCAGGCTGCGCCCAAGCCAAATTTCGACCTTAACTGATGTTGCTTATTTCGAGATTACGCCACTTTCAGAGATCGAAAATACTCTGGAAAGTCTCGGCTTAATACTTATTTTAGGTGCCATAGCAACCGTCTTAATCGGTGCTTCAGCCGGCTTGTGGGCTAGCGGCAGAGTTCTAAGCCCATTAACCGATATATCCGCTGTGGCGCAAGCCCTTGCGAACGGACAATTCGCGGCCAGAGTTGAGACAACTGACGACCCAGACCTTATGCCAATTATCAGGTCATTCAACGACATGGCTGCGACTATGGAACAACGCATAGCGAAAGATGCTCGATTTGCGTCCGACGTTAGCCATGAGCTTCGTTCACCACTCATGACTCTCAGAGCGTCTATCGAAGTGATGCAAAGTCGACGCATCGAACTTCCCGAGCGTGCCTCACAAGCCCTTGACCTCCTCGCTGGTGATGTAGATAGGTTTGAAAAACTAGTCCAAGACCTCCTTGACTTAGCAAGATCCAATTCAGGGTCTATCCCATCTGACCTAGTCAACATGACGGAACTGGTTGAAGCCACCGTAGCAATGTTCGAAAAACAGCCACCTATAAGTATTCTCGATGGAGCGAACAACGCTCTAGTGATCGGAGATAAACGCCGGCTAGCTCAAGTGTTCGATAATCTGCTCCGCAACGCAGAAAAATATGCGAACGGAGCCACCTTGATAGAGATAACTCAGTCAGAAGGCAGGGTGTACATATCCGTCGAGGATGCGGGACCCGGGGTATCTCCTTCCGAGCGAGAACTCATCTTTCAAGCCTTCACTCGCGGAAACGCAGCAAAAAACCGAGGCACAGGCGGGGGCGCAGGCCTGGGGCTTGCTCTAGTCGATGAGCACACACGACGGCACGGAGGCTCAGCGAAAGTAGGAAATCGTAGGGACGGACACCGCGGAGCTCGCTTCACAATTGACCTGCCGATGGTTGGAAGAAAATGAGTAAATCTAAGCTTCTAATACTGACCGCCGTTGTCTTTATTCTTTTCGGCCTCCCAGCCTGTGGCCTCTCTTCAAATGAAACCCCAAACGTTTTAGAAGTTCCTGAGGATGTTTTCCCTGACGGAGGGCAACTCCCAGCAGACCTTAACCCTGATGATTCGCTTGAGTTAGACGTCGGCACGACTATTCATCCGGTTTATTTCCTATTGGATAGTCAGATAATTGAGGTAAAACGGCGTCTACTTTCTCCAGTATTTTTAGAAGCCCCACTTAACAATCTACTAATTGGCCCCTCCTCTTCAGAAGCGGCAACTGGACTAGAGTCAGCGATACCTGAAGGCACCGAGATAGTCAATGTTCAAGTCTCACGAAACAACATCGTTGCCATTCATCTAAATGCCAATTTTTTTGCTCTTGAGGGTGCTCAACGAATTAGAGCCACAGCTCAACTAGTTTTCACTGGCCTCGGGTTAGTAACCGATGCTCAAGGCATCCTCTTCCTTTTAGATGGTGTCGCTCAGCAGCTCCCGGATAGTCGAGGCATTATCGCCGAAAAAGCTTCTGACGGCTTCGTTCAGCCGCTAACAGCAGATGATTTCGCCCCATTGCGCGCCCAGAATAAAAATTCATAAGTTACTCAACATTATTGCGATCAAAATTATTGCCGAATCGTATGGCGAGATCTCGATACTGCTCGGGCGAATGCCACAAACATAAGCATCATTGGGAAAACCTCAAGACGGCCAAACATCATTAAAAACATTATGATTACGCGTCCGAGCCGAGGAAATACCAAAAAGTTACTTACCGGTCCTGCCTCTCCCAACCCCGGGCCGGCATTTCCGATCGCTGAAACCGCTCCCGAGAATGCAGTAACAGGTTCAACACCCAAACCTGCCAGCGTTAACCCTCCAAGCACGATTAACCCCATATACAACAATATGAAACCGACCGCTTTCGCAGCAATTTGCTCATCTATTGATACCGCTCCCATACGAATAGGAACTACGGCCTTGGGGTGGCGCGCTCTAACGATTTCGCGAAAAGAATAGCGCACCAAAATTTGGAGACGCAATATTTTCATGCCCCCGGCAGTCGACCCGGTCATACCGCCAACGATCATTAATGTCAGGAGGACTATCTGAGCGGCAGGCGCCCAAATAGTAAAATCACTAGTTCCAAAGCCAGTGCTGGTTCCTAATGAAACAGCATAAAAAAATGACTCTCGAATATTTCTACCTAATGAGAGATTCCCAAGATTTAACCATATTAAAATAAATGTTGACCCAACAATCAACCCCAAGTACCAACGCAGCTCACTCACCCGATGGTACGCTTTTGGGCCGCTTTTGAAGGCATACCAATGCAGCGAAAAGTTAGCGCCGCAGAAAATCATGCCTGCGATGATAATGAATTCGGCTAGCAAGGAATCGAAATGAGCGATCGACGCGTTATAGGGAGAAAAGCCCCCAGTCGCAACAGTCGTGAATGCATGAGTAGCAGCATCGTAGGGCGATAAACCTACGACCATAAGGGCAGCAATCACAGCTAGCGTTATTCCGCCATACAGTAGCCATAGACGGCGCGCAGTGTCAGTAACTTTCGGTGTTAACCGGTCAGCCGTTGGCCCAGGGGCTTCGTTGGCTATTAGCTCCAGACCTCCAATTTTTAAGGCTGGTAATACAGCTACCGCTAGGACAATTAAACCCATCCCACCAAACCACTGAATCATGCTTCGAAAGAACAGGACTCCTCGAGGCACAGCCTCAATATCGGACAAAATCGTTGAGCCGGTGCACGTAAATCCCGATATTGATTCGAATAGAGCATCATCAAAATGAGCCCATGGGATTGACCCGGTCATCAAGAAAGGCAAAGCACCAGCTATCGAAACAGCAAGCCAGCTCCACGCAACAGAGGCAAGAGCAACCGGGGTATCAGCTCGATCCGATACCGAAGAAGCACCAAACATGATGGTACCTATCGATAAAGTTAAAAGGGCAGAGACCAATAGACCTAAAGCCCCACCGCCCCCATCTGCTAAAGCAACTCCAGAAGAGGCAAACATTCCTAATGAGATGGCGACCAACGCAGAGCCAGAGACTCTCAAGGGGGTCCCTTTAATTTTTTTCATCGGACTGCCATTTTTCTACGGCCAAATGATTTACGCCTTAACATTCTGGCCAGTGGCTCGGTAATGAATGCCAAAACCACTAATACCGGTGTTATGGATATTCGGCCAACAACCATTAGGCCCGCTGAAAAAATCTGCCCAAAACCCGACAATTCACTTAAATGGTTGATCTGAGCTGCACCGCCAAAAGCCGGGCCAAAATTAGAAAGACATGAAAGTGCAAAAGAAAAAGCGCCCTCCACATCTAAACCACCGTTAGTCAGTATTAACGCTCCTGGAATCAGAACCAAGAGCGACAAAAAAACTTCGCCCACTATTCTAGAAAACGCCGCTTGCCCAATCGACGAATGACCAACACGAATAGGTAGAACTGCAGTCGGGTGAATCACACGCTTCAACTCACGACCAATATAAGAGCTAATGGCCAAAAGACGCATCACCTTGAAGCCCCCAGTCATTGACGCTGACATGCCACCGATCAACATCACAATGATGACCAGCGACTGTCCGCCGGCAGATGGCAGATCGCTCACACTATCGATATAGCCTGTCGTCGAAGCGGCAGAAGTGACTTTAAACAACGAGGATCTAACAATGTCTAGCGTCAATGGTTGCCTAGCAAAAATAGCGACGAACGAGGCAGCAGCAAGTACAACTAATGAATAAAAACGAAATTCATAGCTTCTCCAAAATCGCTTTGGGTCTTTACGCCGTATAGCTAAGAAAATAAGCGGCAGACTGATCCCAGCAATAAACATTCCACCGACAGCCACCCATTCGATTGGTCCTGATTGATAGGCACCAATCGAACCGAGCTGAGTCGAAAAACCGCCAGTAGAGATAGTCGTTAACGCGTGCATCGCACTATCAACTAACGGCATGCCGGCTGCTGCGTAGCCCACTCCTATTAACGCTGTCAACATGACATATAGGAGTAATAGCCTGAAAACAGTGCCACTGCTTTTAGGTGACAAACGTCGGGCAGAACGAGTCGCCACTCCGCCATCCGCATCGAGCCCACCAACTCCTAGATGCGGCAAAACGCGTACTAAGATAACGATTAGAGCAGCACCGGCGATCCACTGCCCAAGGGCGCGTAGAAGCATGACTCCCGGCTCAATCTTAGAAATATCAATCGTGCTCGCGTTAGTACCTGTAACCGTCGACGCAGCCTCAACAAGGGCCAGAGTGACGCTTCCAGTAGCTCCAGTCGCCAATAGGCCAACCATTACGATTCCTAGCGAAGCTAAAGTTCCCGATGCTAATGCTCGAAACAGTCGCGCTGTGCTTAGATATTTAGGAACGCGCGCATATCTTAAAATAAACAAGCCGATAACTGCTGAGGTAGTCCCAACGACTGCAAGCTCTAACCAAACGCTTCCTCCACGGGCGCTATCGAACAGAGCACACGCCATGAACATAGGCCAAACACACAACGCCACTGTCCCAACCGTTACCGCCCCAACCGATTCAACCCGGCCGTTTGAGTAACCTCTCACTGCCAACTTGACAACATGCAGACTCTTAGCTATTCGGATCTTCAATCGTCCGAGGCTCGGTCCACCTCTAGACGGCCTTGGCGTCACCCGAAAGCCCGCTTGACCTCATCCACCATATTTGGTTTTGCGAACACGATGACATGATCGCGCGTTCTCAGCACACTACGCCCACGAGCTATATGGGCGTTACCATCGCGAACTATCGCAGCTAGAAGGGCTTGAGCCGGCAATCCAAGATCCCGAACAGCGGTCCCGTCTGCCGGGGCTCCTGGGGCAACTTCGAACTCAACGACCTCTACATCGCCTTCAAGGAAAGTTGCAACGGCTGCCACGTCTCCGCGCACATATCGCAAAACGCTATTAGCGCTTGCTGTACGAGGCGATAACGCTGCATCAATTCCAACTTCTTCGAGCAGGCTTAAAAGACTCAAACGGTGCACAACGGCGATTGTCTCCGCAGCGCCTTGAGATTTGGCATATAGACATGCAAGAACATTTGCATCATCTTCGCCCGTTGCTGCAACTACGGCATCAAAATTTCCTACATCTTCGCTCTGCAAAAAATCAGTATCAGTGATGTCTCCTTGCAAAACCAATGCTCCAAAAAGTTTTTCGGACAGCACCTTTGTACGGTTCGGGTCTCTCTCGACTATCACTACTTCTACGCCTCGATCGATCAGGCGAATGGCAAGAAGTTCAGCTGTGCGACCACCCCCGAGCAACATCACCCTTCGGAGCTCCGCTCGGTGTAGACCGAGTATCTCCATCAGTTCTCTGCGACCTTTTCGACGACAAACAACACGTAACAGATCATGAGCCAGAAGCCGAGTATCATCTCGAACCACCTCGCTTACACCGTTGCGAATAATCTCTCCAAATATGAAGTCCCATTCAGGCTCATAATCCGCGCCTATTTCTTGCATAGACCTACCGACTACCGGAGCATCGTCTCCCAACCGGGCGCCAACTAAAAGTATTTCACCGCCAGCCATCTCGTAGATATCAGAAGCTCCTTGATAAACAAGCAACTCATGAATGGCTCCAGCTGTTTGTTCATCAGGGTCGAGGACCAAGTCAACGCCCATGGTCTCTCGTAACTGTCGACCATCAGGGCCCCTAAGCTCTCTGTCGGCAATCCGAGCGATAGTCGACAACGACTGATCGTCTCGCGCTTGACGAGCCTGAAGACACACGAGCAAATTAGCCTGGTCGCTATCAGTCACAGCCACCATAACTTCGGCCTTATCGACACCGGCTTCCTTCAACGTCGTTGGATTAGTTGCATTTCCAGTCACCGTCATTATGTCGAGCTTCTCTAAGGGTTCTAGCTGTTCTCGACTTAGATCGATAACAACGACCTCATTACCTTCTCGACTTAAACGCTCGGCGACGTAAGAACCCACTTCACCCGCACCCGCTACAACGATTCGCACGTTCCCGAACATACAACCATCAGAGGCTTAGGGGAATTCTCAGGGCTAGAACGCTTCGAGAAAAGTAGAGGTAACGGTAAGGTGCACACATGGCTGTAATCATTTCTATTGACGCCGGCACAACCGGAGTTCGAACGTTTGCTCTAAACGAAAATGGAATTCAAGTCGGGCTTGCCTACAAAGAATTCACCCAGCACTATCCGTTTCCTGGGTGGGTGGAACATGACCCCACAGAAATATGGGTTGCTGTTCAAGACACGATAAAAGAGCTTGCTAAGACTCTGAGTGAACCAATTGCTTGTATCGGTATCGCTAACCAGCGCGAAACGGCCGTGGCTTGGAGCAGAGCTAGTGGTTTACCTTTGGCCCCGGCGATTGTTTGGCAGGACAGGAGAACCACGAAGCGCTGCATCGAGCTAGAGCAGCAAGGCCATCTGGGTCTAGTGAGAAACGCAACAGGTCTTGTCCTTGACCCGTACTTTAGCGCAACTAAGTTTGAATGGTTTCTCGAATCCGGGGGCGTTCAACTATCGGCAGATTTAGCTTTTGGGACTATCGACTCTTGGCTCATATGGCAGCTAACCGGTGGGTCGGTACATGCCACCGATCCAAGCAATGCGTCACGAACAATGTTGTTCGACATATCTCGAAGCTGCTGGTCTGACCAACTTTGCGAACTATTCAAAATACCTCAATCTACGTTGCCCGATGTCCTTCCTTCCTCGGGACGTCTCGGAACAACAGCAGATTCGACCGCATTTGGCCCGGGAATTCCAATAAGCGGTGTCGCCGGCGACCAGCAATCAGCTCTCTTTGGCCAGGCATGCCTAGAACCCGGAATGACCAAAAACACCTACGGCACAGGTTCTTTTGTATTAATGAACGTCGGCGAAGTTTGTCCGAAACCTATTGATGGTCTATTGAACACCATTGCTTGGGACTTAGGCGATGGCCCTATCTTCGCATTGGAGGGAGCAATTTTTGCGACTGGGGCAGCAATACAGTGGTTACGAGACGGTTTGCAAATCATAGATCAAGCATCAGACATTTCTCTATTAGCTGAATCTGCAGACTCGAACGGTGAAGTTTTTTTTGTTCCAGCATTCGCAGGACTTGGCAGTCCGTGGTGGGACCCCACGGCTCGCGGAACGCTACTAGGGCTTACAAGTGGAACCGGCCGAGCAGAAATAGCGCTAGCTACGCTTCAAGCTATTGCGCTCCAGACGCGCGATGTTATTGACGCAATGACCACTTCCGCTAACTACGAAATCAAAGCATTACGCGTAGACGGAGGAGCATCAGTATCTGATTTACTTCTTCAAATCCAAGCAGACCAACTCAGTGTTCCGGTTCAGCGCTCAGGAGTTACTGAGGCAACGGCTCTTGGCGCTGCCATGCTTGCAGGCCTAGCAGAAGGTGTTTGGTCTAACGTCAGCGAGGTACAAGACGCTTGGACATTAGGTCAAGAGTTTTTGCCGCAACAACCACCAGCAGAAGCTGCTGAACTTCACGAAAAGTGGAAAAGAGCGATCGAGCGATCCCGTGCCTGGGCGAGCTAATAATTCTCGTTAATAGTTTTGATAATGTTCTCTAAAAACTTTATTTTTCAAGCAGTTCTAACCCACCCGCTATCTGAGTCATAGCTTGACGGATTCTTTGCTCATTCTCCACTAGAGCGAATCTCACATACCCTTCTCCTCCTGGACCAAAACCTACCCCGGGAGAGAGGGCTACATTAGAAGAATTTAGAACGTGCTTGCAGAAATCTACTGACCCCATGGCTATATAGGGGTCAGGTATAGGAGCCCACAGAAACATCGTGCCCTTAGGAGCATCTACCTTCCAACCTAAACGATTAAGGCCCCGAACCAACGTATCCCGACGAGACTGATACACATTTAAAACTTGGTTTGGAAAATCTCGTTCTTCGTTCATCACGACTGTCGCAGCTATTTGTATCGGTTGGAAAGTTCCATAGTCAAGATAACTTTTAAGCTTCGCTAGAGCAGCTATCACTTCAGGGTTTCCAACACAAAACGCTACTCGCCAGCCAGGCATCGAGAACGTTTTTGTCAAGCTATAAAATTCAACGGCCACATCTTTAGCTCCGTCAGCTTCCAAAATTGAAGGAGGCTTATACCCATCAAACCCTATACCGGCATAAGCGAAATCATGAACTAGTATCACTTCTCGCTCTTTGGCGAAATCTACAATCCGTTGCATAAATGGAAGGTCGACACATGTCGTCGTCGGATTGTGAGGAAACGAAAGGACGATGACCCTTGGGCGCGGCCATGAATACTCAAAACGCTCTACCAAGTTGTCGAAAAAATCTTCTCCAGTTGTTAGGGGAACCTCTCGAACATCAGCACCGGCGAACAACGGACCAAATATGTGAATCGGGTACGAGGGCGCAGGCACCAGACAAGCGTCTCCTGGCCCCAAAAGTGTCCACATTAAATGCGAAAAACCTTCCTTAGCGCCGATGGTGTTTATCACTTCGGTCTCAGGGTCTAAGTCAACATTCCAGTTGCGTTTATAAAGATCGGCTACTGCCTGACGAAGTTTAGGGATGCCTCTGCTTGCAGAATAACGATGATTTCTTTCGTTCTCAGCTGCCTCACCTAATTTAGCTACCGCACGCTCCGGAGAAGGGATATCAGGATTCCCAAAACCTAAATCGATTACATCTTCTCCGGCTCGTCTTCGTTCGACCTTTAATGAATCTATGATCGTGAACACGTATGGTGGGAGATTGTTTATGCGTCTGAATTCCACTTTCATGAGGGTACCGGCGTCTCGCCTCAGTAAACATCTATTCCGCCGGCTTGTTCTAAGTTAGCTTATTTCTCTAGCCGCGCTTGAAGGTCATCGAGCGCTGCATGCATAATTCTGCCTTCTGCTCTACGTTTTACAAAACCTGGAAGTGGGATAGCGAGTTCTACTGCCAATTCATAGACAACTTGAGTTTTTCCTTCATCATCATCTAGCGGGAGAAAGCGATAACAGCCATCAAGTTTTTTTACTATGTCGCCGCTCAGGAGATGCCAACTAATTACGTTAGGAGATTCAGAATGGTCGTAAGCAAGCGTATAGGTAGCGCTACGACCCATAGCCGCAGCTCGAAATGCCACCTCATTAGGCCGGTCTTGAGCATCTCTGGAAATAATGTTTACTTCCCGTAAATCGTTCACCCATAGCGCATAGCTCTCTATGTCCGCTACGAGATCATGGCATTGTGACGGACTTGCGTCTATTGTCCGAGCGACTTTTAGTTCATCAACCATTACCGGCTCCTACGCATCCGAGGCATTACCATCTAACCATGGTTCTGTTAATGCATCGAGTCATCTCGACTAGGAAATTTTCCATGCTTGGCTCCCCAGAGTGCTAAAAGGCCAATTACTAGGGTTGGGGCTAACACACCAAAAGCAAGCATTGAATATGGTCGCATAGCCGCCACTACGACCACCGATAAACTTTGGAAAAAAAGCGAGGCCAAGAAAATTTTTTGGACAGGCTTCGGTGCTGATCCTTGAAGTAAAAATAAGTTTCCCACATTCACAATTTCAAATTTGCTTCGACTTAACCCGATCAATAAAGCGCTTAGTAAACAACTGAGGCCAATAAAAAAATAACTGCAGGAAATAACAACAACGAAAATGCCAAAACGGTCGACATTGATCAGTCCAACTAGAAGGAATGGGATCAAGGCAACAGTGGACTGCCAGGCAAGAGCGATGATCCAAAGCCCCTCACTCTCGCCATTGGTTAAAGCGTCTCTATCCATATCAGGTCAGATTCTCCCCTCTTTCAATGATTTTGAACTGCTTAAACTTAGGTTTCTCAACTAAGTGCTATCTCTAACTGTTCTGCTAAGACATCATAAGAGAATAGAGACTCTGATCTTTTCCTCCCATAGCTAGCCATAGAGCGCCGCTTGCTAGGGTCTCGAAGTAGAGAAGTTACCATTTCAGCAAGTTGGTGCTCATCAGTAGGATCATCAATGATTAAGCCTGATAGTTCATCTTCTACAGCTTCGTGAGCTCCACCAGATCTACCTGCAATCTGCGGGACCCCGCTGGCCGCTGCTTCAACGAAGACGATGCCGAAACCTTCTTGTTCGAGTCCCGCCCAACGATTCCGGCAAGGCATTACGAAGAGGTCGCTCATTCCAAATGTTGCGGGTAAGTCTGAATCATCAACTCGACCTAAAAAAGCAACGGGCAATCCTAGTTTTTTGCTAATGCTTCTTAGTCTTTTATGATCACGACCACTACCACCTATCGCGAGTTGGACGTCTGGCACATCAGCTCTGACAAGGTCAACCGCACGAATCAATCGGTCGAATCCCTTCCGAGGAACTAGCCTACTTACCGCAAGAATTAGCGGCCCTGAGTGCAGCCCATATTGGTCACGAGTGGACTTTCTTTCCACTGAGCTAAGCGGTTTAAATCTTTCGGTATCAACTCCCGGAGGGATTTCCTTAACCGTCAACGATGTCCTTGCAGCAAGTTCACCCTCTTTGGCAGCATATCCACCGGCTGACAAAACGAACTCTGACTTTCTCAATACCCGACCTAGAAGGTGCCGGCTAACTGGTAGCCGCCCGGGAACAGTGATTTCTGCGCCATGGAGCACGACCGCATAAGGCAGTCCAAGAGATGGACCCAAATGACCTAAAGGCAACGCCGGGTCTAGCACGACCAGTTCGGCCTCCATAGCTGCAGCTTCCTCTCTGATTCGCTGAGCTAAGCGAGGATGAGGCAAGAGAACTTTATTCTTATCTCTTACTATTTTGTAGGGTTGGGTCAGGTCCCATTGCGCTGCTTCTGGATGCGGAGTAGTCATTACAGCAAATTGGTCTGAAGGAAGCCTGCGCCAAAGTTCCCATAAGTAATTCTGAATCCCGCCTACTTTAGGGGGGAAATCGTTCGTTACTAGTAAGTGACGTTTCACGCCGATTCCATCATTTCCAATTCCTTACGCACCCAGCCATTCGAATCATCTCTAGTCAGATATTCGTAACCGATTTGCAAGAACAAGTGAGTTAAGTCCAGTTGACGAGCAGCCCAAACAGCATGCGCACGAACCATTGCAGACTCTGACTTGAGAGCGCTAAAGACGACCGACTGAACAGCAGAATCTGCACCATTAGCTACATTAGCGAGGACCACTAATGCATTCCTTCGAAGGTATTCTGCTCTGCGACGTGGAATATACCAGTGTTCATATTTTTTCATAAGAGCTTCATCTGTGGACTGTAGTAGCTTAACCAATTCAACTGTTCGGCTTCGATTACTAGCTCGAATTCGAACTTTCTCTTTCCCATCGTTCACCGGACATACCGTTTGGCAGTCATCGCAGCCGTATAGACGGTTGCCTAATGCAACACGAAATTCAACTGGGAAAATTCCTTGTGCTTGAACTAGCCAAGCCAAACATTTATTCGCATCCAACACCCCTTCTTCATCGAGAGCGCCTGTTGGGCATTCGACTTGACAACGGCTGCAATCTCCACAGCCGTCGCTGTGACCTTGGCTTTCGACTATTATCTGTCGATCAGTAACCACTGAGCCAATTACCGTCCAAGAACCCAGTTCAGGATTGAGCAGCATACTATTTTTGCCAATCCAACCGAGCCCAGCCCGAACAGCTATTGCTCGGTCGACTAATCGATTATCATCGAACACCACCTCAGCTGCTGAACCTTGAGCATGCAAGAAGGACGCAACCGCTTCAAGCCCGGAGCGTAGCTGACCATATTCATCTCGAGCCACATAGTGAGCTATCGAGCCAAACCCGGGCCTTGTAACGTCTGAGGGAGCGTCGTAGCGACGAAGAGCGACAACAAGAGACTGGGCACCTTCCATCAAATCAGCCGGAGAAGTAGCCCTTTTAGGGTTGCCGTAAGTGAAATGCATTCCACCATGAAGTCCTCGTTGTTTTCGGTCTTCAAGCTCTCTGCGAGCCTCCATTAGAGGGTCTACAGATGCTATTCCGATATCGTCTAGTCCTTCAGAAATAGCTAATTCACGAAGCTCTGAGAAAAGAAGCCGGTCATCCACGAACTCCATAGTCGCGTTTTAATAGCTGTAAAACCAGTTCAACCCTTCAACTAAAAATTTAAATACTAGCTATCTAATTATCGAGGGCTTTTATCCTTGTGCCGTTAGCAAAACCACCATCTCTTAGATTTCTGGGAGCGCTAAGGGCGTTTGCGCACGTAACCGTTAACGATCTGCGGTTTCTTAGAATAAATATGATTGGATAACCGGCGCAATGAACAAGTTCAACGACTTTCGAAGGTCAGAATCGGTGCCTAATTTTTTGTCTAATGTCATATCGTTACCAGAGCAACGCGTAGCTCTGACAGCAACTGTAAGGAAATTGTCAAGCCGTTTTTTCCTTATTATTAGCGTAATCAAAAATAATTCCGAAATCAGGCCCTTGGGAGTCAGCAGACTTGTCCTCGAACACAAGTAACCTGTTGGTAGAGGAATCTTGATGTTCGGCGAAGATGCAGACATATGGGTCGGGCGCCAGTTCGGCCCCTACAACATCACCAGTCTGCTCGGACGCGGAACAGTCGCACATGTCTACAGAGCAGAAATTAAAGGTGGGTCTGAAGAAGTCGGCCTAAAGATACTTACCCCTTTTGCAGAAGCGCGTGCTGAAATTAGAGAGTTATTCGAGCAAGAACACCGATTAATGAAACGGCTCAACCATCCGAACGTCTTAAACGTTGACGAGGCTGGCACGATCGCTGGCACCCACTATATGGAGATTGGAATTATAGCGGGAAGAACAATTTGGCAAATTGTTCAAGAAAAAAAACGTCTTAGCGTTACTGAAAGTATTTCGATTACTAGGCAGATTTGCATGGCTCTCGACCACGTGCACGAAAACGACATTATCCACAGAGATGTGAAGCCGTCGAACATCATGCTGACTGATGATGGGCAGGCGATTTTATTCGACTTTGGTCTTGCTCATGACCTCCAAGGACCCCCACCACCGGAAGGAAGAGTTTTTGGTTCGCCTATGTTTCTGGCACCAGAGCAAGCTCTCGGCCATCCCGTGGACCAGCGGACAGATCTCTACTGTCTCGGGGCGACGCTATATCGTCTAACCGCAGGCGCCGCACCTTTTTATGGAGAACGAAATGATCTATTACATGCCCATGTGAACTTGACTCCTCCGGATCCTCGCGACGCAGGTGTCCCGGATGCATTGGCCACTCTCATCCTACGTTCAATGTCCAAAAATCCTGATGAACGATTTCAAAGCGGCAGCGACTTTGCCGATGAGCTTGCTAAATTAGAGAACGTTGAACCAGCAATGCCAGCAAAAAAAAGCCTTATACAACGCATAACGCGTCGTTAATATTATCGACTTTTTTACGTTTAAGAACGTATGTTCGGTATCATGAGATTGTGTTTCAGCAGTCCTTCACCGATCTTGGGACTCCCCTTCAGCAAGTTGCCTTCTGTGTCCTGGACTTAGAAACAACCGGTGGCCGTCGGGGCGAAGACATGATTACCGAGATCGGAGCCGTGAAAATCGCTGGCGGGCAGGTTCTAGGTTCATACCAAACGCTTATCAATCCAGGCCGACCCATCCCCACAGGGATTAGCTACCTAACTGGAATCACGACGGCGATGGTCGAGAATGCTCCACGAATTGAGACGGTACTTCCTAGCTTTCTGGAATTCCTAGGCAACTCAGTAATAGTCGGACACAATGTCCAATTTGATCTTGGGTTTCTGAATGCGGCGCTAGAGAGGGTTAACTACCCCAAACCAAACAACAAAGTCGTCGACACGTTAGCGCTAGCGCGAAGACTTGTTAGAGATGAGGTGCCAAATTGCAAACTGTCGACGCTGTCAAGATGCATGAATCTTCCGAAACGAACCGCTCACAGAGCCCTGGAAGATGCTTTAACTACATCTGACCTTCTCCACGTTTTGCTTGAAAAAGCTGCGTCACTTGGAGTACTTGGATTAGACGACCTGCTCGAACTACCGAAACTTCACAGGCACCCGCAAGCAGGCAAGCTATCACTAACCACGAACCTCCCAAGGAAGCCAGGTGTATATCAGTTTCTTAATGCAAAACGCGAGGTTCTATACATAGGAAAGGCAACCAACTTACGCTCTCGAGTACGTTCCTATTTTTCTAGCGACCCCCGGAAAAAAGTTACACAACTCTTAAAAGAGACTAAGTTCATCGAATGTACAGTTTGCGAAGTACCGCTCAAAGCTGAAGTTCTTGAGGTCCAGCTCATCCATCGCCACCAGCCTCGATTCAACAGGCAGGCAGCTAATTGGAACAAGTACGTTTATTTAAAGCTCACTACCAACGAACGGTTTCCACGACTGACCGTAGTGAGTCAAACCCTTGACGATAATGCTTTTTACTTAGGGCCGATTTCTTCGCGACGGATAGCTCGCTTGGCAGCCTCTGCCATAGAGAGTGCAATTCCACTTCGAAGATGTACCAAGAAAATTTCAGCGAACCCTACCGATACTCGCTGCACTTCAATTCAAATAGGTTCTAACGCTTGTCCATGCACTGGCGCAGTTAAAGAAATTGCATATCAGCCCATTGTCGAGTCTGCGCTTCAAGCCCTAACCGACAAACCTGAATTAGTGTTGCTCCCCCTGAAGAATAGAATGCGTTCATTAGCGCTTGAACGTCGATTCGAGGAAGCGTCTAAAGTACGTGACCAAGCGGCTGCCCTAAGTGGTCTACTCCAACGACAGCGAAAAATTGATTCATTGCGCAGCGCAGGTCGAATCATTGTGGAAATACCGGGATGGGGACGCGCCGAGATTCAAAACGGATTTTTAGTAAATGCTCTCGATGGACCAGAGCCTAGGAGCAACTTCACAAACGAACCCAACAAAGCCGCTGAGATAGTTAAAAAAGAAGACGCAGACGAACTCTGGTGTGTCAGCAGGTGGGTCAACTCACAATCATCTAAGTTGAAGATAATTTGCTGCGACCTACCTTTAGCTTCACGATTTCCAGGCCTACAGTCCTTCGAACCAACGATTGGTGCAGAGAGCCGTCTAGAAACGCTCTGAGGAAACAGCTTCGTCTCGGCTACTTTCGGCCAAGGAACTTTACACCATGCCCATAACGATCGATTAGTTTAAGTTCATCCACACCGTAAACCATTGTCCAGCGTCGCTCGCTGGATTCAAACTTAACGGCCGCCATTACATATCTATTGCCGGGCTGGACTGCCACGACCGTCCCAGTTTCACCCACTAGATGCTTTCGACTCTCGTCTTCGGTAGCAGTCAAAGTAATCACGTCACCCACGCCGAAGGGAAGTGATGCTCCAATCACCATCTAAAACTCAATTCCGGACGCTTGCCATAAAGGCTTGCACTTGCGTCACCTTCGAATTAGCTGAGCCGTCCGCCATTACTTCGCGCGATAATTCTACGCCATCTGCAAAACTGTCCGCTATCCCCGCAACCACTAAACCCGCCGCTGCATTTAACGCAATAATGTCAGAACGCGGACCTCTGTCTTCTCCACTAAATATTCGTTGCATGATTTCACTATTTTCGGCTGGACCGCCGCCGACGAGATCTGCTCTGTTTACCAGTTTGATCCCGACAGACCTGGGATCAAACTCGTAATCCTTGATGAGCTCGCCTTCTCGCACTTCGTAGATTCGCGTGAGATCGGTTGTCGTGATTTCATCCAAGCGGTCCGCCCCATGTACCACGAGCGCGTGCTTACTATTTCGAGCCGCTAGCACAGCTGCGACACGTGGAGCCATCGCCGGGTCGCTGACGCCTATCACTTGACGTTTCACACCTCCGGGGTGAGACAATGGGCCCAAAAAATTGAAGGTGGTTGGTACCCCGAGCTCGGATCGAACTGGGCCGACATGCCGCATCGCAGGGTGAAAGGCTTTTGCAAAAGCAAACCCAATACCTGTCTGGGCCATACATCGAGCAACTTCGTCTCCAGTTGCTTCAATATTGATCCCGAGCGCTCCGAGTAAATCAAAAGAGCCGCTACTAGAAGAAGCAGCTACGGATCCGTGCTTACAAACAGCAGCGCCGGCCGCAGCGGCTACAAAGCATGACATAGTAGAGACGTTGAGAGCATTCTTTGATCTTGCGGGTGCTCCGCCGCTTCCAACAATATCAATAGCTCCATCTGGTAGGTCCAAAGGTGCAGCCGCTTCCATCATCGCTTCTACCATGCCAGTGAGCTCTGGAACCGACCCGCCTTTCATGCCTATCGCAATTATAAATCCTGCGACCTGAGCGTCTGTGGCTTCACCTCGAAGGATCGAGCTCAAAGATGCTCGGGCTGCTTTGACCGATAGATCTACGCCGCCTACTAAATCTCGCAGTATTGATGGCCACCCTCCGTACTCTGAAAGTACGGTTGGCTCCTCAGCTCTATTCGACACGCCATTGACCTTAGCCAGAATTAGAACCTTCCAACTGACTTTAATTGGCAGTTTCTAGTAACTTTGGGAGCTTGGATTCGGCAAGACACTGCGAAGCTTGCGTTCTTTCGCTTTCGCACGGCGTCTTCGCCGAATCAAACTTCTTCTTTCGGCACCAGTAGCTCCGCCCCAGACACCTTCTTCTTCTCGCGCATGAATAGCATACTCAAGACACTGTCGCGCCACCGGACATTGGACACAAATGGACTTTGCGTCCTCTCCCGTTGAGTCACCGCTCGGGAAAAACACTTCTGTAGTAACACCGCGGCAGGCAGCACGCTTTTGCCAATCGTCCACGTCGGGACAAATTGCTTGACCGATATCAAATATCTTATTTGCTTTACTTCTATCATCGGACCGTGCAAGTTCTTTATAATTTGAGTCAAGAGTAGACATCACAAAGGAAGTCTTCCTGAAACTAAGGGCAGTTGTCCACACTAAACGAACGTTTAATTAAATAAACTCATAAGGCCAGGTTCCATGAAATCTGAGTTCCAATTTGCAAAATACAACATCAACTACTCAGCGTGGCTTAAAGGCGTATTTGTATCACTTTCGGTAGTTTTGGTCTTTGGTCTACTTCTCGGCAATACGATCGATCCAGATAGTTCGTTCTCAGTTGCCATCACCATTGCTTTATCTATCGGAATCTTAGCTGGAGGGTATGTAGCAGCTATCTACTCGCCACGAAACCATATTGTTCACGGCACGTTGACAGCAGCCCCCATTATCCCGCTCAGCTTGTTAGCTCAGTTCGTCCGGCTGACACGGGACTCAGCAGATGTATCTTGGCTCTCACTATTTTTTACGATTATGTTGACTATTTCCCTCGCCAGTTTGGGTGGAGTAATAGGTGGAAGATTTGCTATAGCTCGTCGTTCGCTAATCAAATAGAGTCAAAATAGTTTTAGTTGAAATTCTGTTTCTCAGTCCCGGCAATCTATTTTGGCCCTAGATTGATATTGCGGTGAGTTGGCTGAGTGACCGCGGATCAGATTTCTGATTCGAGGAAGGTCGGGACTCCATAGGGCAGAGTGCTGAAATACAATCAGGCGCCGCGAGGCGACGGAAAGTGCAACAGAAAATAAACAGCCGATGGGCCGCTCGTCGGCCACAGGCAAAGGTGAAAAGGTGCGGTAAGAGCGCACCAGCATTTGAGGTGACTCAAATGGCTTGTAAACCCCGCTCGGAGCAAGGCCATGCAGAGATCAGGCGGCCCGTCTGATGATCTCGGGTAGGCCGCTTAGATGGATGGTCACTCATGCGGCTTCTAGCCGCTGGACAGAATCCCGCCTACAGGCCGACTCACCGCCCTAAAGATCCCAAGAGCAAAGCACCTCCACTACCAACTCGCTACTATCAATGGAGATGTCACGTTTCCATTGGCCAGAAGCACTCAATATTGGGCCACTAACCATTCTGACTGGCACGGAGAGAGGCAAGTACCCTCACGGCAACTCGGTTTTAGTCGAAGGAACACGAGAAACTATTCTGATAGACCCATCTTTAACCATTGCTGAAAGAGGATGTCCGATAGCAGTCGACAAGATAATGCTTTCCCATGTACACGAAGACCACATTCCAGGGCTAAGCCGGCTGCCTGATACACCTGTGTATTGCCACACACTTGATGCTCAGGGCCTCCAGTCCTTAGATGGTTTAATGGAAATTTACGGAATGCCCCCTGACATCGAAGCCGGCTTTCGACTGGAAGTTGTTAAAGAGTTTTGTTACGCACCAAGACCCGATGTTCAAACTTTCATAGGTGGAGATAAGTTTGATTTAGGCGATGTCACTATAGAAGTCCTTCACACACCAGGTCACACGAGAGGTCATTCCGTTTTTTTGGTACCTGAAGCAAAAAGTGTTTACCTAGGAGATATCGAATTAACTGGATTCGGGCCGTACTACGGTGATGCATGGTCTTCACTGATTGATTTCGAAAAATCACTTCAACTTTGCCGCCAAATCGATGCAGAAAACTTTATTACTTTTCACCACAAATGGGTGATAAACGGGCGAGCAGAGTTTATAGATCAGTTAAATAGTTTCGAGAAAGTGATTATTAATCGAGAAGAAAAAATGCTCGATTTCTTAAAAAAGCCGCGGACGCTAGAAGACTGTGTGTCTCATCGCTTCGTTTATCGACCTCATGTAGAGCTAGCGTTCGCTGATTCTGTAGAAAGAAGATGCGCAGAACAACACTTAAACCGTATGATTCAGGACGGTCGGGTACGACCAATAGAGAATAAACGCTTTGTATCGGTCTGAAATCCAGCAACCTAGATTTGCGGCTACTTCGTCAGGTGAGCAACTTCGTTAAACGAAAGCAGAGTTTGCTGAGAATTTCGCACAAGAATTCGACTTATTTGTGCTTGCGATACACTCAGGTTCCAGGATATTTCTCGCTCACAAGATAACGCCCACGAAATTGCAGATTTAATCGGTGACACATGAGTAAATACTACGACATGCTGACTCTCTGCTAATGATCGCAAATCTTCGCATGCGCTATGGACACGCCTATTCAACGACGCCAGTGACTCGCCGCCGGGCGGTGTGAAAGTGTCATCGGACCGCCATTGGGCCCAGGTATCTTTGCCGATGCTGGACACCGGCTGGCCGTCCCAATCGCCATAATCTAGTTCGATCCACCGTTCGTCGATAACCGGAGTAATCCCTAACGGCTTAGCGGTTTCGATAGCTCGGGTAAGAGGTGAACACACAACCACGTCCACTTCGCCAAGGGCACCAGCTATTTCGCTTGCTTGTCTCCTGCCAAGCGAATCCAACGGGTTATCTATATGCCCTTGCAATAACCCACCTGCGTTTGCGGCTGTTCGACCATGTCGCACAATCGTAAGCATCTTTAGTTATTCATCCTTGTTTCAGTAATCGACCGGTCTATCCGTCCCGTTCTGACAAATTTTTTCCTTCGCTCCGCATCACTCAAACCGAAACGATTAAATAGCCACATCAGACACAAAACGCCTGATAGCTCCAGTAAAATTATCTGTCCTACATTGCCCCCAACTAGCAGTATTTCGCGATCACCAAAACTAATTCCAGCGACTGGCCACCAAAAAATATTTGGATTTGTCCAGGACGCATCAAATACAAGGTGCCAAAATAAACCTATTGGCAAGGCTAACAATCGGCGACGCGACGCCCGACGGCCGATGGTAAGCAACATGACTAAAAACAATATCCCCACCGGAAACATTAAAGTGTGCGCTATCCACTGCTTTCCTCTAACGGAGTCGATTAAATCTGGTAGCAATGCACCAAATATTATTAGGCGGTGGTCTATGACCGGGTCTCTAAAAGTAAACCACATTCCCAATAATGAGGTCCCAGCAAACCAAAACAGCAAATCGACTCTTCCCTAGTTTTACTTAACTAGAAATGCACCGCACTCGGGGCATTCAGTTATTTCATTTTCATCAGCAGAGCGAATTTTGTCCAGATCGAGCGCTGAAAGATCCAAGAAACAAGCGCCACAAGTGGTGCCAGTAAGCCTAGCAACCGCGATATTTCCACCCATTCTTAATGTTTGCTTGTCATACAGGGTAATTAAATCAGCCGTGACTGAGCTGACTAAACTGGCGCGCTCTGTTTCAACCTCAAACTTCTCAGCTTCTATTTCTGATTGAATACCGAGAACGCGCCCACTGATTTCTTCGCGACGCTCTTCAAGTCGTTCAATTGCGCTCGACCCGGAAGTGAAACTGAGTGCTATCGGCTCTTCCTTCTCCATCAACTCAATGATTTGGTCTTCTACGATCGTCTGTCTTCGCTGCACTGACTTAATCTCATCTTGGAGCGCCTCAGCTTCTTTAGGAGAAGTTAAACCACCTCCATACAGAGCGTCGTTACTTTTGGCAATCTTAGTCTCGAGCGAAATGACTTCATGCTCCAAACGCTTCTGCTCTTTTTTGATTTGACTTATTTCTGATTCAAGGTGTGTAAGTTTTTCTTTTGCATCAGAAACATCTTCTTCGATTGCTGCGAGTTCTATTACTTCCGGCAGGTTTCCTAAACGATGGCGCAGCTGGGACAATCGAGTATCACACGTTTGTAGGTCTGCAAGTATCGCTAGGTCACCCACTCTGCCTCCAACTATTCACGAACCTCAGTTTTAGCATGCTTATCTCAGTCTCACCTAGCTCAGTTGTTTGCATAATTCGCAAAAGTCAACTGTCTTTAGTCTCATCGTCGACAAGGGAAGCTGGATCAATAACCGGATTCCTACTATTGACTAGAGCACATGGAATATATTCATGCTTAAAGACTTCCATTGACCACGCCTCTGTAATTCGACACACTGCATCTTCGTGGGGAACAAATTTACCGGAAAGTTCGTCGGGGCGAACCATTCCACAAGGTAGTTCAAATTTCATAGCACCTCGTTCTCTGCCCAACTCAATGTCAACCTCACATATTTCAGAAGGAACAAAAACTAGTTGGCTAGTTCTTTGTCTCGGCGGAGGCGACGTAAAAGGTTCTAATAGCTCGTCCTGTAAAACTTTATTCATGAAAGAGCTCCAGATAGTCGCCGGCAACTTACCTCCAGTGCCGAACTTACCCATTGACATCATCTCTTTGGGGTTCCCGATCCACACGGCAGCTGATAGCTGCGGCGTATAGCCAACGAACCAAGCATCTCTAAAATCCTGTGCTGTGCCTGTCTTGCCGGCGGATACCTGTCCATTTTCTAGCTGCGATCGTCGACCGGTTCCCCGTTCAACATTTGATTTGAGAGCCGAAGTCACCCAGGCTGCTGTGCTCTCTGACAACACACGCTTTCCGGTCGGCACGTGGTAGTAGATCAACTCCCCCTTTGGATCTTCGATCCTACTTATGTAGTAAGGGTCCATTCTTATCCCGTCATTAGCGAACACGGAATAGCCAACGGCTTGCTCTAGCGGTGTAACTTCTTGTGCTCCCAACGAAATAGATATGAATGGTTTGAATTTACCTTGGCCGGAACGGCCAAGTATCTGGTCCGCTGTTTCAGCCACGTCGGCAAGCCCGGTGCGCAAACCGAGTCGCACAAATCCGCAGTTAGAGCTCTTCAAAACCATTTGTTCTAATGAACCAACTAGGCCTTCATTCTTGTTGAAGTTATTTACGATGTAATCCACATTTGGCGGATTAGGAAACTCGCAAGGGCCTAGCCCGCTAATTGTGTCATATGGGAATAAGGCAGATGTCTCAATCGCACTTGCAAGCACATACGGCTTAAACGAAGACCCCGGCTGCCTCTCTCCTTGAGTCGCTAAGTTGAATTGAGACTCAGAGAACTCCGGGCCACCGACAAATGCCCGCACAGCACCGGTAGATGGTTCAACTGCTGCCATTGCAACTTCTAATTTATCGAATTGTTCCAAAGACCAGCCTTGTTCAGCAAGTCCCTCAACGCTAAATATGTTCGCACGTGCCTCTTCCATAGCCCGTTGAATTGAAGTGTCGAATGTTGTCCAAACGCGAAGGCCACCTCCATACACCTTTGCGAACCTTTCCTGGTACGTCTCTCCCAAGGCCGGATGTTTAAGCAGCGCTTCTGTTACTTCATCTAGGAAATAATCACGTTTCAGAGTGTCGTTGGTTTTTTGTGGGCTGCGGTTTTTGTCCGGAAGCGCTCGTTTCTCATACTCAGCTCTTTCCTCTGAATTTATTATTGCCTCATCCTCAGCTCGCTGAAGAGACATGCTTCTACGCTTACTCATCATCCCAATATTTTGAAATCCGTCAAAAATACTTGGGCTACGAATAAGCCCAGCCAGGAACGCCGCATCTCCAACATCTAGGGAATCAGCGCTCTTACCGAAATATGTTTCCGCTGCTGCTTGCAGACCATATGCCCCATTACCAAAATAGATTTCATTCAAATAAAATTCGAGAATCTCCTCTTTCGAAAATTCTTCTTCTAGACGAGAGGCCAGAACTGCTTCACGGATTTTTCTGTTGAAGCTCCTTTCATTTCCTACGACTCGAAGTTTTACTATCTGTTGCGTGATCGTCGAGCCTCCTTGGTTGATACCACCTGCAGCAACGTTAGAAATCATCGCCCTTACCGTGGCTCGAAGGTCAACTCCGTTGTGCAGCCAAAATTTGTCATCTTCAACCGCTAAGAAAGTTTCTATAGCTTCGGCGGGAATTGTCGCTAATGTGACTAATTCACGGTCTATGTCATAGCGCAGAATCCCCATTTTTTCACCCATGGAATCATAAACTTCAGTGCGTTGAGCACCTGGGGAAAGATCTAATGAAACGTCTCGACGCTCTCCAGTAACGGCGGTCAACGCTTGTTCAGAATGTGGGCCTATGGCATAGGCAACCGCCACAAATAAGACCGAACAGACTCCGATCATCGCTAGCAAAATAGGTAAGCGGATAAACCGCCTTAAGAACTGCACAACATGTACGAAGATACTTCCTCCGATAGCAAATATGTGGGCGGTTAACGTGTTTAACGTGTTTACCATCGAAGCAATCAGATATTCGTGTTTCGTGTCATGATGCGAGTAATGTGATCTCTGTTGACTTATCTTCACTTAAATAGTTTTCGAACGTCAGACTGCTCTTGCATATGGATTGTTGATGGTGGACCCCACCTGCCGATGATTCCTGATTGTCCTATGCCATCATTGGTCTTAGCGGTTGACCGAGGCTTCGACCATGCGCAAGCCCTTAACCTCTCGGTGGACTTAGTGATCGGTGATTTAGATTCGGTAGACAAAGTCGCGTTACTTCAAAGCAGCACTAAGCCTTTAATTGAATCTTTACCGACCGACAAAGATGCGAGTGACCTAGAACACGCTCTGAGATTTGCTTCCATGTTGGAACCAAAGCGAATCGAAATTCTTAGTGGAGGTAATGGAAGACTTGACCATCTACTCGTTAGCACCTTACTCATCGCTAACTCCAACTATTTACACCTACCGATTACTGCACATGTAGCAGGGAGTAAGTTATTTACTGTTCCTCATGGCGAGATTAGAACAATAAATGAACCAGTCGGAAATCTAGTGTCGATTATTACTGTCGGTCCAGATTTAAGGTGCGCCACTAAAGGTTTACGTTGGAATCTTAGCGATGACACCATCGTTAAACCAGGTAGCAGTCATGGCCTAAGCAACGAGATTACCGGTGATGCCTCGATTCAGGTCTCGAGAGGGTCTGCGATCGTTATCGTTACAGCAGCATGAGCAACAACCTGCTTTCACTTCGGCGGGTAGTCTTGGTCTTCTTGGTTTGCGCCATCGCAGCCTGTGCTCAACCCTCGAATCAGGCCTTACCTCTTCGACTTTTGACTCATAGAGACTTCCATGTGCCCGAAGAAGCGATTGCAGAGTTCACTAGACGCACAGGAATTCAGGTAGTTATCTTCAGGGAACCCGATGCGACTGCGCTGGTTGACCTTCTCGTAAAGACCAGAACAGCTCCGATCGCCGATGTGGTCATTGGAATAGACAGCTTAGAACGAAGAAGAGTTACAGAAGAGCTGCTAGTCGAACCATACGAACCGATTGACTCGCAATTCTTAGATAGCTCCTTAAGGCTTCGCGATAATATGCTCACACCTGTCAGCTCGCTAGAAGCATGCCTCAACCGTTCAGTTAGTTCTTATATCGAGCCTAAAAGAAAGATAGATGAACTTCCTGACTCATCGAAATTGTGGTTAGCGCCCCCAGAAAGTTTGGACTCTCTCTTAGACCCTAGACACGCAACATCTGCTGTGATTCCAAGCCCCTTAAGCAGCAGAATGGGCCTCTATTTTTTATTGGCACTCGAAAGGTCGCACCCTGAAAACAGCGAATTGCCTTGGCCTGAGTTCGTAGATCAAATGGTGAGGTGGGGCGTGACCATAGTTCCGACATGGGAACAAGCTTGGTTTAGCTTCTACTCTGCGGATCAAGACGCTGCGGTTCAGGAAAATCGCTCATGGACTTGGGGGTCTGCCGGGATGAAGGCTGTAACAGTTCGATTTCAGCCTCGCTTGCCTGAAAGTTTAGACATAGCTGTAGTTCCCAGTGATTGCGTGCGCATCGTCAACTATGCAGGCCTCGTCGCTGGAACTCCGGCTAGGCGCAACGCCGGCCGACTTCTGGACGCTATGGTCGAGCCACTTTTTCAATACAATATCCCAGATCGTTTCGGGAGTAGGCCTTCGCGCACCGACATTGCACGAACAGATGCCTGGAAAGCATTTGGCGAGACAGTTCAGGCGCCTTTGGTTGACGAATGGCGTATAGGTCCATTGTGGGCTGTTTGGCAACTCACATGGAAGCAAGTAGTCGACTTTGCTTCCAGTGGCATTGAGCTAGAACCGCCCGAGGTACGAGTAACTCTCCCCAGAAGCTAAAGCTCCTCCCCGGTTTCTCGAGGCCAGAGCAGAAACTTCGACAGCGGCTGCCGCTAAATCAACTCCATTAGCGATTACTCAATCACCTCTCGGCTAAGAGAATTCTTTTTCGGGCCTATTACAAGGTGTTATCGGCTAACCCATCACTTTCGACATAGGAAACGCTTTCGGACATTAAAAAACTCTTCCACGAGGGGCTGATCTGATATTCGACACCGTTTTCAATTTTATTTCTTCCGGTTGCCACCGAGCGCTTTAGCACCCGAGACGGTAACCAGATACTAACGAAAGACATAAAGCTCCTGTGTGTGCAAGAAGACAATGTGGTTGAGATGGCGAATCGCACTGCTAACCAGATCAAGACCAAAACCATTAATCGCAAAGCAAAACTCGCCATTGTTTAATCAGACCATCTGTCACTGGGCCTCCCTTCGGGGATGTCCTTTGTGCTTTCTGTTATGTTCAAGACTGTTGAGAATCAATACATCTGGGCATTGCCTGGATACAAAAGGGGAAACAATATGGCCTTATACATGATCCATTGGAAAATTAACCAAGCTAAGAAGATGGAAGCATTCGCAAACTTCAGTCAGATGACGGAGGCGGACGACGATGCTGACAGCGGCGATGTCCAGCAAATTGGTCGCTGGCACGACGCTGCGGGCGAACAAGGCTGGGCGATCTGTGATTCACCTACAGTTACCGATGTTCAGGCTTGGTACTTTAACTGGGGTGACTTGATCAGTTCGACGATCACTCCGGTGCAAAATGATTCTGAACTACGCTCGATGATTAACGCCAAACAGGCCTAGCGACAAGCTACTCAATTAGCTCGGGCCTCCCTTCGGGGAGGTCCTTTTGTCGTTTTAGGAGAACCCAGAAACTAAGACTCTTCGATTTCCTCAACAGCATCATCTACAGACGGCACAATCCCACTATTCGACGCAGCATCACACTCTTCGTCGAGGTCGATGCGGTCGAGTAGGTCGTCTTCGCCTTCACTAGGACCATCAAATGCAGGAGTCGCATCTATGTCGTCCTCACGGGAAAAGCCGCCTTTAGTAGGGAATCCTCCTCCTCATTCAGCCCCACAGCGTTTTTTGCACGGCTTTCAACCTGCACCTCATCATCTGAACCGCATCTAATAACACCGAACACAGACACAAGCAGTAAAGCCACAGCTGGAAGAGATCTCTTCACGACGGAGAGTGCAACTCTCGGGTGCTAAAACGAAGCAGGTTTTGTCGTCTGGGTTCCGAGTCCACTGAGCACTTTTGCATAGTCGAGCAGGACCAGGTCTTCTATCCAGATGCAAGCTGGTCCTAGACACGAGAACCCAACCCTTCCGGAACTCGTTCGGTTCAAGGCCTGAGCGCACTAGAATATGAGTAACGCTAGGAGTTGGTATGGAAATTTCGCCTGAAAGCTGGAGTTGGATTTGGCTAGTAGCGGCGGCTTTCTTCATTACCGGAGAAACATTTGTCGCTGGCACGTTCATTCTTATTCCATTTGGCTTTAGCGCTATTCTTGCGATGATTCTAGCTCTTATGGGTGCGCCTGTTTATGTTGGCTGGTTGGTGTTCTTAATCGCTGGCACCGCATTTTTCATTTTTTTTTGGAGAAAAAACCAAAAAGCGCAGAACGCTTTAGAGTCTCCTCCCGGTGCTGGCCACGACCGATTAATAGGATCGCACGCGATGGTGCTTAAGCCAGTCGACACCGAAGCTATTGGTCCGGGCTTAATTCAAGTTGGCGGAGAGCAGTGGCGTGCTATCTCGGCTAATGGGTCCCTGTCAGTTGGAACACTTGTTGAAGTAATAGAAATACGTGGGACCAGGGCAATAGTCCGATCCCTTCCGAAGGAAGAGAGCGATACCTGATGTTTATAATACTGGTGCCGGCATTGGCAGCTATTTTGGTCATCTTAATCTTGTTCACATCGATAAGAATTGTTAGACCGTATGAACGTGGTTTGGTAGAAAGGCTCGGCAAATACAAAGACTCGAAGCCGCCTGGCTTGCAACTGATATTTCCATTTATTGACACGATTCGCCGAGTCGATATGCGAGAACAAGTCGTGGATGTTCCACCTCAAGAAGTCATAACGTCGGATAACGTCGTCGTGTCTGTCGACGCCGTTGTTTTTTACGAACCTACTGATCCACAACGTTTGGTTTACAACGTCGCTAACTTCATGTTGGCCATAACTAAATTGGCTCAAACAAATCTTCGTAACTTGGTTGGCGATCTTCAGTTAGATGAAGCTCTTACTTCAAGGGACGTAATTAACACTGCTTTACGCGAGATTCTCGATGAAGCTACTGATAAGTGGGGTGTACGAGTCGTTCGCGTGGAACTTCAACGCATTGATCCCCCACCAGATGTTATGGCTGCTATGCACGAGCAGATGAAGGCTGAACGAACACGCCGAGCTACCGTGACAGAAGCAGAAGGATTCAAAGAGTCAGAGATCACGAGAGCTGAGGGCGAAAAAGGTTCTCGGATACTCGAAGCAGAAGGCTTACGACAAAGTGAAATTCTTAGCGCTGAAGGTAAAGCTCAAGCAGTCCGGACGATAGCAGACGCAGAACAATATCGGCTTCAGACGGTAGCTGAAGGTCAAGCTGAAGCAACACGACAAACGTTTCAAGCCATCCATGATGGAGATCCAACTAGCGATCTTCTAGCGATTAGATATTTAGAAACGCTTTCTCAGATGGCTGACGGGCGTGCCACTAAATTAATTATCCCTACTGAATTTAGTGGAGTTCTAGGGGCTGTAGCTGGAATCGCAGAAGCTATGAAGCACCCATCATCTCCAACCGAGAGTCTTGAAAAAGGAACACCCGATACGCCAGGAGAATGAGGCTGCGATGCCAGTAAACAAGGTCAACTATTGTCTGAGGTTTAGGGAGTTAGCGTGTTAGAAACAGTTCAACTGGGCTCGAGATCTGGCTTGCGTGTTTCAAATCTTTGTCTCGGAACAATGAACTTTGGCGAACCTGGGCGCGGACATCAAGGAGACTGGACATTAGGGATAGATGAAGCTCGTCCCATATTCGAAGCAGCAATAGAGCGAGGACTTTTTTACTTCGACACCGCCGATGTCTACGGCATCGGAGCGTGCGAGCAGGTCGTAGGACAAATATTACGAGACCTACTTCCTCGTAATGAGTATGTTTTAAACACTAAGATTTCCATGCCAATGGGATCAGGTCCCAATGATGGAGGTTTGAGTCGTAAGCACATTATGGAAGCCGTTGATGCCTCGCTTGATCGGCTAGGAATTGACTACGTTGATCAGTTAATTATTCATAGACACCCGCATGGAATTCCGGGCGCAGCTACAACGCCAATCGAGGAAACTTTGGAAGCGCTTCATGACGTGGTCAAAGCAGGTAAGGCTCTTTACTTAGGAGCTTCATCAATGTTTGCTTGGCAGTTCGCTGAACTTCAAATGACAGCAGATCAAAACGACTGGACGCAATTCGTATCCATGCAAAATCATTACAATTTGATTTATCGCGAAGAAGAACGAGAAATGAATCCGTATTGTTTAAGTACTGGGGTTGCTCTTCAGCCTTGGTCGCCACTGGCGAGAGGAATCCTTGCCGGTGCTTATCGAGGTGGCTTCGACCAGGGAACAACCGATCGCTCAACTGGCCAAGACAGAAAGAGGACTGAAGGCTTATATCGCAGCGACATGGACTTTGCGATTGCAGATCGTGTAGTTGAGATAGCGGATCGCCTCGGATCAACCCCTGCCCAGATAGCTATAGCGTGGCTTCTGAGTAAGCCAGGAGTGGTTTCGCCAGTTGTAGGAGTTTCGAAAATTGCCCAGCTTGATCAGCTTGTAGAAGCGACTACGATCGAATTAAGTCAGACGGAAGTCGAATACCTTGAAGAGCTATACCATCCTGTCGAAAATCTTTTAAGTATTGGAACTTCGTAGGCCAGACTGGGAGTACCTGACATGAACGTACTGTCTGCTATAGCTTTTTGGATTGTTGTTTTATCTCCATTCGTGTTTAACCTTGCTGCTTTCTTGGATATTGCTCGAACACCATCATGGGTCTGGGCGATCACAGGGCGCGAAAGAGTTCTATGGATGTCGGTCATTGGCGGAACATCTTTTCTCTATATCATCGGCTCTCTAGTCGCATGTTTTTATTTTGCAACCATAGGAAGAGAACTCCGAAGGGCTTCACGCGGGGACTTCCGAGATTTTAGCGGCGACTAGGTATTTTCTCTAGTTTTTCAGCTGAGGGCAGCGCATGCTGCAGTCGTATCTCGTTGACAGATTTGTTTTCAGTAGCGACAATAGGAATCTTGAACTCAACATCTCTGAGAAGGCAAAAACTTTCTTCTTCGATCGGACAATAGAATACCGTCGATTCTGCTCGAAGGACCGATGTTCCAACCTCAGGTACCTCAACGAAGAACTCAAGTGGGAACTTAGGACCGTTGGCTTGGTATATGTTCAATCCGTCAATCGCGAACTTTGATCCTTCTTCGACAGTCAACTCAAACCGAAACGTTCCTCCAGTGTTGAATTTGTAACCCTCAGGCAACGAGTAATCAACAATTATTTTTAATTTCCCCGGTCGGACTTGGCGCTCTGATAACTCTATGTAATCGTCAGCTATCCCAATATTTTTAAGTTGAGCTACATCGAGGTTCGATAGAGGGAGTGTGTCCAAGTTCCCGGTTACCGTATCCAGCCTTCTTATTAGGTGATTATTTGTGTCAGCAATATATAGAAGTTTCCCAGCGGCGCTTAATCCACTCGGTTCATTCATTTCTGAGATAGTTCCATAACCATCTAATAAGCCGGGTTTCCCGGACCCAGCTAAGTAGCGAGATGCTCCAGTTGTTAAATTGATTGATTTAATTCGGTGGTTATAAGTATCTGCAACATAGAGGGTATCGCCAAGCAATTCGAGGCCTACCGGATGTTGCAACTCGGTCATGTCAAGATCGCCTACTTCGTCTCCCCAAGCGAACAGTCCAGTTCCTACGAGGGTCTCAACATTACCTTCTTTTCCTAACCCAATTTTGCGTATTGCGCTGGACTCTGAGTCAGCAAAATAAATGTTTTGCCCGTCACTGGTCAATGCAGATGGCTGAGCAAGAGTTGCTAATAACCTTGCGCCATCTTCAATTCCTTCACGACCAGAGCCTGCGAAAAGACTTAACCAGCCGCTCTCGAGCTCTAGGTCCCATATCTGGTGTCGGCCTGCGCCAGCAATGAATAATCGGTCTTCGATTGCTAATAGGTCCCATGGAGATGCAAGAGGAGTCTGTACTCCAAACCCAGAAGTGAAGCGGTTAGTCGGCTCTCCAGTCCCGGCGATTGTGCTGACGAGTTTTGATTCTAGATCTATGGCTCTGATGGCATGGTTTTCTCTGTCCGCCACATACAACTTGCGACCATCCGCTGATATCTCCATTCCTTGGGGTCGCGAAAACTGAGCGTCATCAAAGCCTCCATCAAGAAACCCAGCCGCACCAGAGCCTACAGATTCCAGTAATTTACCCTTCAGATCTGCTATCAGAATACGATTGTGCCCTGAATCGGCAATGTACAATCGATCCCGTTTTTTGTCGGCTAATACTTTTCCGGGGTATTGCAAAACAGAGGTCAACAATGCCGGCTTCCCAGCGATTTCATTGATCGGTCTAGTGTTCAATAATCCAGCAGCGCCATACTCTAATGACATCGTCTCAATTACCGGTTGAAACAAATCATAAACGCCTTCGCCTGAATGCACCCCAACGACTTTTCCTAGGGGGTCAATTAGAACCGTCGATGGCCATGCTTTTATCCGATATGACTGTCGCAAATATTCATAGTTATCGTTAACAACAGGATGATCTACTCCGTATCGAGCAATCGCTTGCTTAACTGCGCTCGATGATCGTTCATGGTCAAATTTTGCCCAATGGACGCCGATTACTACAAGTGATTCTTCAAACTCTTTCTCCAACTGAGCTAACTCAGGTACCACGTGGATGCAATTAATACAGCCTTGGGTCCAAAAATCGAGAAGTATTATTTTGCCTTTTAAATCTCCTGATAACGATAATGGGCGATCCACGTTGAACCAATCCAAGCCCTGAGGAGCATCCGGTGCTTTCTCTGTTCCAGCGTAGGTGTAGACCGGTTCGCCTGTTTTTGAATTGTTTTGTGCGATCGAACTTTCGTCGGGCCCATCGCCTGGTGTTGCTTTACCAAGGTTTTGGTCAACAGCACACGAACTTAGTAGAAGTACATTTATCAGTAGAAGTGTGAGTAACCGCCGCATGCTTAATCCGTAATCTTCATATCGACTCGTTGGGGCTCACCGTTTGTTCATTTTTCGACGCGAGTCGATAACACCAGTATCGAATCCTGCACGGTGAAGCCCACCATGGAACCGAGCGTGTTCTATCTTGATACATCGGTCCATAACGACTTCGATTCCCGATTGGAGAGCTATCTGAGCGGCCTCAACACTCCATAGACCCAACTGAATCCACAGAGATGAAGCACCGATGGCGACAACTTCGTTAGCTACGACAGGTAAGTCTTCAGACTTTCGAAACACATCAACCATGTCAGGAGTTTTTGGCAACGCTTCTAAACTTGGGTAACACGGCTGACCGAAAATTTCGGTTAAGGACGGGTTGACGAAAAACAACTCGTAGTCTGCGCTCGAGCCCATTAGATAGGTCGCAACGAAATTACTCGGCCGAGCCGGATTAGTTGACACACCTACTATCGCTATTGACCGAGTTCGGTCTAACAGTTCCAAGCGTTGCGCTGCAGTGGGTTCATCCCAACCGGGAACTGGCACATGAGTTATGGCCATATCACAGACTCGCTTTTTGTAGAGCCTGGTCGAGGTCCCAAAGTATGTCTTCAATATCTTCGAGGCCTATAGATAAACGAATCATGTCAGGAGTCACTCCCCCAGATACTAGATTTTCATCAGAGAGCTGCTGGTGGGTCGTTGAGGCTGGGTGGATAACTAAGGTTCGAGCATCACCAACGTTTGCAAGGTGACTAATCAACTGAAGTGACTCGATAAAACGAGCACCTGCTTCTCTGCCTCCTTTAACACCAAATGTGAATACAGCTCCTGGCCCTTTGGGCATATATTTTTGAGCCAAATCAAAGTACGGAGATGATTCGAGGCCTGCGTAATTAACCCAGCTTACGAGTTCATGGTTATCCAAGAATTCCACGACTAACTTGGCATTGGCCACGTGGGCATCCATTCTGAATGGAAGCGTTTCGATACCTTGAAGTAGTAAGAAGGCGTTAGTTGGAGACATCGCTGCACCGATATCTCGTAGCTGTTCGGATCGCAATTTAGTGCAAAAAGCATACTCTCCGAAATTTTCCCAAAAATTTAATCCGTTATAGCTAGCCACGGGATCGGTCATTGAAGGGAATCGACCACTTCCCCAATCAAACTTGCCGGATTCTGTCACGACACCACCGAGTGAGGTTCCATGACCTCCAATGAATTTTGTAGCCGAATGAATGACTATGTCAGCGCCGTGCTCCATTGGTCGGCAGAGATATGGGGTCGAGAACGTTCCGTCTATCACTAGTGGCAAGTTATGTGCTCGTGCAACTTCTGCGATGGCATCAAGATCAGGAATGGAACCTGAAGGATTTCCAATTATTTCGGTATACAGAAACTTTGTCTTCGCATCGATTGAGCGAGCGTATGCCTCTGGCTCATCGCCATTGATAAATCGGGCCTCAACTCCGAACCTTCCCAGTGTCACATCAAACAGCGTGTGGGTGCCGCCGTATAACGCCGAAGAAGTAACAAAGTTGTCTCCAGAGCCAGCGAGGGCAGCTGCTGTTAGAAACTCTGCGGACATACCTGACGCTGTTGCGACTGACCCAATTCCGCCTTCGAGACTGGCTATTCGTTCCTCGAAAGCATTAATAGTCGGATTTGATATTCGCGTATATATTGTTCCAAATTTTTGCAACGCGAATTGATCAGCAGCGTCTGCTGTGTCTTCAAATACGAAACTTGTTGACTGGTATATGGGTACAGCGCGAGCGCCAGTAGCTGGGTCAGGTCTTCCTCCTGCATGAAGAGACCTTGTCCGAAACCCCCAATTTCTTTCCGTCACGTTTCTCAGTCTAGAGTCAGATATCGCCAAAGAGATAGAAGTTTCTATCGAGTTCGCTCTGACACCAGGGCTTCTGCCAATTTCAGCCCTTCAGATGGGCTCAGTCCTGCCTTTGCTGTGAGCCAACAGGCTAAAGGGGCAGCTAATCTTTCTGAATCATGCGCAGCAACGCCAGCTAGGTCCAGTAACGCTTCCATTTCTTTTTCGTTTGGTGGAAAAGTTCCCAATTTCTCGGCGAACTTCTCGATCCAGTCGCGACCGCTAATACCATTTTGATTATCTGTCATATCAAGTCTTTAGGTATTTCAGTAAACGAAGGCATCTTATAGACCTCCACCGTGGGTGCATCGCCAGCTAACAATTCGACGTCCACGAGGCAGGTGTGTGCAGACGGGCCCTGAGCGAGTTCTGAAGTTCCCTTGTCGCGAGTCAAAACGTTAGGATTACCGGCACGACAAGTTCCATCTTCGTCCGGGTCGTACCAGGCGCCAGTCGAAAGTTGAATGACTTCGGGCATTAACGAATCATCTAGAACAGCTCCCGCCAAACATGCACCTCGATCATTGAAAATCCGGACTACATCACCGTTTTTTATATCCCGGTCGGCAGCTGTCGATGGATGAAGCCGAACCGGCTCTCGACCAGCAACTTTAGTCGCTTGGCTTGGCTCGGCATGGTCAAATTGGCTATGCAACCTCGATTGCGGTTGGTTAGAAATTAGATGAAGCGGGTGCTTATCAGACCCGGCACCTCCAACTCGCTCAAAGGGTTCAATCCACGTTGGATGTCCGGGACACTCGAGATATTCAAATGCCGCCACTTGCTCTGAAAAAATTTCAATTTTCCCACTGGGCGTTCGTAGTGGATTCAACAAAGGTTCTCTGCGGAACTCAGAGAGAAACACCTGCTCCTTCTCACCCATGCCAGGCATATCTGGATACTGGAGATACCCCATTTTTCTGAATTCCTCATAGGCAGGGGCCCAGGTATTATCGGCGCGAAAAATTTCATAGACAGTCTCAACCCATTCATCGCCGTTTCGTCCTTCGCTGTACTGATCTCCAAATTGAAGGATTTTCGCTAGCCGAACAAATATCTCATAATCATCAAGCGCTTCTCCCGGGGGGTTAGCCATTTTTTGGTGAGCTACTAGTTGAGTTTCGGCTCCCCCGATATCATTTCGCTCTAACGACAAGCTCGATGGCAGCACAATATCCGCTCGACGCGCTGTGGCTGTCCAGAATGGTTCTTGGATAATAATTGTGTCTGGTTTTTCCCAAGCTTTTTGCAATCGGTTCAAATCTTGATGATGATGAAAAGGATTGCCACCTGCCCACCACACTAAACGGATATCGGGCAACGTAAACTCAGCGCCATTCCATCGGTGAGTAGCTCCGGCGCCTTCTAGAAGTTCGCTTACTCGCGAAACCGAGATGACAGTGCCATTCTTAGGTTTTGGAGGAAGCGGCATGCCAGCAACACGTTTTCGAACTTGTCCAGATCCAACATTGCCTTGGGTTCCAAATGGAAAAGCGAGACCCCCTCCAGGCAAACCCACTTGGCCTAAAGCACAGGCCAAAGCCATCGCCATCCAATAGCTCTGCTCTCCGTGATCAGCGCGCTGAACGGACAAAGTTAAGTTTATTAGCGTCCGTTTCTCAGACATTTCCGTAGCAAGGTTTTTTATTTCCTGCTCAGGGATTGCGGTTATGGCACTCGCCCAGGCTGCGTCTTTGGCAACGCCGTCAGAACCGCCAAGAATATATTCTTCGAAAATTTCCCACCCATGGCAATACGTTTCTAGAAATTGCGTGTCCGTTTTTTCTTCAGTTATTAACGTATGGACTAACGCAGCCATAAGAGCCACATCGGTGCCCGGGCGAATAGGTTGCCAACGAGATTTGAATTCTTCGGCTACATCATCTTTTAGCGGACCGATATTTAAGAACTCAGTTTCTTGCTCGATAGCAGTCCTCATCCAGTCACGGGTGTGGTGAGTTCCTTGACCTCCATAGGTGACTTCAGTATTGCTGAGCCTCAGGCCACCAAAACTTACAAAGAGATCGGTATGTTCAGCAATAACTGACCATGAGGTTCCTTTTCCTATTGCCTCGTGGTATCCCATTCCAAGAAAATATGGAACAACTGTTTCGGCCGCAGACGACGAATACGTACCTTTTGTATCCGTATAACCACCAAACATTCGCAAAAATCTAGACAATAAAGCGAGAGGAGCGTGGACCCTACCTGAAGAACCCCAACCATAGGAACCCGCAAAAATCGAGTTGTTTCCATGCTTGTCTCGTACCCGTTCCAACTCGGCTGCTACAAGTTCGAAAACTTTTTCCCAGCTGACCTCCACAAAAGGATCCGAGCCCCTGAGGTTATTGTTGGACCCTGGTCCATTTGTTAGCCAAGAGAGTCTGACTGCCGGGCGTTCAACTCGTAAGCTTTTGCGGGCACGGAAAGCCTGTCCGATAGCCGACGGGTCGGGGTCTAATCCCTGACCACGAACTTCAACAATGTCTCCATCCCTGCTATCGATTTCGTAAGTCCCGAAATGAGTTCCTATAGTTGTCGTCTGAATCTCACTCATTCAAATATTTCCTTTATCGCGAGCTCTGCGATCTGATCAGGATTCTTGTTTAAATTATTCAGTAAGATCTCGGAAGTGTGTTGACCGATCCTAGGGCCTGGTTCCGATATCAATGCCGGAGTTCGAGACAGATGTATAGCGCTGTTTCTCACTGGTATTGATCCCATGAGTTCATGATCAACGTTTACGGTCCAATTGCGGTGTCTGAGCTGCTCGTCCAAAGCACATTCTTTGCCCCCCTGGACTTGGTGAGCCGCTACCCCAAGTTGCTGAAGCGTCTCCGCCGCATCCTTACTGGACCTCTGGGTGGTCCATGCTTCTATAGCTGCATTGATTTCTTCCTGACGCATCAATCGATCACTGACGCTCAGTTTCTTTAGGGAATTAATTTTCAAATACGCCGAAAGCAGTTCCCACTGCTCGTCGTTGGAACAGCTGACAGCGACCCAGGTGTCTTCTTCACTGCATGGGTAAACACCGTGAGGGGCTAGGAAATGGTCTGCGTTACCTATCCCTTCCCATTGCCGTCCGTTAATTTGCGAATCAAGAAGCCCAACATTTAGCAGTTGGATAGCTGACTCCCCTTGTCCGAAATCAAAATCAGTTGGATTACCGGTGGCTTCCAAATGGTCTAACGCTGACAGAACCGCTAGTACAGCAAAACGTGGAGAAATAATGTCTGTGTAGGCTCCAACCGGTCCGACTCTAAGTCGGCCGGGCCAACCGGTGGTTGCGAAAAAGCCACATAATGCCGCTGCCATGTTCCCATATCCAGGAAAAGAGCTAAAGGGGCCTGTCTGTCCGACCATGGTTGACTGAAGAGTTACTAAATTCGGATTTAGATTTTTTCTCGCTTTCGAATCAAGCCCCAATCGGCCTAATGAACCTGGAGCGAAACTTTCGATCAGAACGTCTGCCCACTTCACGAGCTCATGCAAAATCGGAATAGAACTTTCTTTTTTGGAAAGGTCTAAGGCAATACTTTTTTTTCCGGCGTTGTACTCAGCGAAACAGGCAGAGTTGTCCACACCATCGCCATTGAGAAAAACGCCGGCAGTTCTTGTTAAGTCGGGACGGTGCTCTGACTCGACTTTAATTACCGTTGCACCATGGTCTGCGAGTGTTCTGCCCACAGTCGGTCCAGCGAAAGAAATAGTCATATCTAAAACTTTCACACCGTCCAACGGACGCTTAAATGGTTTTGTTTGAGCGTCAGCTATGAAAGACTTTGGTTCTAAATTTTGGAGGAGCGCTTGGTTTTCGCCGATCTTTGGAGCACTACCTAAGGAAGGTAATCTCGGTATCGCATGAACAAAAGGGCCTGGTAGTTTTGCTGATGACTCGCCAATCTGAACTGACTCCCATAAACCTCGTTCTTCGAATTGTGTGTTAGAAATCACTTCGCTTAAAGTTGAGACTGGCATCACTAAAAGTCGTCTTTGCTTGGCTGCCTCCAACAATTCAGCCTTTGTTTTTGATTCGCAGAAATAGTAAATAGCTTTTGTTAACTTTTCGTAGTGGTCAAGGTCATCGACTGGAGACCAAGTTGAATAATCGATGCTTTGGAATGCTGGGTCTATCGCACCTTCGTCAACCATCCATTCAACAAAGCGGTTTGTGAAAGGTCCAACTGCAGCTCCAAATAGATAGGTCAGAGTTACGGTTCCATCTTTGGCCGGAAAGTGGAAAGTCGACGCGACTTCTCCAATACGGACATGGCTCCCGTTCCGAGTAACCTCTTCAGCTCCCCAGCTAGGGAAGAGCGGGTAGTGGAACGCTGCGTAGGTCCATGACTGTTGCGCTGAAACGTCGACTCGCTGACCTAATTGAGAATGAGAACGTTCTCTTAATGCAACCGCTACTCCAATTGCTGCATCTGCGCATGCATGAGACCAGACCTGAGGCACAGCGGTTCGCAATGGCGGAGCGTCAGCGTCTCCATTGATAGACATCTGCACACCAGCTGCTGCGAGAACCAGATCTGAATCAAGCCATTCAGCCTTGGGGCCTGTTAACCCGAAGGGGCTAACAGTCGCTTGCACCAAATGAGGGAACATGTCTTCGAGTTCACTGGTCGAGGGGTAGCCGAGAGCGTCTATCTCTGATGGTCTACCTGAACGAAGAATTACATCTGCAGAAGATGCTAAATCTAGGAACTTTTTTTTATCCTTCGAATTATTCGGGTCGAGCATAACCGAAGCTTTGCCTCGGCTAAAAGAATGATGGACTAGAGAATTATCGAGGTCTGGCTTATCTTGAGCATATGGTTCGGTCTTGCGGATATTATTGCCGGTTGGTGGCTCAACTAATATCACCTCTGCTCCCAACTGAGCTAAAAGCGAACCTGCGAACGCGCCCCTGGCATCGGTTAAATCCAATACCCGATATTTAGCCAATAGAGCAGTCACTTTTTTATTTACCCAAATCCCAAGCGTCAGCGATTAGTTCAAGGCTTTTTATTCGTTCCGTTACGCCGTAGGTAGCACCGTAAATCATAACTTCTGAGGCCTCTGCAGCCTTTGCTAACTCGATGAGTCCACTTTTTATATCTTCTGCCGTACCAAGCAGCGAGTTACTTGGCATTGAGTTGGCGCGTTCCCATTCTGGGTGCGCCAATGCTTCTTCAGGTGGCATGAGCGCCCAGAATCTTCCGGTTCTCATACCGTATTTACGTAAACGAGATGGTGCAGCTAATCGCTCAGCTTCATCGTGTGTTGAGGCTGCTATCGCTGCGGCTGTAATGATTGTGTACGGTTCTTCAAGAATTGGGGATGGCCGAAAAGCTTGTTGGTACAACTTTGCTGCCTCAAGAGTTCCTCCAGTATCAAAATGGTTAGCGAACGCGAATGGGAGACCTAATATTCCTGCTAATTGAGCGCTGTAGCCACTAGATCCGAGGAGGAGAACGTCCGGTGAGGAAATCGCTAATGGCGTTGCTGCAAATTTCTTCCACAGACCTTCTTCGCTCCTCACATCACCCAGCAAACCCAAAACGTCAACCAGGTCACGCGGGAAATCTTCGACCGACATCGCTGCAGCTGAGCCCCTCACAGCGATCATAGTTTCGCGGTCGCTTCCTGGAGCTCGTCCGATGCCAAGATCTATTCTTCCGGGATGTAACGCTTCTAAGAGCGCAAATTGTTCGGCTATCACTAACGGAGCGTGATTGGGCAGCATTACTCCGCCTGAGCCAACTTTTATTTTCGAAGTTGAGGCTGCAATATGGGCCATCAGAACCGCCGGAGATGTGCTTGCGACTGTATTCATATTGTGATGTTCAGCGACCCAGAACCGTTTATAGCCCAGTTCTTCAGCTATTTGGGCTGTAGTCGTGGCCTCACTCAATGCTTGAGCGCTACTCGCATCGCTCGCGACTGTGGCAAGGTCAAGAACAGATAGAGGGAGTAACGTCATATTAATAAGCTAGACCTGGTTAATCATGTTGCGTCGGCCCAAAGAGCATAAACCGGATCTCCTTGATGACCAGACTGGGTTCTTCTCTGGGCCTGAAGGTTCTCCCATGGCCCTGTCAAGCGATAATACTCTCCAACGATCGTTGCGTGGCCTTCATCATCAGTTCGAGACCAACCATTAATGGCTTTGGTGGGGAAGCATCTGTTCGAAAAGGTATTAACAAACTTGCCTCCTGGACGAAGAACCCGATGTACCTCGTCGAAGACTTCAAGTGGCTTAGTTAGATAGTCGACCGACACGCAGCAAACGACAGCGTCAAAAGATGAATCGGCAAAAGGTAAAACTGTGTTTACGTTGAGATCCTGTTGCACCCATGAAGCCGCTGCGGGATTCTGCTGCAACTCTTGTTCATTCATTCCGAGTGCAACTAGTTCTTTTGGCGTTGTCGTGAAGTGACTGATCCAAGAGCTCATGAGATCAAGTACTGCACCGCTTATCTCTAGTTCCTCATATAGCTTGCCGATGCATGTAATCGCAGCTTCGTCAATGTGAGCAACGAATCGTGGCGAGCTGTAAAAAGTAGCATCTAAGCCATCATCAGCACGGGCAAAAAAGTCGACAGGAAAATTGCTGTAGCGATTACTGCCATTAACAGAATTCATTTGGTCGCTGTCTTTACCGTCTGGCTAGCAAGCTCAATTGCCGCTAACGCAAACTTGTGCATGTTAGCTACTCGCAAATTATCCGGTATCGAAAGCTTCTGGACTGTGCGCACTGGCCCTACACAAGCGACCCACCCATGACCTGGAGGATCTCCATAAGGATTGCCTTGTGGCCCGGTAGCGCCAGTTTCCCCGATCCCCCAAGTGGTCTCGTAAATCTCGCTCGCCCGTTCCGCTTGATAAAGCGCGAACAGTTCTGTAGCTCCTCTCATGCCTCGGGGAGTGGGCTGATCCTGAGATAAAATTTTTCTTCCGACTGAGGTGTACACAATCATCCCGCCAACATAAAAATCGCTCGCTCCATCAACTCCGACTAAAGCTGCGTTTATAAGCCCGCCAGATGCAGATTCTGAAACTGCTATTTTTTGATTTGCTTTACGCAATAAGCCTGCCAGACCTTCTGCCGCCCTAACAAGGTCGAGAAACGTAGGTTCTGTCATCCCAGCGCACCGCTAACTGCAATATCAGCTATTTCATCTGACGTTAGCTTTAAGTGGTCAGCAAGAATTTCAAAAGTATGCTCACCAAGCAATGGTGACGCGCTTAACGGCCCGTGATCATATTTGTCAATCATGTACTGATGGCCTGCATACGGCACTTCTCCCATAGCTCCATGAACGTGCCTTCTGTAGAACTTCATGTGTTCATACTGCTTGTCGACAAGCAGGTCGCTACTACGTTGCACTAAACCTGCTGGAATACCAGCTTCCAATAAGGTTGACTCCAGTTGCTTACCATCGGCGGCTCTGGTCCATGTAGCTATTTCGTTATCTATTTGATCGTGTGCGCCGTATCTTCCCTCTCTGGTAAGCAGCGAGTGATCTTCTGCCCAATCGGGTTTGTTCATCAACCGACATAGGTCAGACCAATTAGCATCATCTTCAATAGTGATTGCTATCCATCGATCTTCGCCATCGACTGGATACACGCCTTGAGGAACATTTTGGGGGTCTCTGTTACCTGCGCGCATCGGTTTTTCACCCGATACTTGGTACGCCAAAAGTTCTGGAGCTAGCAGTTGCAGGCCGCATTCAAGCTGAGCCGCATCAATTGTGCAACCTTTGCCAGTTCGTTCAAGTCGGTCAATAGCAGCAAGCACTGCCGGAGTTAGAAAACGTGGAGCGATCGTGTCGGTATATGCAAGATATGGCCCATCCGGTGGAAGATCAGACCAGCCAAACACTTCATAGAACCCAGCTATTGCAGCGGCATGATACCCATAGCCCGCCAAGGGCGACAAGGGGCCCCCAGTCGAAAGCAACGATGTGTGAACAATTATTACGTCTGGGTTCAAGGCTCTAATTGTTTCATCATCTAGACCCGTTCGACCAAACGCTCCAGGACTCCAGGACTCTATGACTACATCGGCCCATTCCACAAGACTCTTCGCAACCTCCAACCCACTTGGGTTTTTCATATCGATGTCGATACCCAGTTTCGAAGTGTTGAAGGTTCCGAAGAAATGGGACATGTTCTCATCGTTAATATTGTCTTTAAAAGGTGGGTTTAATCTCAACGGATCTATTCGAGAACTTGATTCAACTCTGACTACGGTTGCTCCATGGTCCGCGAGCGCTTTAGCAGTTATCGGTCCTACCCCAACCCATGCGAAATCAGCTACCTTTAGTCCTTCTAAAGGCAAGTCCGACTTGGGGATTTCACGATCTTGAGGAAAGGTCGAGTGAGCAGCCAGCTCATCTCGTATCTCCTTTGAATGTTCGTTGACATGTGGCGGCTTTCGGTTCGCTTTCACCCGTTCGTTGTCAAAGGAAACATAACCGCCAGGCAACTTCACATTATCCAAACCTCTGCCCGTTTCGGAATCAACCCAAAATTTTCTGATAGCTAGGTGATCGAAATTCATTAGATCTTCAGCATCATTGATCGGGGCTAAGGTGGCCCCTAATTTCAATGCGCTGCGCATCAAGGTGTCTTTCGGGTAGCGCTTACACAGGCTTGCCACTGCATTGTAAAGATCTTCGAAAGTGTGTTCAGCAGGTTCGCCGTTAAGCACACGATTATCGAATGTCATCCAGTCTTCATGTCTCCAGCTTTCATCAACGATGCCTTCCTCTATCAGCCAGGGAAGCAATGATTCAATCAACTCGCCTCGACATATGGCTATTAACCAACCGTCGAGAGTGGGAACACGAAGCTGTAGGGGAATCGCCAGCCGAACTTCTGTTCCTGTGCGGTGAATATCTTTTCCTTGAATTTCATAGGCTTCCATTGCGTTGAGTAAAGTCCACGTCATTACAGCCTGAGCAGAAACAACTACTTTTTGCCCTGCTCCGGTTGTCAGCATTCTCCTGTGGCTAACCAAAGCTGCCACCGCAGCTTCCGCTCCTGCATGTCTCCAAACTTGGGGAATTGTGGCTTTGACAGGTGGACGGTCAGGTACGCCCTGCACGTTTGCTGGCCCGCCTAGAGCAGCCAGAGTAAGTTCTGAACACGGATCACCGACACGAGGCCCAGACTCGCCGAATGGAGTTATCAACACGTGGACTAGTTTCTGGTTTTTTTCTAAAATGTCTTCACTAGAAATCCCTGCTTGAGCAAGCAGCCCTGGGGTATCAGATTCAAAAATAAAATCAGCAGTCTCTATAAGATCCTCCATTAGAAGCCGGCCGCTATGCGCATTTAGATCAATTACGATTGATCGTTTGTTCGAGTTGTAGGCGCAAAATTGCAAGCTTCGAAGGTCCGACTCGTCGTCTTTTTGCAATGGCAAGGCGCCTCGGCTTCTAGCACCTCCGACAGGTTCAACTTTTATTACGTCTGCGCCTAGTTCTCCAAGCATCCAGGGGCCTAGTTCTCCACGTTCATCAGTGAGGTCCAAAACGCGCATTCCATCGAGTGGTAACGCCGCAGAAATATCTTCCATTAGCTTGCTTGAGTTTGCTCGTTTCATTGATCTCTCAATTACCCCTTCATGTCTTCTCCAATAGACGATAGTTTGCTTAGATGACCGATGGGTGCAGTTCAATAAGAGAAGAGCTCAAACCAATGCTGAAGCTGGTGGAGAGCAAAGCTAGCGCTGCCGATCAGCTTCGCCAACCAGACCCAGAAGTCATCAAAAAACTTGCTGAGAGTAATCTTTTGAAACTATTGGTGCCTAGAGAATACGGTGGGAGAGAAGAACATCTTTCTGTTCTTGTCGAATTCTCAGAGGCGCTGGCATTCTCTCATGGCTCGACTGCCTGGGTAGCAATGACTTGCAACGAGGAAGCTGGTATCGCTGCGGCATACTTACCTCCGGAGAACCTTAAAAACCTATGGTCGTGTCAGCCTGACGTTGTAATCGCCGGTTCCGGTGTTCCTCATGGAAGAGCTCAAAAAGTTGAGGGCGGCTGGGAATTGTCAGGACGGTGGAATTTTGTGAGCGGGTGCACCTCTTCTGATAAATGGATACTCAATAGCATCGTCCAGGATTCATCTCCACTTCAGTTATGTTTTGCTTTGATTACCGCAGATTATTCTTTAATAGAAAAAACGTGGTTCACGTCTGGGCTTAGAGGCACTGGGTCCAACGATGTGGTACTTCATAATCACTTTGTTCCGTCTGACTCCGTTGGAGTAGTGGCCAATCACTCTCTACCTATTCCCGAAACTCCGTTCTACCGACTGCCTTCCGGGCTAAGATTTCCCTTTCCTAAAACCGGCATCGCAACTGGTTTGGCATTTCGAGCGATTCACGAATTCAAGAAACTCTGCAGTACCAAAAAACCTCTGAACTCAAAACTTGAGCTGCGTAATAGACCTGACGCTGCTTCCGCTGTCGCTAAGGCCGAGGCGTTAGTTCGCTCCGGAAAGTCATGGGTTGCTGAGACACTCCATGATCTGTGGGACAGCGTCGCAGCCGGATCTGAAGTGACTTCTGATCAACATGCTTTAGCCCGGCTAGCTTGCTCGTGGTCCGTGCAAAATTCTGTAGCCGCAGTTGAGCTCATTACGTTAGCTGCCGGCAGTAGTTCAAATTTTGAAACATCACCACTCTCTCAGCTAGCTGCAGATATCAAAGCTGTTGCCGGCCATTTCACGGTTGGAAGCTACCAAATCGATACTGCAGGAAGAGTACTACTCGGACTTGATTCAGAGGATCGTTCGTTTTAACTTTCGTTCATCAGTTTTATCATGCACTAGATCTGTGCAAACTGACCGCTATACCTGACAGCGCCGATGTCGCCGGCGGAAAACGCTCAAACACTAGAGGGTCATGACCGGGAACAATGACCCCATCTTCGCCAGCTAATTCCCTCAGAATGTCGTAGCCATCTATCATCTTGCCTACGTCTAGAACGATTGGGAAGGGCCGCTCTTCATCCATATTCGCATAATAGTGAGTGGCGTCGGAGGCCAAAACAACAATGCCAGAACCCGTGTCGACTCGGACTACTTGCAAACCGCGTGTATGCCCGCCTATGTGGTGCAACGAAAGGCCAGGGGCAAGCTCTACATCACCGTTATGGAAGCGAACTTTCTCATCGAATACCCGTTCTACTAAATCTTTAATGTGCTCAACTGTAAACGCGTGTCGGAGGGCTTTTCGCCCCATATCTCTTCCTGTCGCAAACGACATTTCTTCATCTTGAACATGAAACGTTGCGTTCGGGAACTGCTTAACGCCACCAGCATGGTCATAATGAAAATGTGTCAAAATCACATCATCTACTTCGCTTGCTTTAACGTCAAATAATGCCAGAGCTTCTTCTGCAGTGCGAAGCAGCGTTCTATTTCTTTCCTGGGCATCAGAGCGATCAAAGCCAGTATCAACAACCCAAGTTCGTCCCTTAGAGTCACGGATCAGCCAGATAAAGTAATCCATCGGCATTGGTGAACCTTCATGTGGGTCACCACCCAAGAAATGTTCGCTTCGGACAGCATCTCTCTGCGCATACTTGATTGCGTAAACCGAATAGCCCATCAATTCTGCCCTGACTGTTGTCCCTGTTAGCAAGATAGTGCGTATCGAAAAAAATTGCCGTAGATAAGGTTTTCGATGTCTGGCTAGCAAACAACACTTATACCTAACGACCGTTTGATAGCCTCCCTAACAATCGTTTGACTACCTAACGACCGTTTGATAGCGTCTCAAATTAATGGCCAGAACTCTAGATATTCGAAAAACTCCTATCAGCCCGCAACCTCCTAATCAGGAAGCCGTGCGAACACGTATTTTGGACCAGGCCGCTCACCTTTTCCTGACTATCGGATACGCAGAAACAACAGTGCGGCGCATAGCTGGAGCAGTCGGCATCAAAGCCGCCTCGCTCTACCATCACTTTGGTTCCAAAGACGAAGTGTTTGAATCGATTCTTATTAGAGGAATCGAAGTAATGGTCGAATCTTTTGATATTGCGAAGTCCACATCAAAAAGCCTTGCTGCCAAAGAGCAGCTTCGTCTTCACATACGAGCTCATCTAGGAGCCTTATTTGAGCATGGTCCCTATACCGCAGTTCACGTATCTAGCTTTCACTTCGCTCCGCCTATTGTGAAAGAACAGATAGTCCCAATTCGTGACGGATACGAAGCACTCTGGACCTCTCTGCTCAACGAACTTAATACCAAAGACCAGATGTCCGTGCCAACGAGCGTTGCCCTTCACCGGCTTATTCTTTTTGGAGCGATGAATAGCAGTATCGAATGGTTTGATCCAAATGGCGACTACAGCCTCGACTCCCTAGCAAATGCAATTACCGATCAGTTCTGGGAAGGAGTGTCGTCAAAGTGAAATGTTGGACAAGTAAGACTGATACCTCTTCGAAGCAGTATTTAGACAACAAAGATAAATACACGGAACTAATCGAGCAGCTACGACAGAGACAAGAAATCGCTATGAGCGGCGGGCCAGGCCGCGCCAAATCGATTCAAAGGCACTTAGATAGAAACAAAGTTCTTGCTAGAGACAGAATCGATATGATTGTCGATTCTGAGTCTCCCTTCTTAGAACTTTCCACCCTGGCCTCATGGGGTCAACACAATGATGAAGCGCCTGGCGCTGGAATCATCACAGGCATCGGATTGATTCATGAAGTCCCGTACATGTTTATTGCAAATGACGCCACGGTAAAAGGCGGCTCTCTTCTCCCTATAAGCATCAAAAAACATGTTCGAGCTCAAGACATCGCTTTAGAGCACAACCTTGGCGTGATCTATCTGGTTGACTCTGGAGGAGCTTTCCTCCCTTTGCAAGACGAAATTTTTCCTGACAAAGATCATTTTGGCGGCAGTTTCTACCGCCAAGCGCGTATGTCTGCTCAAGGCCTACCTCAAATTTCTGTAGTTCTCGGCGGCTGCACAGCAGGGGGCGCCTATGTGCCAGCACTAAGTGACGAAGTCATCATGGTAGATGGCATCGGTCGAATATTTCTTGGCGGACCGCCAATCGTCAAAGCAGCATTAGGCGAAATTATTGACGCGGATGAACTCGGAGGAGCCGCCCTACACACAAAGGTTTCTGGCGTTTCCGACTACATTGCAGCCAACGAAAAAGCAGCTTATGGCAAGCTACGAGAAATATGTGAGACAACGAACCAACGCAAAATCCAAGATCGTCAATCATGGATCCAATGGGCTTCTCCTGAAGCACCTCGGTATGATCCCAAAGAAATTTACGGAATCATAAGCGCTGATGATCGCGTTGGCTTCGATGCCCGAGAAATTATCGCCCGACTAGTTGATGGATCTGAATACGCCGAGTTTAAACCCGATTGGGGTGATTCCATAACCTGCGGATGGAGCAAGCTCTGGGGTCACCCCATCGGTATTATTGCTAACAACGGAATAATTTTTAGTGAAAGCGCCCAAAAAGCCACCCACTTCATTGAGCTGTGCCAGCAGAGAAAAATTCCTTTGCTGTTTCTCCAAAACACAACCGGCTACATGGTTGGAAGCGATGCTGAAGCTAGCGGTATCGCAAAACATGGCGCCAAAATGGTAGCCGCTGTAGCTAATGCAACCGTTCCCAAATACACGGTTCTTATCGGTAACTCATACGGCGCAGGTAACTATGGAATGTGTGGCCGTGGTTTCAATCCACGTTTTCTTTTCGCATGGCCAAACAGCAGAATAGCAACGATGTCAGCAGATACTGCACAAACGGTATTAGTTGACATCCGGCTAGCGGGCATGAAAGGGCAGCAGACAACCGAGTCGGAAATTGAAGCTATCCGCTCAGAGATAGCTAACCAATACGAAACTCAAAGCGACCCCTATTACGCGACAAGTCGACTATGGGACGATGGAATCATTGATCCTTGTGACACCAGAGATGCTCTAGGGCTATGCCTCTCGCTGGCTGCCAGAGAAGACGCTCCCTCAGATGGCCACGGCCTCGTGTATCGGATGTAATGTATGAAACTTTTTATCGCTAATCGCGGAGAAATCGCCCGCCGTATAATACGAACTGCACGAAAGCTGAACTGGGTTACAGTTGCCGGTTACGCTGACCCAGATGCCAACGCTCCTTTTGTACTCGAAGCATCCGAGTCAATTCGCATAGGCCCGTCTGCACTCAGCGAGTCCTACCTTTCTGCCGAAGCTATTCTTAATGCTGCAAAAGCAACTGAAGCAACGGCCATACATCCCGGTTACGGGTTCTTGTCTGAAAACGCTGACTTCGCCCAACAAGTTAAAGACGCTGGCCTCATCTGGATTGGGCCAAGCCCAGCTCTTATAGCGATGATGGGGTCCAAGATTGAAGCAAGGAAAATTGCTGAAACGGCCGGAGTGCCAATAATACCCGGCTTCTCAGGTAGTCAACAATCCGATGATCTACAAACAGCGGCTAACCGCATCGGCTATCCAGTATTAATAAAAGCTTCGGCGGGCGGCGGCGGCAAGGGTATCCGAGTTGCTCACGCTCAAGAACATTTTTCCAAAGCGTTGGATGAAGCTCGCAACGAGGCATCACGATCCTTTAACGACAGTGATGTCATAGTCGAGCGATACATACAACAACCTAGACACATCGAAGTTCAAATTGTCGGAGATGCCTTTGGGAACATCATCGACTTAGGAACGAGAGATTGTTCGGTCCAGCGCCGATATCAAAAAATAGTTGAAGAGGCTCCAGCTTCAAACCTTAATCCTGAAACCGAGCGTGGATTAAGAGAAACGGCTACCAAACTGGCCAAAAACATAGGCTACGACAATATCGGAACAGTTGAGTTTATTGTCGATGCAGCTACTGGAGAATATTTTTTCCTAGAAATGAACACACGCCTCCAAGTCGAACACCCAATAACCGAGATGGTTACTGGTCTAGATCTAGTGGAACTCCAAATGTTAAGCGCAACTGGCAAGGAACTAGCGATTCGACAAGATGACATCACGTTCACTGGGCACGCGATTGAATTCAGACTAAACGCTGAAGATCCATCAGATAATTTTTCGCCTAGAACCGGCGTCATCGACCATCTGTCAGTTCCCGAATTTGTTAGATGGGATAGCGGCATAGAAGTTGGCTCAGAAATAAGTCCTTTTTATGACTCGATGATCGCAAAATTGATAATTTCAGCTCCTACGAGGTCAGAGACTCTAACCGCCGCTGCAACAGCACTTGAAAATCTTCTTATAGGACCAGTTGTCAACAACGCAAGCCTTCTTTATTGGCTCCTTAGCCAAGATCAATTCTGCGAAGGGTCTATAACTTCACGATTCCTTGATGAGATTGATGTGCCAATAGCCACTATCGGCTCGGCGTCTAAAGGCGCCGCCGCCGCCGCGCTCTTGAGATCTGTCCGATCGAGTGAGCTGGGTCCGTGGGCATCGGTTAGATCATTCAGAGTAACTAATCATAAACCAGCATTTGATGTTCTCCTAAGAGATACCGAAGGAAAATTACACGAAGTCCAAGCTAATTTCTCTGCATCTAAGAGCAGCCTTAGTGTCGATCTCAATACTAAGACTGCAGCTGTCAATGAACGCGGAGCGACACATGTCTTTCAGCTAGCTGATCGCACTGAAGCCTGGATGCTCGATTCCTCAATAAGTCTTGGAAACATCGGCGACCTAATTGCTCCATTCCCTGCAGTAATAATTGAAACTCCAGTTCAAGCCGGCGACGATGTCGAACCCGGTGACATTGTATTAGTGATCGAAGCAATGAAAATGCTTCACTCCCTCACTGCAACCGGACACGGAACAGTAGCCACGCTTCGGGTAGCGACAGGTGATGCAGTTCAATCGAAACAAATTCTCATGACATTCGACAACACAGAATCTGATAGCTAGAGGCAACCAAATGACAAATAGTTCTTTTACGAATCGTAATGTTTACATGACTGATGAGCTGCAACAAATATATGACCAAACAGTTGCCTTTGTAGCGAATGAAGTAACTCCTTTTGGTGAATCATGGGAGAAGTCTGGAATGGTTCCGAGAGAGGTTCTGAAAAAAATGGGTTCGCTAGGAATGCTTAGCCTTCGAGTACCCGAACAACACGGTGGGCTGGGCATGGGACCTCTTGCTTCTGCAACCTTTGCGGAAGCACTAGGAAGCTCTACCTTCGCCGGGTTCGATGTAACAGTTCTCGTTCACACAGACATGTCTGGGCCCCATCTGGTTAACTCCGGGTCAGAGTCACAACTGCAGGATTTGCTACCTGGGATACTTGCCGGGGAAACTATTTTATCAATTGCTGTGACCGAGCCTGATGCGGGTTCTGATGTTGCAGGTATCCGAAGCACAGCAGTAAAAGATGGTGATGGCTGGAGGATTAACGGCTCAAAAACTTTTATAACTAATGCTGTATATGGGGACGTGACAATAGTTGCCGCACGAACAGACCCAGATGACCGTTATGGAATTTCTATGTTCTTAGTTCCTGCTGAGACAGAAGGTTTCGAAGTAACAAGGAAGCTAGATAAACACGGATGGCTTTGTTCTGATACCGCCGAACTTTCACTCAATGATATTTGGGTTTCAGATGAGCAACTTTTAGGAACTCCTCACCGAGGCTTCTACGCCACGATGCAAAATTTCCAAAATGAGAGAATGGTTTTAGTGGGAATGGGTGTAGGCGCTGCGCAAACTGCCATCAATCTGACGAACCAGTACACACAAAATAGGAAAGCTTTTGGCGGACACCTTTATGATTTAGGTGCTATCCGTCAGCGCCTTGCGATGAACCAAGCCAAGGTCGATGCCGTTCGCTCCTCCATGTACCATGCAGCCTGGATGGAAGAGCAGGGCCTAGATAACGTTAAAGAAATGTCGGGAGTCAAAGCCTGGGGATGCGAGGTAGTCAATCAAGTCATGTATGACTGTCTTCAATTTCATGGCGGCAGCGGATACATGCGCGACTCACCAGTAGAGCGCATGACGCGCGATGCACGCATCTTGCCCATAGGAGGCGGTGCTACTGAAGTCATGTTGGAAGAAGTAGCAAAACGCAGCTACTCATAGTCGGATTTGGCTCTCCAGACCCATAACTTTCGAATTAAAAATGATCTCGACTCAGAAACTAACTTAACAAATGTCTGAAATAGTTCTTATACATGGCGCCTGGGGCGGTTCTTACGGCTTCAAAAAACTTAGGCCATTATTGACTGCACAAGGGCACCAGGTCTTTACTCCCAGTTTGACTGGGATCGGTGAACGTTCTCACCTCGTGAACCCTTCGATCACGCTGGAAACTCATATCACAGATGTGGTCAACACTATTTTGTATGAGGATATTACTGACATTTTACTACTCGGTTTTTCGTATGGAGGAATGGTAGCTACCGGCGCGTTGGAGATGATAGCCGACCGAGTTAAGCACCTTGTATATCTAGATGCCTTCGTTCCTAAAGACGGCCAAAGCGTTACTCAAATAACTGGACGATGGGCAACAGAAGATTCTCTTGATCCGGGCACTAAGTGGCTCATTCCACCTGTCCCCAGAGAGGCAGAAAAACTCGAAGACACGCAATGGTTCGGGCCTCGACGGTCAATGCAGCCTCTAGGAACTTTCACCCAAAACGTCACTCTTTCAAAACCGTTAGAAGACTTTCCGCTGTCTCGCACATACATCAAAGCAACTGCTGATGAAAATGAAAAAGATAGCTCCCATTTTTGGCAATCAGCTAGACATGCACGAGATTCAAAAAATTGGAAATACTTTGAAATCCCCACTAACCATTTAGTTGCGATAAACCGCCCGGATGAATTAGCAAACATTCTTCTTGAGATCATCGACGAATAACTTAGAAATAAAGACGCTTGAAACTTCCCTCAGAGATATAGGCCTCAAGCCCATTCCAGTTCTTGCTTTCCTGACAATTAAAATTGCTACTAGGACTCCCTGCCCCGCACAAACAATTACTGTTTGTACTGTCGCAATGATTTGCGCACAAGCCGGTTAGCTATCCAGCACATTCACGACATCATTCTGGAGAAAAATAATGGACAGTGAGTCACGACCCCCCCTTCGTTCAAAAGCTTGGTTCGACATCCCAGATGATCCATTAATGACGGCCTTATACCTCGAACGGTACGTAAATTTTGGGCTGACACGAGAGGAGTTGCAGTCAGGCAAACCGATAATAGGGATTGCTCAAACTGGCTCAGACTTATCGCCATGCAACCGCCACCATCTGGAGTTGGCTAAGCGAACACGCGAAGGAATTCGAGAAGCCGGTGGAATTTGTTTCGAATTTCCTGTCCACCCTATTCAAGAGACAGGGAAGAGACCCACAGCTTCACTAGATAGAAATCTTGCTTATCTGGGTCTAGTTGAAATATTGCAAGGTTATCCCTTAGACGGGGTGGTGCTGACTATCGGTTGCGACAAAACCACCCCAGCTTGCCTTATGGCGGCAGCAACTGTAAACATTCCAGCTATTGCTTTATCGGTTGGGCCCATGCTTAACGGACGGTTCCAAGGAGAAAGAACTGGTTCTGGAACTATCGTTTGGAAAGCGCGTGAAATGCACGCAGCAGGCGAAATTGACGATAATGAATTCGCTGATTTAGTTGCCACGTCCGTAACTTCAACCGGTTACTGCTCCACTATGGGCACAGCCACGACGATGAACTCCCTAACTGAGGCATTAGGCATGCAGCTAACAGGCTCGGCCGCTATCCCAGCTCCATATCGAGAGCGGGCCCAGATGGCGTACCTCACGGGTTTGCGAATAGTTGACTTAGTCAAGGAAGATGTTCGACCTTCAGACATCATGACTAGAGGAGCATTTGAAAATGCCATCGTTGTGAACTCCGCTATAGGCGGTTCGACTAATGCTCCTATTCACTTGAACGCAATAGCAAGGCATTTAAATGTCCCGTTAAACAACGACGACTGGCAATCTATCGGGTTTGACATTCCGCTCTTAGTGAATATGCAACCGGCAGGCGAATATCTCGGTGAGGACTACCACCACGCAGGAGGAGTTCCTGCTGTTATCAATGAGCTGCTTAATTCTGGTCTATTGCCCTACCCAGACGCAATGACCGTCAACGGATCTACCATCGGACAGAATTGTGAACAGACTAAGGTAACTGACTCTTCTGTTATCTACGCCGTTAGTGATCCTCTCCTCAACAATGCTGGCTTTATCAATCTCTCAGGAAATCTGTTCGATAGTGCGATTATGAAGACCAGCGTTATTGGTACAGAATTTAGGGAGCGCTACTTATCTAACCCTTCGGACTTAAATGCTTTCGAAGGGCGCGCTGTTGTTTTCGAGGGACCCGAAGATTACCACGACCGCATAGATGACCCTTCGCTAGAAATAGATGAGAGATCCCTGCTCATCATTCGGGGCGCCGGCCCAATTGGTTACCCCGGTGCCGCTGAAGTCGTAAACATGCAACCTCCCGCAGCCCTACTGGTACGAGGGATTCACTCTTTGCCATGTATCGGCGATGGGCGACAATCAGGCACCTCAGGATCGCCTTCGATCCTAAACGCTTCTCCTGAAGCTGCCGCAGGTGGTGGTCTAAGCATTCTCAAAACCGGTGACCCGATACGCATTGACCTCAACGAAGGATCTGCAAATATCCTACTTTCTGAGAAAATACTTGCCGAAAGATACCGAGAACTTGAAGAGAAAGGCGGATTCCCTTACCCTCCCAGTCACACACCTTGGCAGGAAATCCAAAGAGGTATGGTCTCCCAGCTAGATGAAGGTATGGTACTGAAACCGGCGGTAGCCTTTCAAGATACCGCTCGAACCTTCGGCTCTCCCCGAAACAATCATTAGGGAAAGGTTTTCGTGATAGCAGCAGCTATTTTTTTGGTCTTAGGTTTAGCTCTGCTCATGTACGCAGGTGACCACTTCGTAACGGGTGCATCTCGAATGGCTGCCGCACTACAAATAAGTCCGGTGATTGTTGGGGCCCTAGTCCTAGGCTTCGGTACTTCCGCACCTGAAATGGTTGTTTCTGGACTAGCAGCTTGGCGAGGTAATCTAGATCTCGGATTAGGCAACATAGTTGGTTCTAACGTAGCTAATTTGAGCCTTGGGCTTGGCGTAGCAGGTCTGATCTCTTCGGTTGCAATATCTAAGTCTGCCATCAGACGCGAAGGCCCTATCTCCCTTGGCGCTGCTTTACTTTTCTCCTTAGTTGTTATCGACGGCACATTATCTCGCATCGACGGCATTATTCTTTTGGTAACGCTCTTAGCCGTAATTCTCTACCTAATAAAATCTCCTTCAACAACAACAGAAGTTTTCAGCAAAAACAGCACCCACATGGTTACACCAAACTTGGTACTTGCTCTTGTTGGGCTAACTGGAGTTCTCATAGGGGCTCAACTCGCTGTAACTGGTGCCACACGGTTGGCTACCGGATGGGGTCTATCCGGTGGATTCATAGGATTTTCTATAGTGGCGTTAGGAACATCGCTCCCAGAGCTGGTCACCACCATTGCCGCCGCTCGACAAAAGGAGACTGGTCTCATAATAGGAAATTTGTTTGGCTCAAATTTATTTAATTCGCTCGCAGTCGGTGGATCAATGGGACTCGTAGGCGGCGGCGTTTTAGAAGATGCAACTATGCGTGGGCGAGGGATTTACCTAATGCTTGCCGTTATCTTTTTTGCGTATCTACTATGCGTTTGGGGTAGGAAGATCTCAAGAAGCAAGGGGGCTTTGCTCCTCGCCTTATATGGGGGAACTATGTTGTTGGTAGGATTGGCTTAGTTTCTCTATCCGCTGCGATCAAAAACCGAGAGCTGCCAAAGCACATAGGAATGGTCAGTCGGTCTAGGCTGCTCACAAACGCTAGAGAGGTTTGTATGTCAAGAATCGTTATTACCGGAGGTAACCGGGGCATAGGACTTGAGCTCGCAAAAGCATACATTCTCAATGGAGATCAGGTAGTCATTGGATGCAGACAACCAAGCGAGGCGGCGGAGCTCGCCAGCCTTAACCCGACAAGTATTTTTCCGATTGATGTAGGCGATGAGCAGTCGGTCAAAGCCTTTGCACAAAACATCGACTATCCAGTCGACGTTTTAATCAATAACGCTGGGACAAGCGTTTCGAACATGGGATTAGAACGCGCTGAAGCTGGAGTCATGAATGCGCCAATTGACCTTACATTGGAGATGATAAAAATTAATGGCTTGAGCGCCGCCATGGTCACGCGAGAGTTAGCGGACAAGCTAAACCCAGGAGCCAAGGTAGCTAACATAAGCAGCCAAATTGGTTCAATGGTCGTCGGAGCTAGATTCGATGACCTTCCATATTCAACATCGAAAGCGGTTATGAATATGGTCACGGTCCAGTTAGCTAGCCATCTGAAAAAAAATAATGTGACTGTAGTCTGTTTCCATCCCGGCTGGGTGAGAACTGACATGGGTGGTTCTGGGGCAGACCTATCATCTGAGCAGGCTGCTCAAGCAATCAGCACAACTATCGCTGCGTTAACTCCCGAACAGTCCGGTTTATTTTTGAGATGGGATGGTTCAACTCACCCGTGGTAAAAGATAGGCGTAGTATGTTTTCTCGTGCACACAATTAGAATCGCTGCCTCAGAAGGTCTTTACCTAACAGCCGATGAGTGGGGAGACCCTAAAAACCCACCCGTAATGATGTTCCATGGAGCTGGCCAAAATCGGCACGCTTGGAAAAAAACTGCCTCTTCCCTTTCTGAACAGGGTTACTTTGTCATCACAGTAGATGCAAGAGGTCATGGCGACAGCGATTGGTCACCGGACGCTCACTACGACTCCGACGACGTCGGAAGAGACATACAGGCACTAGTTTCAAATTTGTCCAGGCGCCCCGCTGTAGTTGGGGCTTCCATGGGTGGAATGGGTTGCTTAGCGGCACAGCGTTTACACAACCAGCAGCTATTCGAAGCTGTAGTCCTCGTAGACATAACTCCGGACTTTGATGTAGAAGGCGCCCGGCGAGTCATCTCGTTCATGGCCGGGAACCCTGATGGCTTCCGAACGCTTGACGAGGCTGCTTCCGCTATTGCCGCTTATAACCCCCATCGGAAAAAAGCGGCGAACTCAGCTGGTTTGAGTAAAGTGCTGCAACAACGTGAAGACGGCAGGTGGATATGGCGATGGGATCCTGCATATGTTTCCTCTAAACCTGGATTCGACACAAATTCGCCTGACTTAATGACTATTTCTATGGCACGTACTAGCAAAATAATGGCAGAAGGACTGCGCTCAGTGGAGACGCCAGTGCTGCTAGTTCGGGGCCAGCAGTCAGATTTAGTAACTCCTGAAGCGGTCAAGAAATTTTTGGATATAAAACCCGAAGCCGAATTCGTTGACGTCGCCGGAACTGGACACATGGTCGCTGGCGATGATAACGACGCGTTTACTTCCGCAGTTGCAAAATTTCTTTTAAAGCACTTCTCCCCCACCTTTGATGAAGAGAGCCGTTAACTCGCATAGCTATATCTGCTATCGCTGCGGTTCGCATGGAGCTTAGAACAACTAAAAATTACTGTTTATTGTCTTGTTTGGAAATTTGATTGCGGTTCCACGCGAAGAGCACTGGAAGACCCAAGAGAGCTATTAGAGATGCACCATAGAAAGCAGCCACAGTCGTGCCTGCAGTCCACGCAACTATCCCCAGTATCGGCCCTCCGACTCCACCTGATAGTTCAAAAAACATTGTGAAAGTACCCATTGCTCTTGCACGCTCGTTAGACGGCACGCCATCAACGGCTGCGACCATTAAAGCTGGATAGAGCAACGATCCTCCAGCGGCGATTACGGCAGCACCAACAAACATTCCGGTCCGGCTTACAAAACTTCCCATTATCAGCATTCCAATAGCTGAACCTATAAGTGCGATTGCTACGGTTTTGGCAGTGCCTAAAATGTCAGGGAGTTTGCTACAAATAAGACGCATAAACAGAACTATCATTCCGTAGGTAGCAAAAATTGGTCCAGCATCACCTAGGGAGCGTTCATCTAGCAATTTCGGCATGAACCCTTGCATTGCTGGGAATATCATTAACCCCATTGCTAAGACGGCTCCCGGCCATAGAGCAGAACGATAGAGTAATTTTTGTTTCTGTTTCGGATTAGCTCCTGTAGTCGCCTTCACTCGATCATGAGGATTTACGAAGTCAGGTAGCCAGCACCCGATCACCGCAGCTATCCCCATGCAGATCGCACCGATGAGAAACCCTCCATCAAACCCCCATCGGTCCGAAGCTAGTTCTCCGACCCAAGGGCCGAAAGCCATCCCACCATAGATAGCGACCGAAAAATAGCTTGCTGCTTCTCCGCGCCTACTCTCCGGCGCAAGGTCAGTGGTCAAAGTAACAGTGCCGACAAAAAAAGCACCCTGAACTGCGCCCATTGCTAAGCGAGCAACAAGTAGCCACATGTAAGTATCGGCTAAGGCATGTAACGCCAGAATCACTGCTGTCACAAAACTGCCCCCAGCAATGAGTACTCTTCTACCCTTCCAATCACCTAACCGCCCGATCCAGGGACGCATCAACACTGCAGAAAATGAAAAAATACCAAACGCTATTCCAATTTTTAAATCTCCCCCGCCTAAGTCAGATGACACGAAACGAGAGATCAATGGTAATGCGGAGGAAAAACCTAGGGCAGAAAAAAATGCTGAAAAGCACAATATTAGGAAATGTGCGGTCAGAAGGCGTTGGTTTTGATTTCCCACGACCTGCGATCGACTGAGTAAACCAGCGGAAACCACCTCGACTCTAAAAACGTGTGGCTCGTTCAAACGAGCCGCAGGCGGCATTAACTTTCCATTGCTTGGTTCACTACCGGCGGTTGTGTCTCGCTGAATCGTTCCCATACGACTTCGTCAGGGACACTCATCATTTTTTCTAAAATCCCGGGCGGGTAATGCATGTGAGGCTGACAGCTATCAAAGGCTGGATTAGGAAGAAGCTCATCGGCGGCTGTGTATTCCTCGGGGTTTTTCAGGGCTTCCATTTCGACGTCAGTAATATCGCAGAGACCCTTTACCTCCGGATCGATCCAAGCTTCTTCATCGATATCACTCCCAACACAAATTTCGAGACTTAGTCCTTCAGGACCGGCGAAGTATATGGATTGAATAAAACCATGATCGAGCGGCCCTAGTACTTGAATATTGTTAGCTCGTATTCTGTCTCTCATTGTTAGAAGTTCTTCGCTGTTCTCCACGTTAAACGCTACGTGTTGCATCGCTCCTCGCGTGACTGGTAAGGCCCCATTACCTGCATGCGTTATTCCCCATTCAATTTTTTCACTATTGTCTGGATGTTGCACAAACGCTACATAACTATTTGTAGATAGCTCAGCGAAACCGTGGTAACAGCCGTCTATGCCATGCATCCAATAAAGTGCTTTCGTCGGGCATCCAAGAACTTCAGCAAAAAAAGTCAACTGTGCTTTCATATCGGTTGTCGATATTGCTAAATGATTAACGCCGTTGGGATGTAAGGCCATGACACAAGGTTAGGCGCTAACGTCTCATTTATGTCACACAATTCAGATGGCTTTCGAGGCCGCTTGAAGCGAAATGCTTCCGCCGGCAAGAAACTAGTTGACCATAATCCTGCGATGTATGAGAGTTACTGGGCAACTCATGATCTGGCCATGAAGGCTGGGGCTTTAGACCAGCGCACAAAAGAATTAGTCGCGTTGGCCCTTGTCGTAACTATGAAATGCGATGTATGCATTACGTTTCATGTTCGTTCTTGCCTCAAAGCTAAAGCTTCGCGTGAAGAGATCTATGATGTACTTAACGTCGCAGTCATGCAAGGCGATGGGTCTGCATTGGTTCATGCCAACTATGCGGTTGAGGCCTTGGATGAGTACCTTGCAGGACGGTCGGAAAACTCCGCTCGCCCTGAGCCGCATAGCCACTGAGTTGTAAATCCGAGTAATACTCAGGACAGGAACTTTCATTATTGGTTCGTTGAAATAATGCTTGTTACTCCATAGGTTGAGAGAACAAAGGAATTTGTTAGCAAGACTTCGAGCACAAACCTTGTTCTAGGCATAATGTATTCGCTATGTGGATTCGTTTACGGCAAATCGCAGTAGTAACTACTGACCTTCGAGAAACAGCTCTTGATATTCAGAACATTTTAGGTTTAGAGGCCTGCCATATGGACCCTGGAGTAGGGGCATTTGGGCTTAAAAATACGTTGTGGCCTATAGGTAGTCAGTTTATTGAATGCGTGACGCCGGTGGAAGAGAACACAGCTGGGGGACGCTATATAGAGCGCCGTAAAGGCGATGGCGGATATATGGTTATTAACCAGGTAGATGACGTGGAAGTCAGAATAAACCACGTAAATCAGTTGGGCGTGCGGATAGCGAATGACATGAACTACGAAAAAGGTGGCTTTCATGGTATTCAACTTCACCCAGCAGATACGGGCGGTAGTTTCTTCGAAATGGACCAGATGACTTCAGATACGACTGAAGAGCCTGGCGGACCATGGTGGCCTGCCGGAAGTTACTGGCAGCCTTACGTACGAGATGACAGAGTCAAAGCAATCGCCGCAGCAGAATTGCAAAGTCCTGATCCGCTGAGGCTGGCAACCCGGTGGGGTCAGATAGCTCAAACCGAAGTTTGGAGCGAATCCGAAGGTGTATATAACATCACATTCGAAAACGCCACTGTGCGATTCGTGGAAGACACCGATGGTAGAGGCGAAGGTCTGGGTGGGATTGACTTGGTCTGCGTAGATCGAGAGGCCGTGTTAGCTTCTGCCAAGCAAAGAAATTGTTATGTTAACGATGATCAACTTATGATTGCTGGTCTTCGGGTCTATCTTCGAGACTAAATAAAGCTAGTTCTGATCCAGCGGGGGAACATTATGACTACAAATCTCACAAATTTCACTCGGGCCATTTACGTTTTTGATGCGGTCGTGCGTCGGGTTCCCGATGACTCTTGGGATTTCGACTCACCATGCGATGAGTGGTCAGCCAGAGATGTGTTAAAGCACCACTGTGGAGTCTTGGATGCCATGACAGCCACCTTGAAGACTGGGGAAACAGTTCCGCCTTCAATGGCTGCTGAAGCAGATCAGCCTGTGGCTCGCTGGAGTCAAGCTAGAGACGCTGTCCTTGAAGCCTTAGATCAGCCAGATGTTCTCAACCATGAAGGAACTTTCTGGTTCGGTCCGATGTCCGTCGACAAGTGGATTCAAATTGTCCAATGGGACTCGTTAGCCCATGCTTGGGATATCGGGAAAGCTGCGGCTATAGATCCAGAGCTACCAAGCGACCTCTGCGAAATTTCAGCTGCCATAATTGGAGCAATGCACGAGACCGCCTTGAAATGGAAGTTGGTTAAAGCGCCAATAGCCGTGCCTGATGGTTCAAGCGAGCCAGACAAATTTCTTGCTTTAATCGGACGCGACCCCAACTGATTCCAGAGCATTGATTCGCCCTGATAACTTAGTCAATGCAAACATCAAGCTATAGCAAATAACAGCTCATCGTTATCTACCGAACTGTTTCGGTCCCTTTAACAGTTATTCTTCGCATGACGCGTCTATGGCCAGCGATATCATAGGGTTCTAGGCGATGCAGCGTTGAGCGATTATCCCAGATTACTAGATCTCCGGGACTCCATTGATGGCTGTAAACAAATTGTTTCTGCGTTGAGATTTCTAGCAGTTCTGAAAGTAAATTTCTACCTTCATCAACTGGCATGCCCTCTATATGAGAGGCGTGCCCGCCCATATAGAAAGAACGGCTCCCGTCTGCATGAGTTCGAATGAGAGGATGTGTAACTGGAGGGTACTTAGCTAATTCAGCCTCGCTCATCTCCTCTAGCTTTCCAGGATTGTTAGCCCGAGAATAAGCGTAGCTATGAACCACTTTTAGTGAATCCACAACGAGTTTCAAATCTTCGGGAATAGCTTCGTAGGCGGCGCGCATGTCTGCGAATAAAGTATTCCCACCTTGTTCTGGAACTTCTACGGCATTAAGCAAAGTACACAAACACGGAATTTCTCGGAAAGAACTATCTGTGTGCCAGCGTTCGGTTCCCCGCAGGAAAACTGACTGAGGCTCATCGAATTGCACTATGTGACCATCTTCCCCAACATTTGTTAAGTCAAAAATTGCAGGAAATTTGGTATTTCGTTTTTCAGCTTCTGGCAAAATCTCTAAGTTCCCCATGCTTGTGGCTAAACCCACAAACGTTTCAGACTTGAGAGCTGACCCTTTAAGAATTAATACCGAATGAGATTTCAAAGCATCTAATAAAAACTTGGAAAATGAGCCGTCAAAGGCTTGAGTTTCTATCGAAAGATTCACATATGCGCCAAACCCAGATTCATCTATCGGGGTGACAGATCCAGTTGTCATCTGTTGGCTAAGTATTGTCGAAGGCCTTCAGGAGAACTCGCTTTCATAGGCGAAAAGTCGCGTGCTGCGTAGTATTCTGGCCGCTCAAAGCTTTCTCCTCGATTATCTACCGGGCACACGTTGATGTATAGCAGGAGACGCCTGAAGGGGCTGATGTTTACCGTCGATCCGTGAACCACCGTCATGTCCATGAGCAATACCGACCCTGCCTTAGCAGTGATTGATGTCAAACCATTGGCCTCAACCAGGCTTTTCATTGTCTCATTAGTAATGTCGTAGCGATATTTTGAGACTTGCTCAAAATCTGCCGAAGAGGGGTCAAGGTTCGCTGTTGAGACCAGCCCTTCTTTATGAGAGCCAGGCACAGCGAGCAACGGAGCATTTACATCAGTTACATCATCTAAAAAGACGGCGATCATAATCCCACGAGGGTCAGGCACTCCGTCTACTCGATGGTAAGTGCCGAAATCTTGATGCCATGCCACGATAGAACCGTTTGTTTGCTTCATATTGATACGGGACTGGTGAATGTATATGTCGTTCTCGAGTATTTCTCGGCTGCTTTCAACGATCGCAGGGTGGTGAGTTAACGCTTTGAGTCGTTCATCAAATAGATGCATGCCCCAGCAAACGTGGGGACTCCCATCTGCTTCGCGCCCTACTTCTGGTCCTGTTCGCTCGAGCACCTCAAGCGCTGCTTCGCTAAGCATTTCGACTTCATAGTTATCGAAAACATCACTGAGTATTAGCCAACCTGTGTTATTGAATTCATGTTTCTGTTCAACTGTTAGCATCAACGACCACCTCTTAATGCCTCAATCCCACTGGCCAAGGCAGAGGTCATTAGTCCAATATCGTAGCTGTAGCTCACCATTCGAAAACCTCGCCGGATCCAGTCCTGGCCCGTTGCGACGTCACCCGCAAGGCAAGCAGCTGCCTTACCGTTATTTTCACAAGCTTCAAGAATTTTGTCAATAGAGTCCTGCATCTTAGGATGCTCTGTTTCTCCTGGTACCTCTAGTGACAAAGAAAGATCTCCGTGGCCAAGATGAGCAACATCAACACCTGGCACAGCCATAATTTCTTCTGCGTTAGCTACTCCTTTTTCTGACTCTATGAGAACACATACCATTGTCCTATCATGGGCTCCTTCAATTATTTCTGGAACCGTCAGGGAGCTGTAATCATCATGTGCTCCACCAAACATTGCTCCGCGCCGTCCAGATGGTGGGTATCTCGTCCATTTTACAAATTCTTCTGCTTGCTCAGCCGTCTCACACATTTGGAAAAGCATGCCCATAGCCCCGAGATCTAAAAGTCGAGATGTGTACTGGTAAGTCGTGTCCGGAGGTCTCACCAAAGGAGTAATACCCAGTCCTCTGCAGAGGGCCAGCTGGGTCTTCATCTCTGACATGGAAAACCCACTGTGTTCCATGTCGTAAAAGACAAATTGAGCTCCCCCATTCTGTAAAATTTGAGGCAGGCCGGCGCTTAGAAATTCAAAGATCATGGTCCCGTAGACCGTTTCACCTTGAGCTAAGAGATCCTTTACTTGGTTCGAACGCATGTATCCATCTTTACAGAAAAGCAGCGTAAATGCGCACTCTTCTACACCTGTTAAGCACTTAAGGCTTTTCTTCTTTTTGAGCTAGCCCATATCAAGTAAAATCTTGCATGAGTAATTGCAAACTGCCGGCCCCCAACTGCAGATAACCACCTATTTAAATTTTATTTATCCCAAAAAAAAGCGAAATATCCCTGGTTTAAGGCACAGACCGAGCTGACGATCCGTGTACAGCCTGCTTTTAAAAATGCACAGACTCGAATCGCCGCATACGATACGAGTCTTGAACCAAAACTCTGGCACAAGGTTATATTTTTCTACACGCGCAACTTAACTAAGTTAGTTCTGCATTCGAAAGGTGCTCAATATGAATACCGACATTCTGACGTGGTCCGTCGGCGGCATCACTATTACTTCAGTACCCGAGTCCTCGACTCCAACCTCTCCTAAGTTCATGTTTAAGGGGTTCGACCGCACAGCAGTTCTAGAGTTGGCCGAAAAAGCAACATGGCTTCAACCGCATTTCGTTGATGAAAATGGTTACCTTCTGCAGAAAATTCACTGTTGCATCATTGATACTGGCGATTACAGAATCGCTGTTGATACATGCGTGGGCAACGACAAACAGCGCGGTAACCCGCTGTGGCACGAAAGCCAGGGGCCTTTTCTTCAAGATTTAGTCGACGCAGGTTATGCCCCTGACACAATCACACACGTGGTTTGCACTCACCTTCACGTGGATCACGTCGGGTGGAACACTCGGTTGGTCGATGGAGAATGGATCCCAACTTTTCCAAATGCACAATACGTTTTCGTTAAGGAAGAGTTCGATCATTGGAGTGTCACTGAAGATTTATTTGGCGATCCTGTCTTTGAAGACTCGGTAGCACCAATAACCAATGCAGGGTTGGCAGACCTAGTGAGCCAAGATTTCGAGTTGTGTCCCGGCGTTAGTTTTCAGTCGACTCCAGGCCATACTCCGGGCCACGTCTCGGTAGTCATTCAGGATCAGGGAAAGCGTGCGATTATTACCGGAGATATGACACACAGCCCTATCCAAATTGCGAACCCTGAATTGAGTTCAAGTTTTGATACCGATCCGGATCTAGCACGCCAAAGCAGATATGACGCCTTCCTCGATTGGGCAGATGGTGAAACTCTAGTAATCGGTACTCATTTTGGATCGCCTACAGCAGGGATCCTAAAGCGAGATGGTGACTCGTATTCACTAGAAGTGAACGAGTAAGTGGCTACGAGCCGAACTGAGGCCCTTCAGCGTAATCATGCATATTTCGTAGCATATAGGCAGGTCCGTGGGGCCCTTTTATAGCCGCATTCTCACCCCAAATATGTTCTTTCATCCAGCCAAATACATCTCGTCGCTTCGCAAGTTTTGACAGTTCGTTTGCGCTCTTTACCGCAGCCTCAGTAACCTCGCCTTCCTGAGCTAACGATTGAACTATCCCCGCCTCATATGCGGCTTCCCCAGTCCAGCGTCTAGCGAGTTGAACTGTCTCGTAGAAAACATTTTGAGGCATTTTGTGGTGAAATAAGGCGAGCTCTGGCTCAGGGATAGCCATTCCAATTTCCACTTCGTTTGCGCACAGCAAACCGCGATCTTCTCTCATGATTCGTTGATCGTGACATAAGGCCCACATGAAACCAGCTCCGAATGCGTGACCATTAACGGCGCAAACGGTAGGCATAGGGAATGTGATCATGCGTGCAGCTAGCTTCATGAACTCCTCAGCGAATGGCTTCCGAACACCTCCTGGGTGCTCGCCTGTTCCCATGACCCACTCTAGGTCTAGACCATTTGAAAAGAACTTTGGATTACTCGACGCTGTTACTACAGCATGAGGCCCTTCTGTTTTCTCGATTTCGTCTAATGCTGAATCAATTTCGCGGACAAGAGTTGTAGTCCACTTGTTCTCATCGTTATCCAAAGTAATCAGACTAACTTCACCTAAATTTTCAAGGGTTACAAGATCGCTCATCGTCATACCGTAGACCGTGTCCTCAAGTGCTGTCTTATTATCACCGGAATGTTTAGTTCCTAGGTACTTCAATCCAGGCAACATCTTTGTCAATGCGGGGCTCTCCCGGGAGGCCAAGAACTTGCTCTCCTAAAATATTTCTCATAATTTCAGAAGTTCCGCCTTCTATAGAATTCGCTCTCACCCGCAAAAATCCGTGTTGTATGCCGCTTTCTGAGCCATCTACCGAAAGGTCTTCGGGACGCCTAAACGTATAATCAAAGCCGATTTGGCCTGACATGCCCATCATGTCTACCGCAGTTGATAGAACATCTTTGTTGAGCTCCGCAAAAGCAAGTTTCGCAATTGACATTTCAGGTCCAGGAGTTCCTTTTCGACTATTAGCCACAGCCCTCATGTTTGTCAATCGTTGTGCTTCTGAACGCACATAAAGTTTCATCATCGTGTCAAGAGTGACCGCATCTCGATCTTCTTCTGATTTTTCGCGCCAGAGCTTTGTAAGCAGGCTCACTGGCCCCGAACCTGTCTTGGGCGCGCCACCGCTCCCGACTCCGATTGCGTTTCGCTCATTCATTAATGTTGTTAATGAAACCCGCCACCCATCACCAACATCTCCGATTCTATTTGAATCAGGTATTCGGGCATCGGTAAGGTATACCTCATTGAATTCCGCTTCACCCGTAATCTGGCGAAGCGGTCGAACCTCGACTCCTTCGCTATGCATGTCAACGGCGAAGTAAGTCAAACCGCGATGCTTCGGCACCTCAGGATTAGTTCGAGTAACCAGCATCCCCCAGTCCCCTAGGTGAGCCATTGTATTCCAAACTTTTTGCCCGTTAACTACCCACTCTTCTCCGTCTGCTATTGCTCGTGTCGCTAATCCGGCAAAATCGCTGCCAGCTCCAGGCTCGCTAAATAGCTGACACCATCGTTCCTGTCCCGTGAACATTGGCCGAAGGAAGCGTTTCTTATTGGTCTCATCGCCATGCGTGTGGATTGTAGGCCCTGCCAGATGCATAAAAAACATGGCCGGTTGCATAGGTTTTGCGCCACTATTATGAAGACGCTCTTCCACTTCTCTTTGGAAAACTGGGCTGACTCCTAGACCACCGGCGCCTCTGTCAAACTGAACCCAGGCAAGCCCATGATCAAACTGAGCTCCTCTGAACTCTTCGTAGGTCATTTCTTTTGGATCATAAAGCGTTAGGAAATTTTCCAATGCATCAGCTACCGCTGCTGCCTCAACTGAAGCTTCGTTATCTAAAATCTCTGCCATTACAATAGTCTGCCTCTATTTCGACTCAGTTTGACAGCCGAATGGCCCATAAATTAACTCCTGTCAGAATTAAACACTGGTTCGCGCTTCTCTAAGAATGCTTGAGCGCCTTCAGCCATATTTTTCGGAATCAAAACTGTTTGATGATCTAGCTCAATCGATAGTTGTTCGACAAAGGTATGTAACGAAGAATTATCAATAGAGGTTCTAATTCTTTTCATCGCCACCGGAGATGAGTTTCGCAAGATGGCAGTAGCTTTTGCAACTTCAATATCTAGCTGGTCATCATCAACGGCCTTCCAAATCAAGCCCCACTCCTCTGCTTGTGTCGCATCAATTCGTTCGCCAAGCATCGCCATGCCCATAGCACGAGCTCGCCCAGCCCGCATCGGCAGACTCCACGTTGAACCCATATCGGGCACGATTCCTAGTCTTGGACCAAATGTGGCTACAAAAAAAGTTGACTTCACGGCGATTGTCAGGTCGCAAGCCAAGGCGATACCCAAACCTCCACCCGCCGCCACACCATTAACTCGCGCTATCGTCGGCACCGAACAATTCTTAATCGATGCAAGAGCAGGGTTAAAGAATTCTTGCATCGAGATTTCTCCGGCCACCTCGGCACCAGTCGAACCCTCATCAACTACCGCTGCTTCATTCAAATCTGCTCCCGAGCAGAAGCCTCGCCCTGCGCCAGTAACAACGAGCACTCGAATGCTCTCGTCTTCTTCAACAATATTCATTGCGCTACTAATATCTTGCATCAACGCATCATTCATGGAGTTCAATGACTCAGGCCTATTGAGAGTGACAGTGGCGACACTGTCTTTATTATCAAACAGCACGGTCTCATTGGGCATGGAAATATTCGTCATGGGAGAAAAGCTAGCTTAATGAACTGATCTCTGCCTGCTCTGAATTCAGTTTCTCGGAGGCCGCCGGTAGAGAATGCCATCATTTTCTAAGGTTTGAACGACCTCAGCAGAATGGCCAAGTATCTCCTCTAGCACCTCACTGTTGTGCTCTCCAACTTCCGCCGCTGTTAGGTCCGGCAAAGGCGGGGCATCTGAAAATCGAATTGGAAACCCTGGTATTAGCATCTTGCCCGCAACAGGATCGTCTACCTCTCGAACCGTTCCACGTTCCAAAAAGTGAGGATGTGTTTCAGCTAGCTTGACTGGTTCCACAACCGGTCCACATGGAACTCTATGCTCTTCCAAAACGTCAAGAACATCTTGATCCGCATCAAAATGGCTCATCCAATCTTCTATAAGTACAGTCAAAGCATCTCGATTAGCTAAACGACTTGTATTCGTAGTGAAGCGCGGGTCATCTCCTAACTCGACCCTTCCCATCGCCTGCCACAAATTTTTGATCTGATTTTCAAGAGCGAACACAACAATCCAACTCTCGGGGCCTTTAAATATTCCTGCTGGACTGGCCGGCTGATAATGCCGTCCGCTTCTCATCGCCGTAACATTTCCTTCTGATAGCGATGGCCCGGAAACTGCGCTCTCTTGCATGTGATACATCGAGTCAACCATGCCTATATCAAGGTGCGAGCCAACACCTGTGCGGTCGCGACGGTACAAGGCGTACCCCAATGCAGCGAATGCATGAACCCCTGTCGCCGTATCGGCGATGCCAGCCCCGATAAGCATCGGCGGGCCCTCCGGCTCCCCGGTCATATGCATCAAACCTGAGTAGGCCTGGGCAATAAAATCGAAAGCCGTTTTTTCTCTCAACGGGCCAGTCTGACCAAACCCCGAGATGGAGACCATTATGACGCTAGGGTTTATTGCCTTCAAATCCGCGTAACCAAGCCCTCGGCGTTCCATCACCCCAGGACTATAGTTTTCCACCACCACATCAACTTCGGGTATTAGCTCCTTAACAAGATCAAGGCCTTCTGATCGAGTTAAATCTACTGAGAGACTTCTTTTTCCTCGGTTCTGTTGCACATGATATGCAGAACGGCCATTTTTCCTGGGTGGGCTGGGCCGCACCGGATCTCCGTAAGGTGGAAACTCTACCTTTATAACATCTGCACCCATTTCGGCTAGCAGACGCGTACAAGATGGGCCGGCGAGGTACTGGGTAAAATCCAGAACTCTCACACCCTCTAAATAAGGTGTTTCTCCGGGGACGTGTTGAAACGATTGATTATCCACATCCAGAGACTAGACACAAATTGAGCACGTTTTCTCGCGAATTGACTACATAACAGCGTCGCCTACTTATATCGGTAGGTAATCCTGCCTCTAGTTAAGTCATAAGCAGACACTTCAACTTGAACCCTGTCTCCTGGCAGAATACGAATATGGTGCTTCCGCATTTTTCCGCTCAAGTGACCTAATACGTGGTGCCCATTATCTAACTCGATTCGAAAGTGGCCGCCTTTAAGCGCCTCCACAGTCTTTCCTTCGAGCAGAATGGCATCATCTTTCTGTTTAGGCAAACCCTTTTCCCTTCGTAGAAAGCCAACACCCTATGCTACCGGTGTGAAGCCAATCAGCGCTAGATAAGCATCGGAAGCTCTATTAAGGCTAAATTAGAACTTGACTCGAATAGCTACTTCTAAAAGCGATGCGTCAAAAAGGAGAACGTTATGTCCTATGATCTAAAGGTCACTGGCGGAACAATAATTGATGGCACAGGAGCTCCAAGATTTCTGGGAGACATCGGAATTAAAAATGGCAAAATTGTAGCCATGGGTTCTGCCCCGTCTGAAGCAGTTCGAACAATCGATGCTACTGGGAAGATTGTTTCACCAGGATTTGTTGACATACACACTCACTATGACGCACAGGTCATGTGGGACCCGATGGTCTCATGTTCGCCGTGGCATGGGGTCACGACAATCGTTATGGGAAACTGTGGATTTTCGGTTGCCCCAACCCGGCCGGAGCATCGTGATCTTATTATGCGAACTCTTGAGAATGTCGAAGGTATGAGCGTTGACGCCCTGCGCGCCGGCTTAGGAGATTGGGGCTTTGAAACATTTCCTGAGTATCTAGATGCCTTGCAAGCAAATGGCTGCGCCGTAAACATGGCTGCGATGATCGGCCACACCGCGTTGAGAATGTACGTAATGGGTGAAGAGGCAACGGAACGAGAAGCCACTGCTGAAGAGATTGCGACACAAAGACGCCTTGTTACCGAAGCGCTTGAAGCAGGCGCATTGGGGTTCGCCACAAGTCGAGCGAATACCCACGTTGGCTATGAAGGCCGGCCAGTTCCGAGCAGAGTGGCAACTCCGGAAGAAATAATTGAGATAGCACAAGCGCTGGGCGATGTCGGTGGCGTAATGCAAGCCACGCAGGGCAGAGGGCTAAGCCACGACGAGTTCGCTCGAGTAGCTGAGACCACCGGAGCAAATGTGAGTTGGACGGCTCTACTTGCCAGCGCCGTTGGGCCCGGCTCCCATTTGAAAGACGTTGAACAAGCACACGCATTAGCCGCCAGGGGGTTGCCAGTCTACCCTCAAGTAGCAGTTCAGCCGGTCCAGTTCGACATGAGTTGGAAAGCACCGTTCATATACGAAGGAATGCGTCTCTTCCAACCAGTTGCCCAAAGCGACTTCGAGGGGAGAAAGGCTTACTATGCGGACCAAGACTGGCGAGCTTTGTTTAAAGAAAAGGCTGGAAACGGCGGCAAAATTGGAGACCGTTGGGCTAGAACCGAAATAAGTTCTTACCCATTAGACCCTTCTATGGAAGGGCGTAATGTTCAACAAATGGCAGATGAAATGGGACAAGACCCAGTTGATCTTATGCTCGATATGGCTTTAGACGCGAATCTAGATATGCGAATCGTCCAGGACGTTTTGAATCATGATCGTGATGAAATCGATGAACTTTTACACGACGCAACCACTGTGATCGGGCTTTCTGATGCTGGGGCTCACGCCAGCCAACTTTGTGATGCTAAGTACTCAACCGAATTTTTGTCAACCTTCGTTCGCGATCGGCAAAGTTTCGACTTGGAAACTGCGGTTCACATGCTTAGCCAACGACCAGCGCAAGTCTTTGGCATTGAGGATCGAGGATTCTTAGCTGAGGATGGTTTCGCTGACGTAGTGATTTTTGATGCTGATGAAGTTGGCCACGATGGGAAGCGCCGTGTGTTTGACTTGCCAAGCGGAGCTGACCGATTAATTTCTGATGCCGTAGGCATAAACGCCGTGATCGTTAACGGAACTCTGATCAGAGAAGATGGCGCAGACACTGTGAGTAGCTCAGATGCTCTACCGGGCAAGCTGCTTCGAAATGGGAAAGGCTGATTCTCAATGCCCGTAGATCCAAATCGAGATTTTTGGAAGCCTGGCATGAGCTGGGAGAAAGCTCTCGAAGATGTTGCCTATATCAGAGAACTTGCGTCCGAAATGGGTGGAAAAGATCGTGTTGAAAGGCAACACGATGCTGGGCGGGGCACCGTCCGAGAACGCCTAGAACAATTCTGTGATTCTGGCTCATTTTTGGAGATGGGCGAGCTTATGGGTGCCGCTGAGTACGACGCCGAAGGGAACCTCCAAAGTTTTTCTCCCGGCGGATACGTTATGGGCCTTGGAGAAGTAGATGGCCGACCTATAGCCATTGGCGGAGATGACTTCACTTTGTCTGGGGGAAGCCCTCATGATGTCTTTAAGATTCCCCACAATTTCGCTCAGCCGTTAGCTCTTCAGTATGGAATTCCGTACGTCCAACTGCGCGAAGGCGTTGGGCATTCATCTAAACAAGATGAGCAAGATGGACACATGGGGCTACCCCAAGGGGATCTATGGCACCAAAGCGTTGAGCTTTTGGCAAACGTTCCAGTTGCGTCAGCCATCATGGGGTCAGTAGCCGGATGGCCTGCAGCGGCTGCTTTGCTTTCTCACTTCTCAGTAATGATTAAAGACAAATCTCAAATTTTTCCATCGGGCCCGCCAGTAGTGGAACGCGCCATCGGAGAAAAGCTTACGAAAGAAGAACTCGGCGGTTGGCGAATGCACGTTGTCGAAAGCGGGCAAGTAGATAATGTTGCCGACACCGAAGCAGAAGCTTTTGAACAGATCCAAAAGTTCCTATCTTTTCTTCCGAACACTGTTCACGGCACAGCTCCGCGTGTTGAAACAAACGATGATCCGAAACGTAGACCTGAAGAGCTCCTCAACATTATTCCAACAAATCGGCGCCAAGGCTATGACGCTCGAAGTTTGATTCGCCACGTAGTTGACAACGGTGACTTTTTTGAAATGCGACGCCATTACGCAAGCGGCGTTATCACAGGTTTTGCGAGACTCGATGGATTTTCAGTTGGAGTAATTGGTTCTGACCCACTTTCCAAAGCTGGAGCGATGGATGGCAATGGGGCGGACAAATACGCACATTTCATTGACTTATGCGACACGTTCAATTTACCACTCGTGATCTTTCTAGACATGCCAGGCTTCATGCTCGGTTCCCACGCTGAACGCATGGCAACAATGAGAAGGGGCGCTCGAGCCCTCATCGCATCAGCAGAGTGCAAGGTACCAAAAATAGAATTTATGGTGCGAAAAAGTTATGGAGTCGCCGCAGATGCACCTAATTCCATTGGCTTACCAAACGGTATCAATCTTAGATTTGGTTGGCCTTCCGGTGAATGGGGAGGAATACCGATTGAGGGCGGAGTGGCGGCCGCTTATCGACGTGAGATAGCTGAAGCAGAAGATCCAGATGCACATCGCGAGAATATCGAAAATCGACTGCTGAAACTTAGGTCTCCTTTTCGCGCTGCCCATAAAGGTGATGTTGTGGACCTTATAGACCCTCGAGATACGAGAGCAATAGCCGCTCGTTTTGTCAAGTTAGCTCAGCCGAAACTTTCTGAACTAGCTAAGCGAGACAAACGAGCAGTACGTCCATAGATTGAGAAACTTGCCTCGGATCACCTGAAAGTATTCGCCTCACAGAACCACCCAATGTTTGTGGCGGAATTAAACAATAACCACATCACACAAAATAGTGGATGCATTAACAGCTGCTGATTTCAAGTAGAGCTCTAGAAATGAGCTCATAGATAGAATGCCACCGCAAAATTCCGACATCAGCGATGGAAGCACTTTGACAATATAAATGGACTTCACGCAACAAAGCTACGCGATTGCGTCGATACATGGCAGCCTGGAGTTGTGATCGATTTACGTTCAGACACAGTCTCCCAACCCAGTGAAGCTATGAGAGAAGCAATTGCGTCTGCAGCAGTAGGCGATGACGTTTTTGGTGATGATCCAACGGTAAACGAGCTAGAGAGTTATACGGCTAAGCTTTTGGACAAAGAAGCAGCCATGTTTGTGCCGAGCGGGACACAATCTAATCTCTGCGCCCTACTGGCTCATTGTCAGCGCGGCGATGAATACATTGTCGGCGACCACGCTCATACGTACATGTATGAAGGCGGAGGGGCTGCAGTTCTAGGAAGTATTCAGCCTCAGCCTATTCCGATGCTTGAATCTGGGATGCTGGACTTAAACCGAGTCCGTGAATCCGTGAAGCCTGATGATATTCACTTTCCGCGAAGCCGCCTGCTTTGCATAGAAAACACAACGAATGGTAAAGCTATCAGTTTGAAAGAATTAGCCGCTGGCGCCGAGGCTGCTTCAGATAATAGCCTTCTCTACCACCTGGATGGAGCTCGACTTTGGAATGCAGCTATTTCGTTAGGCGTTGAAGCTAATCAGATCGCAGCCTTTTTTGACTCAATATCGGTTTGCTTATCCAAAGGGCTTGGCGCACCAGTTGGATCAGTTCTGGTCGGCAAATCATCCTTCATAAACGAGGCCCGAAAATGGCGTAAAATGCTTGGCGGAGGAATGAGACAAACAGGGCTGATAGCTGCTGCTGGTCTATTCGCCATTCAAAATAATGTCAACCGTTTGGCACAAGACCACAAAAATGCAGCCTTACTGGCAACCGGTTTAGAGCAAAATGACGGGATAACCATCGAAGCTAATCAGACGAACATGGTATTTATCCAGTTGAGAAAAGAGAATGAATCTATCCAAGCCGACTTACACGATCTTGGTATTCGCACTATCTGGAATAAATCTCACTGCAGGCTAGTAACTCATATAGACATAACAGAGAACGACATCGACAAAGTTACTCAAGCCTTCGCGAAATTAGTTTAGACCCATCACTAAGCCCCTCTCATATCAATCTGCGATGAGCTCGTTCGATCTCGTGGGCTCGACTATGTACTCGTCCAGATTAGCCTCGCGCGTCATTTCGTAATAGTCCACATTTCTCCATGGCGAGTTAACGACTATACGACCTCTGTCATTTCGGTAATAGGAAGTCATTCCTTCATGCGTCCAAACCATGTTCTCATGTGCTGCATCAACCTTCGCGTTGTACTCATCATGCACGTCTTGACGAATTTCGACTGCCCCAATTCCCTCTTTAGTCATCTTTGAAATGATGTCCATGATATAGCGGACCTGCATTTCGACTACGAAAATCAAACTGCCCCCATGACCAGGTTGCAGATTTGGACCATACAGTGTGAAGAGATTAGGGAAATCAGGAACAACAGTCCCTAGATAAGCTTTAGCATTATCATTTTGCCATTGGCTCGCCAGGCTCTCCCCTGTTCGTCCCACAGCATCGTATGTTGTGATGAAATTCAAGACATCGAACCCAGTAGCCAGAATTAAAACATCAGCTTCTCGCTCTTCACCATTCGAAGAAATAATTTTATTTTTATCTATCCGTTCTATCCGATCATCGATTAGCTCCACGTTCTCGTTACGCAGCATCCGATACCAGCCGTTGTCCATTAGCATTCTTTTCCCAAATGGAGGGTAGGTCGGAAGGACTTTCTCTAGAAGCTCATCAGCTTTATCGCCAAGCTCATCTTCGACATACTTACTGAAATAGGCTCGATGCGCATCGTTCTGGGCATTTAAAGATCGTTCTGGATGCTCCCAATTCGGATCTTTCTGGAGTGCGGAATGAATCCGATCGTTAAAAGTCCAACCTAATCGCACGCGATACCAGTTTCTGTAAAGAGGAACCTCTCGTAAGAGGAACCGGAGCGCTTCTGGAACCGGTTTCCTGAACTGGTCGAATGGGGCTGCCCAGTGCACTGAACGCTGGTAGATAGCAAGAGATTCAACATCATCTTGAATCTCTGGAGCTGTTTGCATACAGCTGGCACCGTTACCGATAATTGCCACACGTTTATCTTTTAGATCCGCTTCTTCGGGCCACCTAGCGGTATGCCATTTTTCCCCTACCCAACTATCCAGGCCATCAATATCAGGAGAAACAGGAGGGTTGAATATCCCAGCAGCACTAATCACTACATTGGCTTCTAATAGTTCAACTTCGCCATTTTCAGATCTGATTTGCACCTGCCAGGTCTGTCTGCTGCTTTGGTATTCAATATGATCTACCGACGTAGAAAAACGGATTGTGTCTCGAACCTCGAATTGATCGCAAACATGTTCTAGATAGTCATGAAGTTCGCTGCGCAAACAAAAATACTTATCCCAATCAAAAGGTGCAAAGGAGTATGAATAAAGGTGATTAGGAGTATCCACTCCGGCACCTGGATACCTATTTTCCCACCAGACACCGCCGACGGTGGCATTCCGCTCTATGACCTGGTAATCAACTCCCAGTTGTTTCAAGTTTATTGCTGCGCATAGACCTGAGACGCCAGCTCCAATAACTAGGACCTTGAACCCCTCTGGAGTTTCGATCGGGTCCCGGTCCAAAAATTTAACTTGTCCTAGTTGAGCAGCTGTGAACTGGCCGTACTCCTCGGGCACAGGTTCAGCCATAGCCACACTCAACATTCGAACAATTAACTCTTCATCTGGATCAGCTAGTGCTAACGGCCTTCCATCTCTCCAGGCAAGAATTGCTTCTAAAGCAGCTTCGCGAACTTCTGTTTGATGCTCTTCGCTAAGCCCACCAGTGTCATTATCACCCAGACCGGCCTGTCTCCCAGGCGCATATGGCGCATCTAACCAATGCAACTCGCCAGTTAGTTGAACAATGACCATGAGCAGCGTAGGAATATTGGCAACATTGATTGCTTCTTCGAATATTTTCTCTTCATCTCGGTTAGGCATTGGGTCCCTCAGATTCCTAGATTTTACAGATTGTAATTTTTTGGCATTGACTGAATATTTTTAAATCAAACCGGTCGTCTTGCCTCGAACGGGCGAACGACCTACAAATATAGCTTTTTCGTGTGGATAGGAGTGTGCTCAAACATTTATAGCAATTTCTAGCGTCCGACAACGGTCTCATACGTACTTTTCATCACAATAATTACCAGCGCCACTAAGGTTCTCCTCTATCCCGATTACCGAGCTATATCGATAAAATCGGAAGTTCATCATCACTCGTCGATCCTTCGAAGTGTTCGCATACGAACCATGAAGAGTTTGCCTATTGATTATAAAAGCATCTCCAGGGCCGCATATAAGTGGAATACCGTTGCGAAACTCTTGAAAAGCGTTAGATGTATAATCTGCTTGTGCGATAGCCAACATTCGATTCCCTTCTAGCTTCATTGTAGATCGGTAGTACATTTCAACGCTGAGACTTACATAATTCAATAGAGCTCAAAGAACGAACAAAGGACATTGCTATGGCTAACTCTTCCATCAGCAGCATCGGCTTTATCGGACTCGGAGCTATGGGGGCTCCCATGTGTCACAACCTTGCCCGAAAAGCGCCAGTGCCTGTTATGGCTTTTGACCTAGACCACAACCGCATCGATCAAGCGGTTGATCACGGCGCTATCGCAGCTAACGACCTTGCCCAGGTAGCAACAGCAGATTTAATCTTTGTATGCCTTCCAGGCGAATCAGAAACTCTGGAAGTATGCATTGCAAAAGATGGCCTCCTTCAACATATGACCTCTGACAAGACTCTCGTCGATTGCACTACCACAACGGTTAGTTCTAATCATTTGATTGCTAGCGCGTTGAATAACGTAGGCGTCAATTTCGCCGATGCTCCTGTCGCTCGAGGAGTACTGAACGCAGTCGAGGGCACACTTTCTATTACCGTAGGCGCGTCAGCGGAGACTTTTCGTCTGATCGAAGAATGGCTCTTGTTAATGGGCACTGAAATATCTCACTGCGGGCCTATCGGAAGCGGAACAGTAATGAAGCTCATAAACAACATGGTGCTATTTCAGAATGTTTCAGCTCTTGCCGAGGCCATGGCGATTGCAACCCGAGCCGGAATAGATCGAAATGACGTTTTCAAATATCTTTCGTTAGGGTCCGCTGACAGTTTCGCCCTAAGGCGCCATGGAGAACACATCACTAGCGGCGAGTATCCAACTGACAGGTTCCCTACGACTTATTCCCACAAGGACCTCGGGTACGTTCTTGATTTAGCTTCAGAGCTTGGCGTAGATGCAGCCGGTGCGTCCTTAGTTCAAGATAGATTCGAAGAAGTGATTCGGCGCGGTCTCGGCAATTTCTACTCACCTGTCATCTATCGACTATTTGAGGATGAATAATGTTGGGTACATCCCTGATAGACACAGCAAGATTCGTCTCAGACCACGAGTTATTTCCGAGGGCCAATGAGGCAGATGTTTCCGGCTTAGTGCCAGTTCAGCAACTAGAGATTCTAAGGTCAGTCGGACTTTACGGGCTTTTCTCCCCTGCACATGTTGGCGGCGCTGGTGTAGATATAGCGACGCAACATCAGGTAGTAGAGATCCTCGCAAGTGGTTGTTTGACCACCACGTTTTGTTGGGTTCAGCATGGCGGTGCGTCTAAAGCCGCCGCTAGCGTCGAAGGACCTATGAAAGACAAATGGGCTAATCGTCTCGCGTCCGGCGAAGCAAGAGGTGGCGTGGCTTTTGCTCATCTAGTGCGCCCAGGCCCTCCAACTCTTGTTGCCGAAAGCAAATCAAATAGTTGGCATTTTTCAGGTATTGCACCCTTTGTTACTGGTTGGGGAGATATCGATGTGATTCTTGTTGCTGCCCGTCACGAGAATAAGATTGTCTGGGCTTTAGTCGAAGCAAACGAAACAAGTTGCATTCGCAGTAGAGATCTTTCGCTGGCTGCTCTTAACTCAACACGTACAGTTGAACTTTCTTTCGATTCCCTTCAAGTAGATGAAACTCAAGTCACTCAAATAGAGGAATTTGATTCTTGGTACCGGCAATATCAATCCGGTTTACGAGCTAATGGATCACTTGGCCTTGGAGTTACTGGCCGGGCGTTGAGCCTATTGGGCCCATCCGCTCTTGATGATGAGCTCATAGCCACGCGTTCTATGTTGGACGGAGCATCAGCATCCGAGTTGCCAGAAGCGCGAGGGCGGCTAGGGGATTTATGCATACGCTCCACAGCTGCACTTCTGGCCTCGCGTGGAGGCTCTGGAATGATCGTTGATCAACATGCACAAAGACTCGCTAGAGAGGCTCTCTTTCTTCTAGTGCAAGGACAGACACCAGAGATTAAAAAAATTCATGTTGAACGATTGACCCACACGAAAAAGAATTCTTAGCCAATAGAGGTTTCGCACATGATTTCTCGTATTTGTTTAACCATCTGGGCCGAGAACCACATCGCTAGTTAGACAGGCCCACAAGCTCAACTCTGTTGTTGTAAAATGACATATAGCCGGCAATCGGTGAAACACCTGAAATTGGAGAATTGTAAGCCCAAACAATATCTTCGTGAGTAACGCCGTCAACTGTGACGTGCCAGTAATTTGCATCGCCTTTATAGGGGCAATGAGTTACTGTCGTTGATGCAGTTAACAGATCAAAGCTGATATCGCTTGAGGGAAAGTAGAAACACGTCGGCAAGTCTCCTTCAAGTAGCTGTATCGCAGATTTAGATTCCGCTATTACCACAGCGCCTATCAGCACCTTAACTAACCCTTCATGTGGTTTAAGTTCGATCGAGTTACTCATATCAAGCAACTTAGACCCTTAGGTGAAACAATGTTGACATGACTTCCGTTGAAACTGCTAAAGGGTCCATCGCAAGTACGAATCTTGGTCGAGTGCTGATGCATGAACATGTGTTTGTTATCTCAACAGAAATCCAAAATAACTACCCAGAGGAGTGGGGGGACGAAGAGACAAGGATTAGTGATGCAGCCGACCGACTTAACGAATTAAAGGCAGCTGGAATTGACACAATTCTAGATCCCACAGCGATAGGGCTTGGCAGGTATATACCGCGGATACAGTTAGTCGCAGCTCGCACGGATATCAATATTGTTTGTGCAACTGGTTTATATACTTTTAATGAATTACCACATTATTACCAAAGACGAAGTCCCGTTAACGGTGTTGATCCGATGGCCACTCACTTCGTACAAGATATTACTAACGGGTTTGCTGATACAGGAATAAAGGCTGGTGTCATCAAATGCGCCACTGACAAGCTGGGACTTACTCCGGACGTGGAAAGAACCCTACGAGCATGCGCACAAGCACATCGCGAAACGGGCTGCCCTATCACTACTCATACGAATGCTGAAACGAAACGAGGCTTAGACCAACAACAAATATTCGCACAAGAAGGAGTGGATCTTTCTCGCGTTGTCATTGGACATTGCGGCGATACTAATGACATTGACTACCTCCAAGCACTACTCGACCAGGGAAGCATTCTAGGAATGGACCGGTTCGGAATAGATGGGTACCTCAACACGCAGCAAAGAGTCGAAGTGGTCGCCGAACTTTGTGAGCGAGGACATGCCAGCCAGCTTGTTCTTA
>Ga0308016_10000024_pt1 | contig 80072 bp, 77 predicted proteins | sample Neamet233_FD_203129 | JGI IMG/M metagenome (GOLD analysis project Ga0308016, IMG submission 203129) | Marine microbial communities from water near the shore, Antarctic Ocean - #233 | ecosystem: Environmental > Aquatic > Marine > Unclassified | place: Southern Ocean | collected 2014-07-28
CTGACCGCGCATTTTCTCAAAAGCATCGTCACTGCCCAAAAGCTTTTGCGCAGCGAATTTCCCAACCGCCAAAATAATGGAGGGCTGTACCAATGCAATTTGGCGATCCAAGTAATCACGGCACTTCAGGGCTTCATTGGGCTTCGGATCCCGATTGTTCGGTGGGCGACACTTGAGAATATTGGCGATGAACACCGACTTTCTATCCTGGCCCACGGCACGCAACATCTCGTCCAACATATGACCTGCGCGACCGATAAAGGGTTCGCCGCGCCGGTCCTCTTCGGCACCCGGCGCCTCGCCGATGATCATCCATGTCGCGTTTTTGTTGCCAACGCCAAACACCGTCTGAGTTCTGCTAGTCGAGAGCTCGCAACGGGTGCATTCGGACACGCATAGCTTGAGTTCATCCCAATCTAGATTATCCGCTAAAACGGTATCGGCAGCAGAGTCCTCTGGTTCGTCCGCGTCCCGCGGCAACCAGACATCAATGCCCATGGCTTGCAAGTAGGCGCGCCGTTGATATTCAGGATGGATCATTCGCAATAGACCGGGATTCGATATTTAAAACTGATTTTGCCACGCCGCATGATGCATTTCACTGTCGGTATTCAGATGGCGGCTTAATGACTACCACGCACGTTCGCGACGACATCAGTGCCGGCGACAACGTTCTGGCCAACTTCAACCAGGATTTTGCCGTCGATTGGTAATTGTATCTCAGCCGTGCCCGTCAGACGCAGGTAAGCGCAGCGCTGCCCCTGGCCCAAGCGTTCACCAATTCGCGCAAATGCCTTCGGCGCGAGACCCAAACGATGGGCATTGAAAATCAAGACAATGTCATCTCCTTCGTCCGTCTGCAGCCACAAGCCGCGCCTGCCCAAATCCTTAATCGTCCCTTCTACAGGTGCGCGAGCCGTATAGGTGCCTAGACTGTTGACGCGGATTTTTACCCTAAGGGCGGGCCCTCCTGTTTCACCCTCCTCAAAACGGCTTACCTCAATCACTTCACCATCGACCGGACTGAAAACGCCCAACGCAACGGATGGGACAGACCGCTTCGGGTCGCGGAAAACCATGAAGAGTAATACAAGCAGGGCACCGGGAATGACTGCCAACCACGGGCTTGAATAGCGGATCAACAAGACAGCGACAGCGAAAACGAGCGCAAGCAGAGGCACGCCTTCTTGGGCGACAAGCGGATTTCGACGACCGTGCAATTTGGCATTCCTGCAATTAAAAGATTCCGGACCTTCCTCTGCTTTGGCTTATCTGTCAATACGGTTAGAATGCGCGGCTCATACACTATTGGTAAGACAAGTAATGCGATTTTCGGAATTAGGGCTGACGACCCTCAAAGAAATACCCTCAGATGCAGAGATTGTCAGCCACAAACTGATGCTACGAGCCGGCTTGATCCGCCGTCTGGCCTCAGGACTGTTTACATGGATGCCGCTCGGATTGCGCGTCTTGCGTAAAGTCGAGGCAGTGGTTCGAGAGGAAATGAATCGCGCTGGAGCCCTCGAATTGCTAATGCCAGCGGTTCAGCCGGCCGAGTTATGGCAAGAATCCGGGCGCTGGGACAAGTACGGCCCACTCCTGCTCAGAATGAACGATCGCCATGGCAGAGATTACTGTTTCGGCCCGACTCATGAGGAAATCATCACTGACATTGCGCGCAAAGAACTTCGCAGCTACAAGCAACTGCCGGTCAATTACTACCAGATTCAAACCAAGTTCCGAGACGAAATTCGACCACGCTTTGGCGTGATGCGCTCGCGCGAATTCATCATGAAAGATGCCTATTCGTTCGACCTAGATGAGGCGGGACTGCAGAAATCCTACGCCCGCATGCACGATGCATACATCGCGATCTTCGACCGCCTGGGTCTGAAGTTTCGCGTTGTGGACGCTGATTCAGGCGAGATCGGCGGAAGTCGTTCGCAGGAGTTTCATGTTCTGGCTGATTCCGGCGAAGACGCCATCGCCTACAGCGACGAAGACAACTATGCGTCCAATATTGAAACGGCAACTACATCTCGTGACGGCATCGAAACACCTGCCGCATCTTTGGACCTGACTAAGATTGAGACACCCGGGATCAAGACGATCACGGCGCTGTGTGAATCGCTAAGTATCACAGCCTCACAAACGATGAAAACCCTAATCGTAGAAGGTGATGAAGGCCTGATCGCCTTTGGTCTGCGAGGTGACCACGAGCTGAACGCAGTCAAAGCACAGAAAATACCGGGGGTTGCCTCACCCCTCACGATGGCCAGCCCGGAAAGTATTGCCAAAGCAATCGGCTGTGGCCCAGGGTTCGTCGGACCGGTGGGAATCGCAATGCCAATTTTCTACGATCATGCGACCGCCGGCATGAGCGATTTTGTCGTGGGCGCCAATGAAAAAGATATGCATTACACCGGTGTTAACTTTGGACGCGACCTTGATGTACCCGCGACCGTTGATATTCGTAATATCGTTGCGGGCGATCCGACTCCTGGTGGCAAAAGCACGTTGAGTATTGCGCGCGGCATTGAGGTCGGCCATATTTTTCAGTTGGGCACCCAGTACAGCGAGGCGATGTCCGCAACAGTGCAGAACCCAGAGGGTAAGAATCAAGCAATGGCGATGGGCTGCTACGGAATCGGGATTACACGCATCGTCGGCGCCGCTATTGAGCAGAATCACGATGATGCGGGCATTATCTGGCCGATATCGTTAGCCCCTTTTGATGTCGTTCTCGTGCCGATCAATATGCACCGCTCAGATGACGTGAAAGCGGCTGCTGAGGCCCTGTATGACGAGCTCTGCGAGAAGGGCTTGGAAGTTTTGCTCGACGATCGAGGTGCCCGCCCCGGTGTGATGTTCGCCGATGCTGAATTGATCGGAATCCCGCATCGCCTGGTGATCAGCGATCGTGGTTTGGCGGTTGGAGAACTCGAATATCGCCATCGTAGTGATACCGAATCGCGAAATATGAAACGTGAAGAAGCCCTAAACTTGCTGTAAGAAATAGTCGTAAGATGCTAATTAGTTTCGAATATTCTTCGATTATGAAGTTAGTACCCCCACAATCCGCCGGAATCTTGATCGTCCTTTATTCCATCGCCTCGGGAGTGATGAACCAACCCAAGGAAAACAGGAGACTGCGATGTGCCTTAGGGCGCTATAACGGCAGCCTTGGAGGGCGAAAATGCCCAAATAAGGTTATCGATAAACTGACTAAGAAGTGGTTCCAGAGCTAAGAAAACTTAAGACTCATTGCGCCGCGGCTGCATTCTCAATGCCTTTGAGGGCATCCCGCGCTTTCATTTTCGCCTGATTCGCGTCTCTGCGCGCCTGATGATAGGCCCGCTCATTGAGATTTTGCTCTGCGCTTGCAAGGTACTTTTCGGCCGCCTTCAGGTGAAACGCCGCGCGTTCCGTCGCCCCAGCCTCTTTGGCCGCCGCTATCGCTTGCCTAGCATCACTCATCTCTTGTACCGGTGGCACCGTTTCGCAGCCGCCCAAACAGCACAGCGTTGCGAGCAGTGCGATCTGCAGATTTTTTCTCAGTTGTTTAGGTGTGTATTGAATAACCATAGTTTTTCTTATTATTTAACCTGAAAGCCCGTCAAAACTAGCAACTTGCAGTGTATCGGGTCAAGCTTGAATATCGTGACTGACGAGGCAGTTGGGTCCTGATAGAGTGTATTTTGCAAAACGCCCGACCATCGTACGAGGAAATTATGGCCGTCACCATTTATCACAGCCCACGCTGTTCCAAATCGCGGATGACATTGGAATTAATTACAGAATCCGGTGCCGCGCATAACGTCGTCCCATACCTCGACAATGCACCGGATGGGGCGACGATCATCACACTCGCAGAAAAGCTCGGCCTCCGGGTGTCTAGCCTACTGCGTCGCAGGGAAAAAGACTTCAAAGAGGCTATCAACATTCCCAATCTTGCTGACGATTCAGCGCTCGCCGAGTGGCTCTCTTTGCACCCGATCGTCATTGAACGTCCGATCGTGGTTGATCAAGAGTCCGGCAAGGCCGTCATCGGTCGTCCGCCTGAAAACGAACTGCCGTTCCTGTCCTAATGAGCGATATCCTAGTTCTTTACTATTCATCGAATGGCTCAACTGAAGCGCTCGCTCGCGAAGTCTGTCGCGGCGTTGACTCCGTAAAAGGTATGTCAGCGCGGCTCCGGACAGTACCGTCGGTGTCACCGGCATCTGAAGCGAGCGAAGGACCCGTTCCAGAGTCTGGCCCTCCCTACGCTAGTTCGACCGATTTGGCACAATGCGCTGGGATCGTAATGGGCAGCCCAACTCGATTCGGAAACATGAGTACTGCATTGAAGTATTTCATTGATTCAACAGCCACTGACTGGATGAAAGGCACACTGATTGGTAAGCCGGCCGGTGTATTTACATCGACGTCATCACTTCACGGTGGTTCAGAGTCAACTCTGTTAACGATGGCCATTCCGCTGTTGCACCACGGCATGCTGTACGTTGGAATCCCCTACTCGGAAAGCGCACTGTCATCCACGACGACAGGAGGCTCGCTTTATGGGGCGACACACGTTACGTGGAATAGAAGTCCAGACTCCTTATCAGACGACGAGAAGTCGATCGCTGTGGCGCTCGGGAAACGTGTTGCCGAGATCGCGTCAAAGCTTGCGGCCTAGTCCAGTGTAACTGCCAGCACATCCCGTACGAATGGAATCGTCAAGCGTCGCTTGGCGCGTAGCGCTTCTTTGTCGAGCCGATCGAGTATCTCGTAAAGACTCGCCATATCACGGCGGCTGCGCTTCAACAGGTACCGCGCTGTGTCATCAGGCAACTCTAAACCGCGATGACGTGACCGAAGCTGCAGAGCTCTGATTCTGGCGTTCTCGTCTAATCCCTGAATCTGAAATACTGGCAGTTTCATAAATCGACTGCGCAGATCCGCAAGTTCGACGACACACTCACGCGGCGCAGTATTTGCAGTCACGAGGAGTTGCCCGCCAGCGTCGAAAATCTGATTGCACAGATCGAACAATGCAGTTTCCCATTGCGCTTGCCCAACGATCAAATCGACGTCGTCGATGCAGATTAGCTCCCGGCTCGCCAAGCCTTCCAGGATGTCCGGTCCCGCATCAATAAACGAACTTAAGGGGATGTAGACTGCCCGATCCCCAGCGGCCTCACACGCGGCCTGCAGCAGGTGCGTCTTGCCCGTTGCCGCTGCTCCCCAAATCCAGCATCCATGCCCTTCCCGTCCAGCCGCAAGGCTAGACAGGGTGGCAACGAGTATCTCGTTACCGTCGTTTAGGAAGCTCGCGAAAACGGCATAGTCGGCGAGTTGCAGTGGCAGGGCCAGTTGACTCATTCAAGCTCCGAATCCAGATCGATATCCAGCTCGGGGCACTCTTGCAGATAGCGGTGATACGCGAATCGAATCAAGACCAACAGCACCGCTGCGGCCGGCAGCGCCAACAGGATTCCGAAGAACCCAAATAACTGGCCTCCCGCTGCAATCGAAAAAATCACGAGCACCGGGTGCAGGCCAATTCGATCACCTACCAATTTTGGCGTAAGAAATGACCCCTCAATCATTTGGGCAATCGCAAAGGTGGCAAATACCCCAGCCAGATTCCACGATGGGTTCGGCTCAAGCGCCACGGTCAGACCGGCTAGACCGATGCCAAATACAAATCCGAGGTACGGCACGAAGCTAACAAATCCGGCTACAACACCGATTGCTATAGCGAACTTAAGTCCAACGAGGCTCAACCCCAGTGAATAGATGGTCGCAAGTGCAAGTACAACCAACACCTGTCCGCGCAAGAATGCACCAAGGACGCCATCCGCTTCTCTGGCGAGCTCGAACATGGTCTCGCGTTTGGCACTCGGCACTAATGCGCTAACGTGCGCTACGAACGTGCCCCAGTCGCGCAACATGTAGAACGTCAGGATGGGGATAAGAAATAAACTCAGTACCGCCGCCACCAGTACACCACCAGACTTGCTCACTCCCGCAAGAACTGTACCGCTCCAGCTTCCAACCATGTCGCTATAGCGCCCAAGAAATGCCCCAATCCCTACGTCTTCACCAGGCTCTAAGTTCATCCAGTCAAGTATCGTTGGCAACCATTCCTGTTCGACCTGTCGGGCAATGTCAGGTAGCGCCTGAAAAAGAGTGCTGACCTGCGTCTTAATTAACGGCCCAACCAGCAAAATCAATAATCCCAACGATAGAAATGTCGACAAAAAGACAACGATGACAGCCAGGGTCCGAGGCATCTTCAATTTCTGCAGTCTGCTCACTAGCGGATCACCGATGTACGCCAGCAATCCTGCTGCAACAAAAGGTGTCAGTACTGGTGCCAAGAGGTAGAACAACCAGCCGGACAGCAAGATAGCGATTAGCCAGTTTATGCGAATGTCATTTGGCACGATTTACTCGCCGTGTCGCGCGTGTCGCGCGCGTCGCGACCATGACCAAACGTAGTCAACGCCGCTGATAACAACTGTAATCAATACCGCCGCACCGAGTACCGTTATCGAAATCTGATCCGGCCAGCCAAATCCCACCCGGCTCAGCACGAACAACAAGAACAGCAATTGCAGCGCGGTATTGAGTTTACTAACCCGCGTTGGCTCACCTTGCACGGGGCGAACCAAGAAGTTATACGCCGTAGCACCTGCAACGATAATAACGTCGCGCAAGATAACGACAGCTGCAAGCCACACAGGAATATTCTGAGAGTGCGCAAGCACAATAAACAAACCTGCCACCAGCAATTTATCGGCAATTGGGTCGAGCAATGCACCTAGACGAGTGTTCCAATTGAATCGCTTTGCGAGATAACCGTCTACGCCGTCAGAAAGCCCAGCTAGTCCAAACAACCCAATCGCCCACGCGAAATTGCCCTTCATGATCAGAATCAGAATAGGCGGGACCAGCGCTATGCGCAGTATGGAAATCGCGTTGGGTAACCATTTAAGAGGCATTTGAGGAAGCTACGAATTATGAACTATAGATTGAAGAAAAATTCTAACGCAGATGACGACTCCGGGTCACTGCTTATGTTCAAATCGACCTGCTCCAGTAATCCGGAAAATCGCAAAGCACGACGCAAACGTTCGGCCCCACCGCGTATTTCGACCTGATATGTGACGGTGTCTCCGATAACCTCAGAAATTCGAAAATCCTCGATCAAACTCATCGCTGCCAGCAATTTTTGAATCGAACCAAAAGCATCGACGGTATCAACGCCTGAAATATTCAGGGCGACCTCCTCCAGTGGCGCATTCCCACCGACCGCAAATTCTGCAGCCAGCAGATCCGCAATTTGAGCAACGATCATTTCAGGTGGACCCGTCCAAACTCGACCTTCGCCACCAAAAAAATAACTCCAGCGGTCGCTCTGATTGGACTCGGGGCGAATTCGACCAATCAAAATCGAATTTGCCTCATAGCGCTCTGACGCCTCAATAATGCGCTTATCGAAACCGCCCCAAATATCGCTAAACGTTACGCTCTGCAAATCGGTGGTGTCGAGCAACGGAAAGAACAATGGCAATCCTCGTTTTTCGGCGATCTCAAGCACGCGCTTACGCAGCAATCGATTTCGATCGATTGATCGCGATTGCTGCATTGTCCGGTAAGGTTCTCCAGCGGCAATTATTTCTCGTTCGCCCTGCCCCCAATCGACCGCGAGCCAGATTAGTGTAAGTGGACGATCTCGCCCCCAAACCGTCTGCCCGGCATTGCGCAGAACCGCCTCGATCGCTTCGCCGTCAAATGAAACCCACAACGTGCCCTCTGCACCAGGCCGAAACTGAATAACATACGCAGAAGGAACCGGGAACAACTCGTCGATCGCCTCCTCATTTGCGCTGAGCTCAGAACCTGAAACCCGGGTGAGAACTTCGATCAATGCCGCCTTGTAGGCAACATCGCGAGGATCCTCAGCCTCATCGTCTAAAGTTACTTCAACAGAAAAAAGAGTGGCTACATCAACCGCGTATGCTGGAGGTATTGGTGCAAGGAGGAACAAAAGCACCAGCAGCGCGTAATTGAGCGCACGCCGGAAGAATCCGGCACAATTGGTTTTTCGAGTTTTCAACAACGGCGGTTTCCCAGTTCAATGCCAAACATTATTATATCGCCCTTACAGAGTATGCCACCCCATCATGACCAATAAACCCCTTACCTACAAAGACGCGGGCGTCGACATCGATGCTGGCAACGAACTTATCGAGCGCATTAAGCCACTAGTGCAGCGTACTCAGCGCCCGGAAGTGCTCGCTGGACTGGGCGGATTCGGTGGCATGTTCGCCATTCCACCGGACCGATACCGTGAACCTGTTCTTGTTTCGGGCACAGACGGTGTCGGGACAAAACTCATGCTCGCTCAGTATTTGGGCCGCCACGACACAATTGGAATAGATCTCGTTGCGATGTGCGTTAATGACGTTCTGGTACAAGGTGCGGAGCCACTGTTCTTTCTCGACTACTTCGCGTGTGGCAAGCTCGACAAAGACGTTGCTGCGGCTGTCATCGGTGGCATCGCCGAAGGCTGTATTCAAGCTGGCGCTGCGCTGATCGGTGGCGAAACGGCTGAAATGCCAGACATGTATTCGGACGGCGACTATGATCTTGCCGGATTTACGGTTGGCGCTGTAGAGCGTGATCAACTGATCGACGGTAGCCGCATCAGCAGTGGGGACGCGATTATAGGATTGGCCTCAAGTGGACCTCACTCCAACGGCTACTCACTCATACGAAAAGTACTCGAGCGCGCACCAAACGCAGAGATAGAAGGTTGCCCCGCTATTGAGCTCCTGCTGACGCCGACCAAAATCTATGTGGAACCTATCCTGTCTCTTATGCGGTCGACGACCGTCAAAGGGCTTGCGCATATCACGGGCGGTGGAATCACCGAAAATATTCCGCGTGTACTGCAAGGGGCAATCGATGCCGAGATCGACACCAGCAGTTGGTCAAGAGGGCCGGTTTTTGACTGGCTTGCCAAGATTGGGGGTATCGAGGTTGCCGAAATGCGGCGCACCTTTAATTGCGGCGTGGGTATGATTGTCATAGTGGACGCAAATAATGCCGACACGGCGATCCGGCAACTCAATGAGAGCGGGGGATCCGCTTGGCAAATCGGTCGAATAGTCGACGCCGATCCAGCCACTGCTCGAGCCGTGCGATACATCTAATGGCGAGCCAGTGCAAAACTGCAATCCTGATTTCCGGATCGGGCACCAACCTGCAAGCGTTTATCGACGCTGCAGAGAACGACGGTCTGAATCTCGATCTAACGATCGTATTCAGTAATAACCCGAATGCCTATGGGCTCGAGCGTGCCGAACGCGCTGGGATCGCAACTGCGTGTATTCAACATTCAGACTTTCTGGACCGCGAATCTTTCGATTGTGCTGTCATTACAGAACTGGACCGACATCAACCCGACCTCCTTATTCTGGCTGGATTTATGCGCATCTTGAGCCCTGCATTTGTCGCGCACTATTCTGGCAAAATCTTGAATATTCACCCTGCATTGCTGCCAAAATACCCTGGCTTGAATACCCACCAACGAGTGCTTGATGCGGGCGATAAATGGCACGGCAGCACGGTGCACTTTGTCACCGAAGAACTTGACCGTGGACCCCGCATCCTGCAGGGCCGCATCACTATCGATCCCTCAGAAACGGCGGATGAGCTGCGGGACCGCGTGCAAACCATTGAACACCATATTTATCCGCTGGCGGCGAGTTGGGTGGGCTCCGGCAAAGTGGTATTCAAGAACGGGCAATGTTGGGTTGATGGCGAAAAATCGCCAGAGCCATCGCAGGTAACGCTTTAGGCCTTCGGCAGGGTCACGCCAGTTTGGCCCTGATACTTGCCGCCGCGATCTTTATATGAGGTCTCGCAGGGTTCATCCGACTCCATAAACAGCATTTGCGCCACACCCTCGTTCGCATAAATCCTCGCGGGCAATGGCGTTGTGTTTGAAAACTCGAGCGTCACGTGTCCCTCCCACTCGGGTTCGAGTGGTGTCACGTTCACAATAATACCGCAGCGGGCATAGGTAGATTTACCAAGGCAAATGGTCAAGACCGTTCGAGGAATGCGAAAATATTCGACAGTTCGCGCCAGTGCAAAAGAATTCGGCGGAATAACACAACTATCGCCTTGGAAGTTGACGAAGCTTGATTCATCAAAAGCTTTCGGATCCACGATCACCGAATTGATATTGGTGAAAATCTTGAATTCATTAGAACATCGAACATCATAGCCATAGCTTGAAGTCCCATAAGACACAATTCGACTGCCTGCATTTTCTCGCACTTGCCCTGGCTCGAATGGCTCGATCATGCCGTCGCTCTCCACCATGCGACGAATCCAACGGTCTGACTTGATGCTCATGTATTTCCCTCAACAACGATATTGCCAAATTTTGAACTGTAATCACTGCGTTGAGACGCCTGCGCAACTGCAATTTGCAGCGCCGCATCCCGGTACGCCTTAGCGGCGGCGGAATCCGGATCTGCTAATACCGTTGGTGTGCCGCTATCAGTTTGTTTGCGAATGCTCGATACCAACGGAAATTGCCCCAATAATGGGATCTCGAAGTCTTCAACCATCTTATCCGCACCACCAGAGCCGAAGATCGCCTCAGCGTGTCCGCAAGAAGAGCATATATGCGCACTCATGTTTTCAACAACCCCCAGTACAGGAATGGACACCTTTCGAAACATTGCCAAACCCTTGCGGGCGTCCAGTGTCGCTATGTTCTGCGGTGTCGTAACAATTACGACGCCCGAGACCGGCACTTTCTGCGAGAGTGTCAGCTGGATATCGCCCGTTCCAGGCGGCATGTCAACGATCAGATAATCAAGTTCGCCCCATATCGTCTGGTGCATAAGCTGATTTAACGCAGAAGTCACCATCGGGCCACGCCAAACCATCGGCTGATCGGGATTGACCAAAAACCCGATGGACATGACTTTCAAACCGTGACCTTCGAGGGGTAACATTGATTTTCCATCTTCGCTGACTGGCTGCTCTCCGCTGAGTCCGAGCATTTGCGGCTGACTAGGGCCATAGATATCAGCATCGAGCACACCGACTGCCGCACCACTGGCTGAAAGGGCCAATGCGACATTTACCGCAACAGTCGACTTCCCAACGCCGCCTTTGCCCGACGCAATCGCAATAATGTTCTTAATTCCGGGAACCGGTTTCAAATTGCCCTGCACCGCGTGCGAGGAAATTTTCGTCAGTACCGACACATTCGCGACAGACGCGCCCGTGTGAGCGCACAACTCAATCTCGATTTGCGCCTTAATTGCATCGATGGCTTCTCCTGCTGGAAAACGCAGTTCGATTATCGCGCTGGCCTTTGTGCCTGAAACATCGGTTTTCAGGACACGGCCAATACTGCCGAGTGATTGACCAATCGCCTCTAACTCAATGGAATGGAGGAACTTATTCACATCTGCTTCTGATAACACCGTCACACTTCGCTGGCTAACATTGGATAAAAATTCATTAATAAATTACTAGCAATCTGGAAATTCGTGGGTGCATTGTAACGGAGCCGAGGGATGTCTGAAAGCTAGTATTGGCGGGCAATGTGCAGGGTCCGATGTTGATATAATCACGCCTCGTGAACTATCGGTAACGACTTTGCTTGAGAAAATCAAAGACATCGAATAAATATCGCTGGGCGTGGCATAATCGCGCCCACTGACCACTCGACCAAACGCATGCGATTTTGCAGCATATGTCTGACAAACAAAGAAAAATTCTCGTAACCAGCGCCCTACCTTACGCCAACGGGCCCATTCATATGGGGCACATGGTCGAATACCTACAGACCGATATCTGGGTACGCTTTCAAAAGCTGCGTGGCCATGACTGTACTTACGTCTGCGCATCGGATTCCCATGGCACACCTATCATGCTCAAAGCCCGCGAACTGGGCGTTACCCCCGAGGCGTTGACAGAAGAGATCTCGGCCGACTTTATTCGCGATTTTTCCGACTTTGGCGTGGAGTTCGACAACTATCATTCGACCCACTCAAAAGAAAACGAACAACTGGTTGGCGAAATCTACGGCCGTCTTCGGGAAGCCAATGAAATCTACACTCGAACAATCGAGCAGTCATATGACGAGAAGGAAGGCATATTCCTCCCCGATCGATTTGTTCGCGGTACCTGCCCTCGGTGTAAAAGTGATGATCAGCCAGGTGATGCCTGTGAAGTTTGCGGTACAACAAATACGCCAGAGAGCCTAATCAATCCGGTTTCCGTCTTATCCGGAACGACACCCGTAAAGCGCGAATCCGAGCACTATTTCTTCAAACTCAGCGAACACCAAGATCGCTTACGCCAGTGGATGAGCGACGCCACTCTTGACAAGAACGTCGTATCGAAACTCGATGAGTGGTTCGACGCCGGTCTGAATGATTGGGATATATCACGTGATGCTCCCTACTTCGGCTTTAAAATTCCTGGCACTGAGGATAAGTATTTTTATGTCTGGCTAGATGCCCCAGTTGGATATATGGCGAGCTTCAAGAATCTTTGCGACCGCAGCGAACACCTCAATTTCGATGATTACTGGAACAAAGATAGCGATGCCGAGCTGTACCATTTTATCGGCAAAGACATCATGTATTTCCATACGCTGTTTTGGCCAGCCGTCTTAAAGGGTGCCGGCTTTCGAACACCAACCAGTGTTTTTACGCATGGATTTTTGACTGTAAATGGGCAAAAGATGTCGAAGTCGCGCGGTACATTTATTAAAGCGCGAACCTATCTGGACAATCTCAATCCAGAATTCCTACGTTACTACTATGCCGCGAAGCTGGGTCCGACGATTGAAGACATAGACCTCAATCTCGAAGACTTCGTCGCGCGCGTGAATTCAGATCTGGTGGGAAAATTAATAAACATTGCCAGCCGCTGTGCCGGGTTCATTAGCAAAGAATTTGACGGCCGACTATCAGGGTTATTGCCTGACGCGGCTTTATTTTCGGAGTTCAGCGATGCATCTGATCAACTCGCTGAACATTTTGAGCGTAGAGAATATTCAAAGGCCATACGTCAGGTAATGGCGCTAGCGGACAAGGCAAATCGCTACATCGATGAAAACAAGCCGTGGGCCATGATCAAAGATGAAGAGCGTCGGAGCGAAGTACAGCAGGTGTGTACACAGGGTCTGAATATGTTCCGAAGTTTGATGATCTATTTATCACCAGTTAATCCCGGCGTTGCAAAAGATGCCCGCCAGTTTTTCAATGAGGGTAACTGGCATTGGGATGATGCGTCGATACCACTTCTGGACGTCTCACTGCCCAAGTTCAAACCATTATTGACGCGAGTTGATTCTGACCAGATTCAGCGTCTTGTCGAGCAATCTAAGGAGAGCACAACCGTGGTTGCAGCAGAATCTACTGACGACACAATCAGCATAGACGACTTTATGAAGGTCGACTTACGGATTGCTCGAATCGAGAAGGCCGAGGCGGTCGAAGGCGCGGACAAACTACTGGCACTCACCCTCGATGTTGGTGACTCCAAGCGCAGCGTTTTTGCGGGCATCAAAGCTGCCTACGACCCGGAGACGCTCATTGGACGTCACGTCGTCGTGGTCGCCAATCTTGCGCCACGAAAAATGAGATTTGGCGTCTCTGAAGGCATGGTTCTCGCTACAGGGCCGGGTGGAGAAGATATCTTCCTGCTTTCACCCGATGACGGCGCAAAACCGGGCATGCGCGTCAAGTAATCCTTACAATAGCGGAATGGCCGAACTCATCGTCATTCTTATCAGTACCGTACTGGTCAACAATTTCGTGTTGGTCAGATTTCTCGGGCTGTGCCCGTTTCTGGGCGTCTCGCGAAATCTTGAAGCGGCTACCGGTATGTCGTTGGCTACAGGTTTCGTACTAACATTATCTTCTGCGACCGCTTACCTGTTGCATGAATACGTTCTCGCGCCACTAGAGCTTGAGTATCTCCGGACGATTAGCTTCATTCTCGTGATCGCGGCCAGTGTGCAATTCACCGAGATCATGGTACGTCGTATGAGTCCTCTGCTGGAGCAGGTCCTGGGTATTTACATTCCCCTCATAGCCACGAATTGCGCGGTGCTGGGCGTCGCGCTACTCAATGTTCAAGAGTCCAAAGGTTTTGTGCAATCAGTTTTCTTTGGTTTCGGTGCGTCTCTTGGCTTCGCACTGGTACTCGTCACATTCGCAGCAATGCGGGAACGTATTGATGCTGCGGATATCCCTGCCCCATTTCGCGGTACGGCGATCGCGTTGATGACCGCCGGTATCATGTCACTCGCGTTTATGGGCTTCACCGGCATGGCCCGGCCTTAGTGGTAGATATGTGGACTGCCATATTAACAATTGCCTCTATTGCTCTGATCGCGGGACTCGGACTAAGCCTCGCATCACGCCACTTGTCATCGAAGGAGGGAGACCTTGTCGAGCAGGTCAACGATATGCTGCCACAAACACAATGCGCGCAATGTGGATATCCAGGATGCCGACCGTATGCTACCGCTGTCGTTGAAGACGGAGTTGCGATCAATCTATGTCCTCCCGGCGGTGATGAGACTATCCAACGCCTGGCCACTTTGCTCGGCAGAGACTCGCTTCCGCTCTCTGAAATTATGGTGCCTTCGGTCGCCGTTATTGATGAATCCCTTTGCATCGGCTGTACGCATTGTCGCAATGCCTGTCCCGTCGATGCGATCGTCGGCGCTCATCAGCTGATGCATACCATTATCGAATCAGAATGCACCGGCTGTGAATTGTGCGTCACGCCTTGTCCTGTCGACTGCATTAGCATGAAGCCGCTGACATGAGCGCGCCTACCTATGACCTGGGCACACTGCATGGCGGCCTCAGGCTACCCGCAAACAAATCCGTATCGACACGTCAGCCTATTATCAATGCACCTCTACCATCGCAGCTGGTGCTCCCGATCACGCAACATGTTGGCGATCCGGCACAGCCGATTATTGGAATCGGGGAGCGAGTTCTAAAGGGCCAGTTAATTGCCGAAATGACCGGTAGCCTGGGAGCGCCAGTACACGCCTCATCGTCTGGTAAGGTCATCGCGATCGAACCGCGGCCTGTCTCACGCCGTAATGGCGACAACGCACCTTGTATCATCATCGAATGTGACGGCAAAGATGAGGCTATCCAGGCTGCTGATGCAATGCCCAACTTCACAGAAATTTCGCCGAGTAGCTTGCTTCGTGCGATCCTGCAAGGCGGTATTGTCGGTCTGGGCGGCGCCGTTTTCCCAACAGCTCAGAAGCTAATGCAAGCGCGCACCTGCGATATAGATCAACTCCTACTCAATGGTGTTGAATGCGAGTCCTATATCAGTTGCGATGACATGCTCATGCGTGAGCGGGCCGGCCAGGTAATTAGCGGCGCCCAAATTCTAATGCACGCACTCGAGATCGATAAGTGTCTCATTGCAATCGAAAGCGACAAGCCAGAGGCGATTCGGGCTCTGGGAGGGGTGCTCGGGGAAATGGACGATAGCAGGATCACCCTCAAGCAAGTACCAACAATTTATCCATCCGGAGGCGAAGACCAGCTTGTCCAGCTCGTTACGAATCGAGAAGTACCAAGCGGCGGTCTTCCATCCGACGTTGGTTGTCTCGTACAGAATGTTGGAACGGCCGCAGCGATACATGACTGGATCATCGACAACCAACCACTGATTGCACGCATCACCACGATAACCGGAGATGGCGTAGCCAACCCTATCAATGTCCGGGCGCGTATCGGAACAACGATAGAAGACGTTATTACTCTTGCCGGCGGCTACACAGATCGTGCTCGACAATTGATAATCGGTGGCCCCATGACCGGTAAATCCGTCACCACCGACCGGGTTCCACTGGTCAAATCAACGAACTGCATCCTGGTCTCTTCCGAGACACCTTCGGCCGAGCCGGAAATGCCCTGTATTCGCTGCGGCGACTGCGCCTCTGTTTGCCCTGTCCAACTCCTTCCGCAGCAATTGTTTTGGTACGCCTGCGCGGACAATGAAATCAAACTGCGTGAATTCGGATTAATAGATTGCATTGAGTGCGGATGCTGCGATCTGGTTTGCCCCAGCCATATTCCGCTGACGGTCAATTTTCGTGTGGCGAAGGGGCGCATCCGTGAGCTTGCTGATGAAAAAGCGCGGGCAGTTCGGGCTCGACAACGATTTGAAGCGCGCAATGATCGTCTAGAGCGAGAAAAATCTGAACGAGAGTGTGAGCTCAGAAATCAAAAGGATTTAGCCAAAAAAGCCGGTCCATCGGCTATCGCGGAAATTCTAAAGCGAAAACAACAGAAAAATGAGGATGACAGCTAGTGGAATTTGAGCACCGCGAAGCGCCATTTCTCTCGCCGCAGGTCAGCGTCTCTTCATTGATGCTGCAGGTTCTCGCGGCCCTCATTCCGGCAGCGATGGCGCATGTTTGGTATTTCGGGCCAGGCTTCATCTTGAACCTGCTCGTCGCCGCCGTATTCGCAGCGACAGGCGAAGCATTGATGCTCAGTCTGCGCAGCAGGAAACCCGCGTCCGGCCTGACGGATTACAGTGCGTTGGTTACTGCCGCATTGCTCGCATTCGCATTGCCATCGTTAACCCCATGGTGGGTAACGGCAACGGGTGCTTTATTCGCCGTAGTGGTTGCGAAACATCTTTACGGTGGGCTTGGATTCAACATGTTTAATCCGGCAATGGCCGGCTATGTTGTCATCTTGGTTGCTTTCCCGATGCATCTGAATCTATGGGTCGCGCCAAGCATGGGTGATCTTGACTACCAACACCTTTCCATTCTGGAAACGCTGACTTTCACTTTAACCGGGTCTCTGCCCGATGGCGTCCTGTTTGACGCCGTTAGCCGGGCAACGCCGTTGGACGTAATGAAGTCGGGACTCAATAACGCCCGTACAGTAGCGGAAATTCGTGCCGCACCGATAATGGGCAGCTTCGGCGGTCGAGGCTGGGAGTGGATCGGTAATTTCACTGCGATTGGCGGATTCTGGTTACTAGCGAAGAAAGTTATTCGCTGGCACATTCCTGTGGGTGTCGGTCTGGGTCTACTTTTTCCCGCAACCATCATGTACATGATCGAACCTGGTTCAGCGGCAAGTCCAGGATTCCATCTATTTGGTGGTGCAACCATTCTTTGTGCCTTCTTTATCGCGACCGACCCGGTATCAGCAGCAACCAGCCCGAAGGGACGCCTGATATACGGTCTCGGTATTGGTTTCCTGATTTACTGCATACGCCGCTGGGGCAGCTACGCTGACGGCGTTGCATTTGCCGTTTTGCTCATGAACATAGCGGTCCCAACGATTGACTATTTAACCCGCCCTCATATTATCGGCCATAATAAAAATTCCGGAAGCGGTGAGTCCGATGTCTAACCTTCCCGTCTGGAAAAGCGGCGTGAACCTGGCTGTCATCGCGGCGTTTTGCACTTCGCTGGTAGCGTTGACCTGGGCATTCACGGCCGAGCGGATCGAGACTAACCAGCAAGAGTGGTTGGAGCGCAGTTTAAAACCCGCCCTCGCCGGCCTATTCTTCGACAGTCCGGTTACCGAGTCAATGATCACTCTTCAGCCTCCACATGAATTGCCAGGTAACGAAACTGCGGTCATATACCGGGTCTACGCTGGCGTCGAGCCGGTTGCGGCGTTATTCGTCATCTCGGCCAGAGATGGCTACACCGGTCCGATTCGAATATTGGTCGGTGTCGCGATGGACGGGACCGTCACGGGTGTTCGAGTACTGGAGCACCGTGAGACCCCCGGACTCGGTGATCGAATTGAATTAACGAAGTCGAACTGGGTACTGCAGTTCGATGGACAATCACTGAAAAATCCAGAGGCCAGTCGATGGTCCATCAAAAGTGACGGCGGAGATTTTGATCAACTAACCGGTGCATCGATAACACCGAGAGCTATCATCAAAGCGATTAAGAAAACGCTAACCTATTTTGAAGCCAATCGCGTCTCGGTCTTTACGGCATCGGTCAATGACGAGAATAGTGCCTCAGAGGAGGATGACTGATGTCAGTTGGTATTATGGAACGATTCAAATCGGGCCTTTGGCATGATAATCCTGGTCTTGTTCAATTATTGGGCTTGTGCCCGCTACTCGCCGTAACATCCACCTTCGTGAATGGATTGGGTCTGGGTATTGCAACGTTAGCAGTGTTAATGACATCAAATGCTCTTGTATCAGCAGCGAGGCGCTGGATTGAGCCAGAAATACGCGTACCTATCTATGTGCTGATTATCGCCAGCCTCGTCACATGTATAGAACTGCTCTTTAAGGCCTGGCTTCCTGATTTGGATAGATCTTTGGGTATATTCATACCGCTTATCGTTACCAACTGTGCAATCGTCGCCCGCGCCGAAGTGTTCGCGTCCCGAAACCCCGTTGGCACCAGTATTATCGATGGCCTTGTAATGGGCAGCGGTTTCGCTCTGCTATTGATGGCTATCGGCGCTTTTCGAGAGTTATTCGGACAAGGCTCACTATTTGCACGCATGGATATGTTGTTCGGCGGTGAGCCCGTCCGCGGCATTGTTTTAGCCGAGAGCGGTTGGTTATTGCTGGTTCTGCCGCCAGGTGCTTTCTTCAGTCTGGCACTCGCAATCGCTACAAAGAACGCGATAGACAAGCATCGAGAAGCGTCGCGAAATGCAATTGCGCGTCGCGCCCAAACTTTAAACCGTTAGGCGCGCTGACCATGAACACCGAAAAGAGAATCGCTATTTACAGCATGCTGCGTGAGCAGATGCCCGCGCCAACTACCGAGTTAAACTATAAGAACCCATTTGAATTAATGGTCGCTGTCATCTTGTCAGCGCAGGCAACAGACATCAGCGTTAATAAGGCGACCAGCAAGCTTTATCCCGTCGCCTGCACGCCTGAGTCGATTCTTGCGATTGGCGTTGATGGCCTGAAATCCTACATACGTACCATTGGTCTTTTTAATGGTAAGGCTGAAAACATCATCAAGACATGCCGTATCGTTATCGAAGAGCACGGCGGTGAAGTACCACGAACACGGGTAGAGCTCGAGGCCCTTCCTGGTGTTGGGCGAAAGACAGCGAATGTTATCTTGAACACAGCGTTTGGCGAACCGACAATCGCAGTAGATACGCATATCTTCCGCGTCTCAAATCGTACCGGTCTAGCCAAAGGCAAAACACCGCTGGCGGTTGAAAAGCGCCTGGTAAGAATGACGCCTGATGAATTCAAGCTAGACGCACACCATTGGCTGATTCTGCATGGCCGATACGTATGCAAGGCACGCGCGCCGGTTTGCGGAAAGTGCGCGATAATCAAATGGTGCGAATTCAAGAAAAAGGTAATTGCATGATATTCGGTCAGGACAGAAACGAGCTCAGAAAAATGTATGCTGACGCTTGGAAGAAACAATGCGACAAGTCACCCCTCACGCCGCTCGAGGCCCAAATCGCAGACGTCGTCGAATGGCACCCTGAATATCACGACGACGTCACAAGTGACAAACTTAATAAGGACTACACACCGGACGGTGGACAGACGAATCCTTTCTTACATATGGGGTTGCATCTTGGAATACGCGAACAGGTTACTACCGACCGCCCAGCCGGAATTAACGCAATCTATTCAACATTGACCAGTAAAACTGGTGATGCGCATTCGGCGGAGCACCAAATGATTGACTGTCTTGCGGAAACTCTATGGGAAGCGCAGAGTCAAAATAGCCCTCCAGACGAAGTGAAATATCTCGATCGCTTGCGACGACTCATGGGGTAGACTGTAATAAATACAGTCACTTACAAGTCTTATCTGGTAACGGAAAAACAGGATTATCATGAGCGACAATGAGTCACATTGTCCGGTACAGAGCGCTAGCCTCGAAGAAATACGACAACATAAATATTGGCCGGCACTCTAAGTGTTGGATAACGGAGACGTGCAATGGGAATATCGGTGAAATTGAAAAATCAGGTCATTGGAATTCTGGATCCAATAGGAGGCTGGCTCATGCTGCTACCGATACGGATTTTGCTAGCGTATGAATTTAGCACTGCCGGAATGATGAAATTCAATAGCAATAACTGGTTTGCTAATGATCAAGATAATTTCCTGTTTCCGTTCAACTATGTCCCAGTCGAAGTCAGTTGGTTCATGGCAACCTGGGCTGAGATTCTGGGTGGCCTGTGTCTACTCTTCGGTCTGTTTACTCGCTTCTGGGCGTTCAGCTTGATCATCGTCTCCATTATGGCGATATCGGATATGCACTGGCCAGACAGTTGGGACAACTTATCCGAGCTCTGGAAGGGTTATGCAATTATAAATAAGGGCTTCGGTAACTACCGCGTGCAACTTTTGTTCATCGCTATGCTGATTCCGTTAGTGTTCAGCGGTGCCGGAAAACTCAGCATCGATAGTATTCTCGCCAAGAAATTCTCCTGAGAATGAATAGGACCTAATCTAGATGCGGTGCTAGTGCCTGTTGCCACAAGAAATAGCCGCGCTGATTGAGGTGCAGACCATCGTCGACGAAAACATCTCGTGGATTGCCGTCAGAATCGAGTAACGGCGACGCAAGATCAGCATATCCAAGATTCGGATGGCTTTCCGAATACTCGCGTACCATGCGGTTCGCCTCCACCATTTGCGGCCATTTGTCCCACCGCAGCTTACTTGGCTTAATGGAGATATATATCAGATGAACCTTTGGAAAATCTGACTGCACGATCGTGACAAGCTCTTTGTAGTCCTCAAAAACCTGATCGGCCATCTTTCCACGCCCGACGTCGTTGTCGCCGGCATACAAAAAGATCTTGGTTGGAGCGTATGGTTTGATTACCTGGTCATAGAAATAGATAACATCTGATATTTCAGACCCACCAAACCCACGATTAATGATCGGCCTACCGGGGAACGCAGTCGCTGTCGACCAATACCGCACGCTTGAACTACCGACAAACAGAATTGCATTTTCTGGAAAGGTGTTTTTGCTGTCCCATGCAGTAAAGGTCTTAATAGCCTTGGCGAATCTCTCTGGGTCAGGATCCGGAGAGTCGGCGTAAGCCTCCAAGCTAAGACAAAGAAAGGTGATAAAAACGAGCGGATATATGTGTTTCTTCATGAAATCGAATCTATTCCTGACACTATTTCGGCATATACAAATCAGTCAGTGTTCCCTCAAACGCCTCTGACGCGAATGCAATCGTCTCAGAGAGCGTTGGGTGCGGATGGATGGTTAAACTGATGTCCGCCGCGTCGGCGTCCATTTCAATTGCCAGTCCAATCTCGGCAATAAGATCACCCGCGCTCTGGCCAACGACTGCGCCACCGAGTACACGACCTGTTTTCTTGTCAAACAACAGTTTTGTGAAACCTTCTGAACGACCGAGGGCAAGTGCCCTGCCGCTTGCGGCCCACGGAAACTGTGCCTTCTCGTAGTCGATACCCTGAGCCTTCGCCTCAAGCTCGGTAAGCCCAACCCACGCAATTTCAGGATCCGTGTAAGCAACCGAGGGGATCGTCCGTGCGTCAAAGTAACTCTTTTTACCCGCCACGACTTCAGCGGCAACCTTAGCCTCATGCGATGCCTTGTGCGCCAGCATTGGCCCACCGGCGAGATCACCAATCGCGAAAATGTGCGGCACGTTCGTGCGCATCTGCTTATCGACTTCGATGATGCCGCGCTGATCAACTGCAACGCCGGCTTTCTCTGCATCCAGAGTTCCACCATTGGCCCTCCGGCCTATTGCAACAAGCACTCGGTCATAGACACCAACCGATGGCGCTTTGTCACCTTCGAAGCTGACTTCGATTCCCGGTACCGTCGCACGCATACCCGTAACTTTAGTAGACACCATGATCGCGTCGTAGCGTTTTTTGATGATCTTCATAAACGGGCGCAACAGATCGGGGTCAGTGCCGGGCATTAACGAGTCGGCCAACTCAACAACACTAACGTCGGCACCTAAGGCGGCGTAGACGCAAGCCATTTCGAGACCAATGATGCCGCCACCGACGACCAGCATTTTCTTTGGGATCGGCGTCAGTTCAAGTGCACCAGTGGAATCAACAATTCGCGGGTCATCCGGCAAGCCCGGCAACATTACTGGTTTGGACCCAGCCGCAATAATGCAGTACTCGAAATCAATCGTTTCGTCATTATCCAAGCGCACACGATTCGTCGATTCGAATTTAGCCACCCCGGTGATGACTTTCACTTTACGTTGTTTCGCCATGGTCTGGAGACCACTGGTCAGCTTTCCAACAACTTCGTTCTTCCAGTCGCGCAGTTTCTCACCATCGATTTTCGGTTTGCCAAAGGTGACGCCATGTGCCGCCATCGCTTCTGCTTCATCAATCACCTTGGCTGCATGCAGAAGCGCCTTCGACGGAATGCATCCGACGTTCAAGCAAACGCCGCCGATTACTGGCCATCGTTCGACCATTATGACGTCGACACCAAGGTCGGCGGCTCGAAATGCCGCCGTATAGCCGCCCGGTCCCGATCCTATGACAAGCAGTTTCGCAGAGTAAGTTGCATCGCTTCCCGCCTTGCTTGTCACTCCCGCAACTACCGCTTCGATTTCGGACGGTGTTATGACCTGCGCTTCATCGTGAAGTTTGTCAGGCACTGCAGAGGGGGTGATCTCAGCCAGGATATTGCCCGTCGAAACCTTGCTGCCAACATCAACACTTAAGGAAACAATTTTTCCGGCCACTTCGGCCGGTACGTCTATCGATGCCTTGTCGGTCTCGATCGTGATCAATGGATCCTCAACCGCGATGGTGTCACCAACGGCGACGAACACCTCGATGATCTCAACGTCTTCAAAATCACCCAGATCGGGGACTCGTAATTGCACTGTTTCGGTCACTATTTACTCGCCTTCAACAAAGCATCTACATCAGCAAGCGCTTTACCTAGATAGGTTGTGAACCGTGCCGCCTGAGCACCATCGATAACTCGATGGTCGTATGAGAAAGACAGCGGCAACATTAACTTCGGCTCGAACTCAGATCCATTCCATATCGGTTGCATTAACGAGCGCGACACGCCAAGAATCGCAACCTCAGGAGCGTTAATAATTGGTGTGAAAGCCGTGCCGCCGATACCACCGAGGCTCGAAATTGTAAAACTCGCGCCCTGCATCTGCGGAGCTTTAAGTTTTCCATCTCGTGCTAAGGCTGATAACTCGCCAAGCTCTGTAGCAATTTCATAGACGTCTTTTTGGTCGACATCACGAATCACGGGAACAACCAGTCCTTGTGGAGTATCTGCTGCAAATCCGAGATGGCAGTACTTCTTAAGAATAAGGCTCTCGCCATCGTCCGACAGTGAAGAGTTAACCTTTGGAAACTCCTTAAGCGCCGCAGCACAGGCCTTCATAACAAAGGCGAGCGGCGTTAATGAAATTCCGCGCTCTTTCGTTGGACCTTTGAGTTCCTGACGCTTGTGTTCAAGTTCGGTTATGTCAGCCAAATCGTGTTGCGTGACATGCGGCAGATTGATCCAGCTCGCTTGCAGTCTTGGCCCTGAAATTTTCTGGATGCGCGTGAGTGCTTGAACATCAATCTCGCCAAATTTGGAGAAATCGACACTCGGTACTTTCGGTAATCCAGCACCCGATGGGGCACCAGCCTGACCGGTCAGAATAGCTTTGACGAAGGCTTTGACATCGTCATGAAGAATTCGGCTCTTCGATCCTTTGCCGCTAACCTGGACAAGGTTAACACCCAGCTCACGTGCCAGCTTTCTGACAGATGGGCTTGCGTGAGCTTTGCTGAAATTAGTCTCGTCGATTGCTGGCAGTGACCGGCTTTGCTGCACAGGAGTGGGAGATGATTTTGGCGCCAGTGCTGGTGCTATTTTCTCAACCACTGTATCGGCAGGCGCTACGACCGGACTGGCCACTATCGCATCGATGATACCCAGTACGGACCCCTGCGATATCTTATCGCCGACGTTGACTAGAACCGATTCGATCGTTCCGGCTACTTCGGCCGGTACGTCTATCGATGCTTTATCGGTCTCGAGTGTAACCAGCGGATCCTCTATCGCGATCCTGTCGCCGGCAGCAATGTGTATCTCGATCACCTCAACTACATCAAAATCGCCCAAATCAGGAACGACAAGTGACTGCTTGCCGCCCGATATCTTCGGTGCGTCATCTTCAGAGGCCGGTACGATGGTCTCCCCCGAAATCGATGGCGGAACGATCGCAGGGGTAATCAACGCGGTATCGCCAACTTCCATCGTTATCGTGCCAATCACATCGCCGGTCGAAATCGTATCCCCAACAGCGACCGTTAACGTGTCGATCACACCGTTTTCTGGTGAAGGAATGTCCAGCGATGCTTTGTCGGTTTCGACGATAATCAAACCATCTTCACGTTCGACTGCTTCACCCGCGGCAACCAGCACCTCAATAACTTCGATGTTCTCGAAGTCGCCGAGATCGGGAATAACTATGTCGATTGTTTTCGTCATCTTCGCGTCCCCGAACCGTTACAGCGTAACCGGATCAGGACGATCCGGATTGATACCGTATTTCTGGATCGCTTGCGCAACCACTTCATGATCCAGGACACCATCATCGGCAAGTGCTTTCAATGCAGTGATAGCAATATAACGTTTGTCGACCTCAAAATGCTGTCGCAAAGCCTTTCGCGAATCACTTCGTCCGTATCCGTCGGTGCCTAGCGAAATGAATCGGCCCGGCACCCAACGTTGAATCTGATCAGCGATGATCTTCATGTAATCGGTCGCGGCGATATACGGTCCCGGTCTTTCGGCAAAGCATCGTTCGACATAGCATTTCCGTTGCGTCTCTGCTGGATGCAGCTGATTCCAGCGCGCAACCTCGAGTGCGTCACGCCGCAACTCGTTAAAGCTTGTAACTGACCAAATATCCGTTGGTATCCCGAAATCCTCCATCAGTAAGTCGGCGGCTCCGATAACTTCTCGAAGAATGGTACCCGACCCCATCAGCTGTGCCCGAACCTTGCCCTGCCCTCCAGCATTCAGGAGATACATGCCGCGTAGGATTCCATCCTCAACCCCGGCAGGCATCGCCGGATGTGTGTAGTTCTCGTTCATACAGGTGATGTAATAGAAAATATTCTCCTGCTCACCAATCATGCGTCGGAGACCGTCTTGAATAATGACTGCCAATTCGTAGGCATAGGTCGGATCATAGGAGCGGCAGTTTGGAATCGTCGACGAAGTGACCAGACTGTGGCCATCCTGATGCTGCAGGCCTTCGCCGGCAAGCGTCGTGCGACCCGCCGTTCCCCCCATCAAAAAGCCGCGAGTTTGTTGATCTCCTCCAGCCCAGATGAAGTCACCAATGCGCTGGAATCCGAACATCGAGTAGTAGATATAGAACGGTATCATCGGCACATCGTGATTGGAGTACGCCGTTCCCGCGGCTGCCCACGAGCAAAATGCACCACCCTCATTGATGCCTTCCTCAAGGATCTGGCCTTTCTTGTCCTCACGGTAATACATGAGTTCGCCGGAATCTTGCGGCTCGTAAAGCTGGCCCTTCGATGAGTAAATTCCGACCTGTCGGAACATGCCCTCCATACCAAAGGTGCGCGCTTCATCGGGAACGATCGGTACGATGTGCTTTCCGATCTTCTTATCGCGCGTCAGCGCGGTCAGGATCCGGACAAACGCCATTGTTGTCGACGCCTCACGATCACCAGTCCCTTCCAGCTGCGTCTTAAAGGTTTCTAATGCCGGAACAGGTAATGACTTGGACTTCGCCCGTCGCGCTGGTAAGAAACCACCCATCGAATGTCGCCGCTCGAGCATATACTCGAGTTCCGGGCTATCAGCTGCTGGTTTATAATACGGTACGTCACCAATATCCTTGTCGGAGACCGGAATATTAAATCGGTCTCGGAACTTCTTAAGCTCCTCGATATCAAACTTCTTCTGTTGGTGGGCCGTGTTTTGCCCTTCACCCGCAGAACCCATGCCGAATCCCTTAACGGTCTTGGCAAGAATAATGGTCGGACCACCTTTGTGTTTCGTTGCAGCGTCGTAAGCTGCATAAACTTTTGCGGGATCATGACCACCGCGATTTAGATGCCATATCTCGTCGTCTGACATATTGGCAACCAACTCAGCGGTTTCCGGATGCTTACCGAAGAAGGAATCGCGAACATACTTGCCGTCCATAGACTTGATCTTCTGGTACTCGCCGTCGACGGTCTCTTCCATCAGTTGGCGAAGTTTCCCGGACTGATCTTTGGCGAGTAGAGGGTCCCATTTCGACCCCCAAACAACCTTGATTACATTCCAACCCGCGCCGCCGAAGGCCGCTTCCAATTCCTGAATAATTTTACCGTTGCCACGAACCGGGCCGTCCAGGCGCTGCAGGTTACAGTTGACGACGAACACGAGATTATCGAGACCTTCTCGAACTGGCATCGTGATCGCACCCATCGACTCAGGTTCATCCATCTCGCCATCACCGAGGAACGCCCAGACTTTGCGGTCGCTCGCTGGAACCAAGCCGCGGTTCTCCATGTAACGCATGAAGCGTGCCTGGTAAATCGCCATCATCGGGCCCAACCCCATCGAAACGGTCGGGAATTGCCAGTAATCCGGCATCAACCACGGATGCGGATAAGACGACAATCCACCACCACCCACTTCCTGACGGAAACGATTCAGGTCCTTCTCGGCGAAACGCCCTTCAAGAAAAGACCGCGCATAAATACCGGGCGACGAATGGCCTTGCATGAAGATCATGTCGCCGTTCTGCTTCTCGCTGTCAGCACGCCAGAAATGATTGAATCCGACCTCGTATAATGTCGCGGACGACGCGTAACTTGAAATATGACCGCCGTACTCGGTGCTCTTTTGGTTGGCCCGCACGACCATCGCCATCGCATTCCAGCGAATATAGGCTTCGATGCGACGCTCCAACGCCCGGTCACCCGGATACTCTGGCTGCCGTGCTGTCGAAATCGTATTGAGGTACGCGGTATTAGGGCTGTATGGCAGGTACGCGCCCGAACGACGCGAATAGTCAATCATCTGATTGAGAAGGAAATGTGCGCGCTCCGGACCGTGTTCCGTCAGCACAGAGTCGATCGACTCAAGCCACTCAGTAGTCTCGATAGGATCAATGTCATCAAACGGATTAAACTTGCTCATAATGCGTCCACTGGGCGCCTGCCAGAATGCAATCTGGCCGGTCGCGTGAATTAGTGCAGTCGTCCTGCTAGGATCACCGCCTCTTCGCACCGGAGAGTACGAATATCTTTGCGGCCGCCATCTTCGGGGTTTGTGCCCTTAGGGTCAAGCTTCATCACCACAATTTTAAGGCCAAAAAATGAATCCGCCTGAACTCAAAAATCCTCATATATTTCAAAAGCTTGGACGTGTTGATGCTAAGTCATTAGAGAGCTGCGATCAGTTGCTTTTGATACTAACGCCAAAGCCCGCAGCAAGCCATTTCAAGCAGCTCCCGTCCGGCGACAAAATGCAGCGATTATTGCGTAAGTTGCCCGCCGGATCGACACCCACTTTCACGACTCGATTGTCCAATACGCGGCAAACTCTGGTAGTGGGTGGAAGCATCGCAAAAGATGCCACCATATTCGAACAATTGACGCTCGGACGCAAACTGGTCGCAGAAGCCTGCGGTGAAAATACGGGAAGCCTTGGCATCTGTGTAATTGGATTCAGCGCTGATCAAAGTACGTCCATCTACAATTGTGTTATCGCCGCTGCTTTGGCGGCTGCGTTTCAATTGCCGTCATTCAAGTCCAAGGAATCAAAAGCACCCATCAAAAGCCTTCGCTTGCTTGGCGCCACCAAAAAAATTGACACGTCACGAGTTGAAGCTGAAGCGAAAGGCAATAATCTTGCCCGTTGGTTGACCACGATGCCACCCAATAAAATGGACGCAGTCGCCTATTCTGGTCTGGTCCATACGCTGGCCAAAGCGAATGGCTGGTCGTTCAAACGATACGGAACGAAAGAACTAACTAAGCTTGGCGCTGGCGCATTCCTCGCAGTTGCCCAGGGCAATGATAATGACAGTGCCGGCATACTTCGACTGCGTTATCGGCCAGGCGCCAAAACAAAGAACGCTGATCTTTCACTCGTCGGCAAGGGTATTATTTTTGATACCGGCGGCACGAATCTCAAGCCATTTCAGTCCATGCTCGACATGCATGGCGATATGCAAGGAAGCGCAGTTGCCGTGGGAACACTTTTGACTATCAGTGAGTTACAGCTACCCATCGCTGTCGACTGCTGGTTGGCAATAACCGAAAACCGCACAGGCCCAAATGCATACAAGTCTCAGGACGTCGTGACCGCTGCAAACGGCAAGACCATCCAAACCGTTCACACGGATGCCGAAGGCCGCATGGCGCTGGCTGACACGTTAGTGCTCGCCAGTCGGGACAAGCCCGCGATCATATTCGATTACGCAACGCTCACAGGGTCCTGCGTGACAGCGATCACAACGTATTACTCTGGTGTATTTACTAATCGCGCGGACTTGCACCCACACCTGAAACACACGGGACGAATCAGTGGCGAGCGCGTTTGGCCATTTCCGATTGGTAAAGAATTTATGGTGGATCTCAAAAGTGAAACTGCGGACTTCTTGCAATGCTCGCCAAAAGCTCCAGGCGATCACATTCTGGCCGCCAGTTTTCTGGCTGAATTTGTGGAAAATGATACGCCATGGGTTCACATGGACCTGAGTGCGAGCGACAATGACGGTGGACTTGGGCACGTCGGCTCAAAGTTCACCGGCTTTGGTGTTCGTTATACGATGAGCGCTATTCTCGACGACAACCTGTTCAAGGCGGACCTTTAAGTGACCAATGAAGTAACGATGGCGAACCGCTTTCGCAGTTTCCTTCCCGTCGTAGTTGATGTTGAGACTGGTGGATTCAACTCAAAAACTGATGCGCTGCTTGAAATTGCAGCCGTGTTTCTCGACATGGACGACGAAGGACTGATAAGGCGCGGTGAAACGATTCGGTATCACGTGAAGCCTTTCGAGGGTGCAAATCTTGAACCGGCATCGTTGGCTGTCAATGGAATCGACCCGCACCACCCGTTGCGCCCGGCGATCGACGAACAGGATGCCTTACAACGTATATTCCGCGAAGTCAGGCTGGCCGTTCGTGATGCCCGTTGCAGCCGAGCCGTCCTGGTCGGACACAATGCCCACTTCGATCTCGGCTTCATGAACGAGGCCGTCAATAGAACAGCGATCAAGCGGAACCCATTTCACCCATTTAGTTGTTTTGACACGGCCACAACCTGCGGCATCGCGTTCGGTCAAACCGTACTCGCGCGTGCCGTTGTCGCCGCGGGCCTTGAATGGGATGAAACACAAGCTCACTCCGCCGCTTACGACGCAGAAATGACCGCAGACGTGTTTTGCGAGGCGGTTAATCGCTTCCGGGATGTGTTCGAACGATCATTGCAGAACGCACCATCACAACGCTAGACGAAATTACTTCTCCAGTAAGTCTTTCAGCTCACCGGAGTTATACATCTCGATCATGATATCGCATCCACCGACCAACTCTCCTTTCACGTAGAGCTGAGGAAACGTTGGCCAATCTGAGTAGGCCTTCAGCCCTTCACGAATTTCCTGATCCTCGAAGATATTCACATACGAGAATGGTTGACCGATTGCTTTCAGCGCGGCAATAGCCTGACCGGAAAATCCGCATTGCGGAAAATCAGGTGTGCCCTTCATGTACAAAAGTACATTACTTGATTTCAGTTGATCTTCGATTCGAGTATTGATGTCCACGTATTCAATCCTGTTTGTTAATTCGGTGATTAGCTTTCTTTAAGTTCTGTCGCGATTGTATCGTTATTTGCACGCTAACGAACATCCAACTGATCAATAATGTGCCACTACTCATCGGTAGGTTAAATCACCCAGTACGAGATTTCGCCCAGAGTCCGTCCACAGCCGAGGCGCCGCTTATTGTCGCCCAGAGTGCAGGGTAAGATACAAGACGGCAATGTTCTTTCCCTTATTTTTCATTATTTTCGTTAATTTCAGTGGCGATTTCTTTTTTAAATCAAACTGTTACGAATGTGTCTCATTTCGTCGCCGCAATCCCTATAATACCGACTGCGCCATGGCGTAATTTCCCGAAACCTATCCAAAATTAGAAACCCCTCGGAGAAGCGAACAATGAATCCCTTAAAAAGTATCGGCGGCACAATTATCAGTGGCATCGTACTAGCCGTGTTAATCGCTGCATTTATGCCTGGCGAGCATATCGTCGGCGTTACAGCAAAGTCTATCGTTATATGGATGCATGTATTGTCAGGTGTTACCTGGATCGGCCTCCTCTACTACTTCAATTTCATACAGGTACCGGCGCTCGGTGAGGCCGCAGGTGATGAAGGTGGCCCTGGCGGCGCTGGAATAGCCAAGTATGTTGCGCCTCGCGCGCTGTGGTGGTTCCGATGGGGAGCTCTCGCGACCTGGATTACAGGCGCAGCCTATCTGCAATTGCAAGGCATGCTGCATCAGGCGTTTACGTTTGGACTGATGGGCGACTCGCCCAATCCATACGCGAACATGATCGGTGTCGGCGCCTGGTTGGGTACGATCATGCTGTTTAACGTATGGATCTTGATCTGGCCAAACCAGAAGAAGGTTCTCGGCATGGTGGAGGCCACACCCGAGCAGGTAGCCAAGGCAAAGAACATTGCATTTATGGCGTCCCGTTCGAATACGCTCATGTCCATTCCAATGTTGATGAGCATGGTCGGCCCAGGTCACGGCTGGTTCATGTAAGCCGAATCGTCTTGTACCATCCGAAGCCCGTTCGTTTTGACCGGGCTTCTTTTGTTTCAGGGATATGATGAAGCTCTCAGACGAACAAAAACTCTCAATAGGTCCGTTAGTCGCCAATGCGCTCAACGAAGACATTGGCAGTGGCGACCTCACGGCATCGCTTGTTGATGCTGAGGCAGTGGTCGGCGCAAGCATTATCGCTCGTCAATCCCTTGTCCTATGTGGGCAGGCTTGGGTGGATGAAGTCTTCGCGCAGCTAGATAAGGCTGTCGTGGTCGATTGGTATGTCGGAGACAGCCAAAGCGCTGAGAATGATGACATCATCTGCAAGATTGTCGGGCCCGCACGCGCATTACTAACAGGCGAAAGAACCGCCCTGAACTTCCTGCAGACCTTGTCGTCAACGGCGACCGCAACAGCCAGCTACGTGGCTGCAGTAAGCGGAACGGGCGCACAGATACTGGATACGCGAAAGACGGTTCCAGGATTACGACTCGCGCAGCAATACGCAGTAACCTGCGGTGGTGGCAAAAACCATCGAGTGGGTTTATTCGACGCAATATTGATCAAAGCCAATCACATTAAAAGTGCTGGAAGCATCACGGCAGCTCTCAAATCTGTGCAATCGTTGGATCTGGATGTGTTGATCGAGGTCGAAGTTGAATCTCACGAAGAGTTACTTGAAGCGCTTGATGCCGGTGCTGGACGAATTCTTCTGGACAACTTCTCTACAGACGCGCTGAAATCTGCAGTCAAAACAAACCAGAGCTATGGATACACGGCAGCAGAGCTCGAAGCATCCGGAAATATCACACTGGAATCGATAGGACGGATCGCCGAAACCGGCGTTAACTACATCTCAAGCGATGCGATCACCAAGAATGTGAACGCGATCGATTTCTCGATGCTCTTTAGAATCGACTGATATCAAGCAAGAGCTCGTTCGCCTTCGACCTCTTCCAGCCATAAGAATGGATCTGCAACATTCTCAGAAAGTGAACAGGCGTAACAATGTCGCGATCGCGAGAAGTGGAAAGACATTTCGGTGCATTTTCGTATGGCCGATAACGAAAGGAGGCAAGTTTTAGCATCCGAATGGTCTTAGCTATATCTACTGAGCAATCCCTGACCCAGTGCTAATTCTCGATAATATTGCGGTAATTTCCTACTTCTTCGGCATAATTGATGGCAGTGAAACTAATTTGAATAGGGCCTTTTTCAAAATGAGCCTCATAAGCTCGACGGGGCCCTCATGAATTATGATCACCGGGGGAAGTTATCTGCGCGACGAGTTTAGGGTAAGCCTGAAACGAGCCGGTATTCAGGCATTCGGGTACTGGTCTTGATGTCGTTGGCCTTTATCCTCTAGTACATCTCAGCCATTACGCTGGACATAGGCTTTGACCTTTCGGCCAATGAATTCCCTATCTATTTGATAAATAAAATAATTATTGAATTAACCTGGGGAAATTACGCGAATTATTTCTGAATCTAATTTAATTCCAGCTGTCAGTCATGCCATCTAGAATGGTATCGATTACCCACCGTTCGGATTTAGTGAGAATGCCAGCGCGCCAAACATCAGTGAAACGCATCTTTACAGCCCGGAGCTTGGGCTGCCGAGGATCGCGCTTGGCATCGCCTTCTTCGCCCTGATTTGGTGCAATAAAGCGACTTATGTCTACAAAATTATCTCCGCATATTCATTGACTTGCGATTTTCGGGGGCTATACTGCCCGCAGCTAGAATGATCGGCTGATATTTATGTACACCATTTCGAAGTTCAATCTGTACCTCGTCCTGATTCTCATAAGTACCAAGCAGCACTCTCGCTTAACCGCCTCGCTTTTGAGGCTTTAACTTTTGAAAATTAGGAATAGAAGATGTCTACAGTAACCGGAACCGTAAAATGGTTTAACGAAGCCAAAGGCTTTGGCTTCATCGAGCAAGAGTCAGGTCCTGACGTATTTGCTCACTTCAGCAACATTACTGGCAGCGGATTCAAGACACTGGCTGAAGGCCAGAAAGTCGAGTTCACTGTAACTGACGGCCAGAAAGGTCCTCAGGCAGAGAACATCGTACCGTTATAGTTTAAACGTTACGAAGCTGTACAAAGAGGCGAGGTCTTCGGACCTCGTTTTTTTTGTGCCCGATTTACTGAAAAACCCATCATCGAGCAATGGGTATGACCGCAGCAGATTGAAGCGATAAAGCTGAGATCTTCATTCAGCAGCGCTCCCTCATCTGCCGCTGCTAAGCACGCATACAGCATTTTCGCTAGATTATTAGTGTCGGATATCTAAACTGGGCCGGAACTCAACAACATAATGCAAGCACATGCTTGCAAGTCGAGTAATTATCTTCATATCCGCTCCTTTGATTTCAAGTATTCTAAGCAGCTATGGCCGATACAAATAACTCTGACGCTGGATTCGCGCGGCGAGCCTTAGGCGTATTCGGCTATAGCCGCCGAGCGCTTTCGCTTGTTTGGCTGACCAGTCGTCCATTGACGGTAACGTTGGCTCTATTGACTGTCATTGGCGGCATCTTGCCTGCAGTAATTGCCTACATCGGACAGCTGATCGTCGACGGTGTCGTGGCCGCGACACAAACGCCAACTCCGGACACACGCGCCATTCTAATTCTCGTCGGCCTAGAGGCCATTGTTGTGATCGCAGTTGCAGCAACCCAAAGAGGCATTTCTGCGAGCCAGTCCTTGTTGCGCGCCTTGCTCGGCCAGCGGGTCAACGTCATGATTCTTGAGAAGGCGATGACACTAGAGCTATCTCACTTCGAAGATTCCGAGTTCTACGACAAGCTCACACAAGCCCGGCGCGAGGCTTCAAGCAGGCCTTTAAGTTTAGTCAATCGAACATTTGGGCTAGTGCAGAATGTGATTTCATTAACGAGCTATGCCATCTTGTTATTCACCTTCTCGCCCTGGGCCGTCGTGATCCTAGTGGCCGCAGGTTTACCGTCCTTTTTTGCAGAAGCCAAATTCTCTGGAGACGCGTTCCGGCTGTTCCGCTGGCGCTCGCCCGATACGCGCATGCAAATATATCTCGAAACTGTCATCGCGCGTGAGGATGGCGTTAAAGAGGTGAAGTTGTTTCAACTCGGTCCTCGTTTACTGCAGCGATATCGCGATATTTTTCTGAAGTTGTTTATAGAAGATCGCAAGCTAACGATTCGCCGTGACACCTGGGGCTTTCTGCTCGGATTACTATCGATCAGCGCTCTTTACGCCGCATATGGATGGATCGTCGTCACTACCATCGTGGGCGCGATCACTTTGGGCGCGATGACGATGTACCTGATCTTATTCCGACAGGGGCAATCGGCTGTCGCGGCAATTCTAACTTCGGTAAGCGGCATGTACGAAGACAATTTGTACCTGTCCAATTTGTATGAGTACCTGGAGCAACCTGTTCCTACTCGCCTCGGACATGCCACACAAGGTCCGTATCCTGAGCGGGGGCTTGAGTTTGAGAAGGTTTCATTTACTTATGCCGGTGCGAAAGAGAAGGCGCTCAGTAACGTCAGCCTGCAAATAAAGCCTGGGGAGAGCCTCGCGCTGGTCGGCGAAAACGGATCCGGCAAGACAACGCTGATCAAACTTCTTACACGACTCTATGACCCTACGACAGGACGCATTCTGCTCGATGGGCTGGACCTGCAAGAATGGGACGTCGAAGCGTTGCGGCAACGAGTTGGCGTTATTTTTCAGGACTTCGGGCGCTATCAGTTTTCGGTCGGCGAAAATATTGGTGCGGGTGACATTCGTCACATCGATGACAAGGATCGCTGGAAGGCTGCAGCAACGACCGGGCTTGCGGCGCCGTTTATTGAGGACATGCCGGACAGTTACGAAACGCAACTCGGTCGTTGGTTCAAAGGCGGTCGCGAACTGTCCGGCGGTCAATGGCAAAAAATTGCGCTATCGCGAGCATTCATGCGCAGCGATGCCGATATTCTTGTACTCGACGAACCAACCGCGGCGATGGACGCATCATCCGAAGCGGAAGTCTTCGAGCATTTCCGAACCGCCAGCAGCAACAAGATGACCATTCTTATTTCACATCGATTCTCAACAGTACGAGCCGCTGCGCAAATCATAGTGATCCATCAAGGCGAAATAATTGAGCGTGGAGACCACGAAAGCTTGCTCGCCAAAGATGGGCAATATGCGCACCTCTTCAACCTCCAAGCAAAGGGGTATAAGTAATGTTCGAGTCCGGTAGTGTCGCAGCCCCATTAATAATGATCCTGACCATCGGTATCAGCCTGATGGGTTTGTTCCGATCACCGCGCATCATCGACACGTGTCTGTTTCGACCGAATCAATTTCTGCGCGCCAAACAATATGACACGATCATCCTAAGTGGGTTTGTACATGCTGATGTTGGGCATCTTCTGTTCAACATGTTCACGTTCTATTTCTTCGCATTCCCAATGGAGCGGTTCATTGGCACCGTCCCGTTCTTAATTCTGTACTTCTTCGGCCTCGTCGTTAGCCATACCTGTACCTGGTATAAACATCGCGACAACCCTGGCTATGCATCCCTTGGCGCGTCGGGTGCTATATCGGCAGTTCTGTTTGCGTACATCGTTTACTTCCCAACAACAACGTTAATGATTATGCCGATTCCGGTTCCGATACCGGCATTTCTATTCGCTATCGGCTACGTCGGATACTCCTACTGGGCATCGACGCAAAACACAGGGCGCATCAATCATGATGCGCACCTGTGCGGCGCAGTCAGTGGCCTGATCTTTGTAGCGCTCACAGACCCGAGCGCATTTTCTCGCATTCTTGGGTAACCCACATTAGACGAATCCTTCCGAGAGGGCGACGTCACAATCATTAATCAGATATGTCGGACTTTAGTCCTCAATCACTGGCCCCAGCAACGGTTCGGGCGCATATCCGATCCCGAAGAATATCGACGTAATCAAAACACATCGGATCCCAGCTTTAATCACAATACACCCTGCTAGTTTGCCGCTTCGAACACCTTCATATTCTTCTCAATGTCATACGGTTGTTCTTCGAGCGCATGTAAGTCCCATTCACTTCTATGCATCTTGAAGAAGTCGCCTCCATAAACATGGATAGCGCCAGTGAATCCTGAAGTAGGATTGCTTACCGAGTGAATAACGTTGTTGCCAAGGGTGGTTACATCTTTTGGGCCAAGCGATTTAGTGCCCGCCTCTTCGATTCGCCCTTTGTCATCATCCTTCAAGCGTCGCCAGAAAACATTATCCTCACGGCCGCTGTATATGCCAATCACTGCCCACATATTGTGATTGTGCGGCATTATTTTCAATCCTGGCGCCCAGACAATGTTAAGAATGGTGAGTTCATCAGACACGTAGATTTTTTGAACGCCACCTTGTTGAGGTATGCCCAATGCCTTAATGGCTGCCCGCTCATCTGAAACAGCATGAGCCACGATTTCCCGAACAGCTTTGGTTGGTACGCCATCATTAAGCGCCACCTTACAATCCACAATGAATTGATCAACATCCATAGTCACTTCTCATAAAAATTATTCAGCCGAGATATTACACCTTCTTAGGAAACTGGTATTCTTGGTATAAATTACAAAGGAACCTGCTAATGAAATTACTAACCATCACCCTAATCCTTTCCTTGTCTTTATCAGCACAAGGCGCAAACGATATTGACGCCAAACTCAAAGCTGCAATGGCTGCAGAATCGCGCCCTCAAGCGCATGTTGCCCGGGATCAAAATCGTCAACCATTAGCAACACTTAACTTCTTCGGACTGAAAGATAACATGCACGTACTCGAGCTAATACCCGGAGGAGGCTGGTATACAAGATTGCTCGCGCCCGTGCTCGCTGAGAATGGCAAGCTGTATCTCATGATCGGGACCAACTATGTAAAACAAAACATCATTGGCACGCCTGACTTTGAGAAAGTTGAGCTGCTAGAAAGCAATGAGAACGTAAATCGGAGTGACTGGTATCGGTATATCACTCAGAATGCAGAACCAAACGACTTTGATGCTGGCGTTAATGAACTCGACATGGTCCTAACGTTTCGAAATCTGCACAACTTTAGTAAAGAAGTCAGGCAGATGATGAATTCTCAGGTATTCAAGGCACTTAAGCATGGCGGTCATTACGGAGTAGTGGACCATACGCGCCGACATATGGAAAAAGAAAACAATGAAAATGGGCGACGCATAGACCCTGTATTGGTCATTAAAGAAATGACAGATATAGGTTTCGAATTTGTTAATTATTCTGACCTTCATTTCCGTGCCGATGACGAGTTGGAATATGAGGTGGGCCGACGTTCAGTTTCTGGCAATACTGATCGATTCACGATGTTATTTCGGAAACCATAGAACGACAATTTGTAAGCAAGAAAGAGTCCTACCCCCGTCATCGCGCATCGAAACTTCAGTTTGAGAGCACCTACAAATATTTTCAGAATTAACAACGAAAATCTCAACAGGAACACATTTATGAGCGCATGGATTGAAATGATCCCTGAACACGAAGCGACCGGAGTGCTTCGGGAGATGTACGACAATGCACGAACACCGCATGGCACAGTCGATAACGTCATGAAAGCGCACTCGCTGCGCCCTCATACGATGGCGGGGCACGTCGCTTTGTACCGAAGTGTTTTACACCACAGCGATAATTCCTTACCGCTGTGGTATCTGGAAATCATCGCGTCATATACCAGCATCAAAAATCGCTGTTCGTATAGCTTGACGCACCACTTCATGAATGTACGACGCCTGATTGGTGACGATGAACGAGCGGACGCGATATACGATGCATTACAGGACGGAGAGCCTGAGCGATTGTTCTCCGGCAAAGAGCTGGCACTTTTGATTTATGCAGAGAAATTGACTGTATCTGTCGGCAGCATGGAAAAAAGTGATATTGACGCGCTGCGATCTCAAGGTTGTGGCGACGGCGAAATATTGGAAGTCAATCAGGTAATTGCTTATTTTAACTATTCGAACCGATTACTGAACGGCCTTGGCGTAACGACCGAGGGAGACGCTGTCGGTTTTTACAAGTGAGTTACGTCAGTCTACGCCGTATTCCATAACTGGATTCTCAAACAACTGCTGCACCCCAGGATAATCAGACTGCAGTGCTTTAACCGCAGCTGATTCGGCGAACACGAAACGACCGTCCCGCCATAAATCCACACCATCCACCGTTACCGTAGGATCAAAGACGGACATACATATTTCTCCCGGTGGGTAGTCGCCACAAGTATGCAGATGCAGATATCGTGTATTTCCAAATGCCGAACCACCCCAACGTGCCAGGTGGTCCGTTGCGGGTCCGAGATAGCCATTTTGTGGATGAATACCGGCATGCCAAGAATGTATGATGTCGGCTTGGATGTTAAATCTATCGGCAACGAATTTATAATGGGCTCGTATTTTATCGACTTCGACTGAAGCGCCATCAAAATCGACAATACGTCCATTCTCAACTAACGCGAACACAACACCGTCGATAAGTATGGCTTCTGGTTTATAGAGGCGTGATCCCGTCGGTGTCAGCCATCGGGTTAATGCAATCTTTCCCGAAAAAGTATTCGCCAGCATCGGACGGAAAACGCTGATTGGGAAACGCTTTATGGTGACATCACCGATGGGGGTGGGGGCCTCGCCAGAAGTCCCATGTAGATATGTACCAGATGCGCAACGAATTGTGATTTCCTTGTCGCCAAACATAGCCGCGTTAACTTTATTTGCAAGAAGCGCAAAAAACTCATAATGCGCGCTGCAAAACGATGTCGCGAAACTTTCCTCGTCCAGCGCATAGCACACGGTTACACTACCGGCCCCACCAAGCCCGCTAAAGCGCACCTGGTCACCGATGCGTGATAGAAAAAGAGTATGGTCCGTAGATTCAATAGCTTGACGAATCTCATCCGGGAACGTATTCACTTCCTCTAGAACGGGCGCAACCACGAGATGAACATCCAGTGATTGCATACGTGCATACGCAGCAATGACACTGTCTAACGTGGCTGAGTAATAACCATCAGCGCCCTGCTCACTCACGATCGCTAAGGATTCACCGGCCTTCACACCAATACAATTGAATAACAGGTTATCAATGCCGTCACGCAGTTTCAGGGGGAGATCCATCATTCAGGAAACTTCTCGAATGGCCATTCCTTCGCCATTTTTAACTATTTCCCAAATGCCAGTAACGTACCGATCAACGCTTTTTGCGTATATCGCAAGATCACTATCAGCACCCACTATGAATTCCTTACAATCCATAACTCTTCCTTTATCCAAAGATTACAAATCAAGTGTTATGTCGCCATCTGGAATGGAGCAACAAATCAGCGCCCTGCCGTCCTCCGGCATACTTAAGGGTTCGTCGAGATAGCTCACATCGCCGCTGCTAATAGAGCACTCGCAAGTGTTACATACTCCGGCTCGGCAGGAAAACTCTGGTGATAGGCCGTTCGCTTCAGCTAGCTCAAGAAGGGACTCGTGGTTACCTAGCCAAGGAACCTGAATGCCCGACGACGAAAACGTAACTAACGGTACGTCACCTGAAATAGTTGGCGGCTCGTCCCGAGCATCGTCTTGCGTGGGCTTATTTTCGGACATGTTGGTATCGCTGCTCATGGTATTTTCGGTCTAGCTAACCTGCTCTTTAGCAATTGCTCCATCGAGAATTTTGCGATAACGAAGAGATCCTGCATCCAGGGCGAGATCCAGCTTCGGCGTAGTCGTGTTTTTCATACCTGTATGAACTGCCTCAAGGATTTCACGATCCTCGTTGAACGCTATCACGGCACCGTCATTGAGTTGCTTCGCAATAACCGTATCGTGTGGATCATTATTGTAATGTTGTAGCCAGTAGTAAGTTGTCGTGTTTTCGTCGATCGGTGTCATGAAATTGTAGGACACCATGACGTAGGCCTTATCATTGAGTTCTGATTCCTGCCCTCCGGTTCCTGCCGGTGTGAATATTGATCGGTTGATGCAAACGCTTGGTACTCGTACCTCATAATGCTGCAAGCGATCGCAGTTACCCTCGAATTTAACCAACGGCGCATAGTAAGGCGGCAGGGTTTGATCAGAAATCCAGCGCGATACCACCACGCCGTCGTCGAATGTCTTTATCTGTAATGGCGTATCGTCGGTCCCAGGTGCGCCGAACGACGATTGGTGGACCCATGCAACGTGTGACGGATCCAATAAATTATCCGTCACCCAAAGATAGTGGCAGTCAATTTCGAGCACCCCACCGTCAGTTTTCCCCCATGCCGGATTTTCGAAATTGGGAATCTCGAAGATTTTCGATTCGTCTGCATGCTCAGGGTCACCCATCCAGACCCATACAAATCCATATTTCTCCGCGGCCGGATAGGTTCTGACGCTAGCCTGCGGCGGAATACGACTTTGTGTGGGCGCCAATACGCAATTGCCTGAGCAGTCAAACTGCAGGCCATGATAGCCACATTCAACAATGTCACCGAGCAAGCGCCCTTTAGAGAGCGGCAATTTTCGATGTGGACATGCATCTTCCAGCGCAACGACTGCGCCGTCCTGCTGTCGATAGAGAACTAGGTTTTCGGCGAGCATCGTACGCGCAACAAGTGCACGCTCAATATCCCGACTCCATGCAGCGATATACCAGCAGCTATTAAGGAACAATTGACCTATCCATCATTTATCAGTCGAGCAGCGAGAATGTAGGAAAAGCGACTGAATTGATATATAAAGTTCCTCATTGTCGTATGAGTAAACTGAACGATGAAAGTAGCATTGAAGACCAGTACATCGGACCATGGTAATTCAGCCTACCCGCTCATCTACCCGAGCTTGGGGTCTAGTTTTAGTCCTAACGATCGCCTACGCTATATCCTCCCTCGATCGACAAATCATTGGTTTGATGTAGAGGTCAGCGATGTTGAATCAAAGCAAGTTAGGCTTTGGTCTCCAGTCAAGAATTATTGGTTAGAAATTCTTCTATAACTTTAGGACTTTTGCACGCAGAGAATGAAATATTCGGCCCTTAATCTCGCCTGGCATGCACTCCGAAATCACGGTGGGTGGCCTCCGGCATGGCGCCACGCGCGTCCGAAGCCAAGTTACGACGTGATTATCATTGGCGGCGGCGGACACGGTCTAGGTGCTGCCTTTTACCTCGCCAGTCAACACGACATCAATAATGTTGCTGTACTTGAGAAAGGCTGGCTTGGCGGCGGCAATACTGCACGCAACACAATGACCATTCGCGATAATTTCCTGTACCCGGAAAACGCACGCTTTCATCGCGCTGCTGTCGAAAGCTGGCACACGCTGAGTAATGACTTGAACTTTAACATCATGCTGTCAAAGCGCGGCATGACCACAGTACTCATGAGCGATCGCGATCTATCCGATGCTAAGCGAATGGTGAATACAACTTCTCTTTTTGGTGCCGAGCACCGCATCATCACTCTGGAAGAATTACAGCAACGACTACCGTTAGCCGAGAGTCCGAAACGTTTGCCAATCGTTGGTGGCATCCATCACCCAGATGTCGTCATCGCACGTCACGATGCAGTGGCTTGGGGATATGCAAGAGCCGCCAGTAAGCTTGGCGTCGACATTATTGAAAACTGCGAAGTCACCGATATTCTTCGCGATGCACAGGGCGTGACTGGTGTACAAACTTCGCAAGGGAAAATCACAACACGCAAAATCGGCATGGCAGTTTCTGGTCACGGTAAGCAAGTCGCAGCAATGGCAGACGTTTGCCTGCCGATTGAAACAGTGCCATTACAAGCAATAGTATCGACCCCAGTTAAACCCGTACTGGACAACGTGGTCGTGCTGCGCGGGCTTAATACTTACTTCATGCAATCGGATAAAGGCGAGTTGGTCATGGGCTCCACCGCAGAGCCCTACCCTAGCTACTCGCAGCGCGGCACGCCGCAGATACCCGAAGCAACGATTGCTGCAATACTGCAAGTCTTTCCGGTATTCGAGCGCATGCAATTCATGCGGCAATGGGCTGGCGCCCTGGATATCACCTACGACAATTCACCCATCATCTCGAAAACTGAAGTCGACGGATTTTACGTCGACGTTGCGGGTTCTGGCGGCTTTAAGACCACGCCCCTGGCAGCAATGATGCACGCCAATCTCATAGCAAATAATCGTCCAGACCCCCTCATCGAAGCTTATGGTCTTGAGCGATTCTCCAGTGGTCGTCTAATTCTCGAACGCGCCAGTTACGGAAACCGTTAGTGAGTAGCATCCTATGATATTCATTCACTGCCCACATTGCGGCGATCGTAACGAAGACGAGTTTACGTACGGTGGCGACGTCGAGCATCGCCGTCCGGATGACCCCGATACAATGAGTGACGCCCAATGGTGTGAGTATATTTACTGCGTACCAAACACCAAGGGTTGGGCCAAGGAAAACTGGTGGCATGTGCGTGGCTGTAGTCGCTGGATCTTGGTCGAACGCAACTCCATAAATAATGAGTTGCGAAAACCCGGTAAGGACAGTGACCGTGAGTAAGCAGGCTTTTCGTGCGAACTCTGGCGGGCGCATCGATCGCGACCGGCCGCTGACATTTACGTTCAACGGCAAACGATTTGGCGGGTACGTTGGCGACACGCTCTCCTCCGCTTTAATCGCCAATGGCGTCTCGATCGTCGGGCGTAGTTTTAAGTACCATCGACCTCGCGGCATCATGAGTGCCGGCGCTGAGGAAACCAATGCGTTCGTACAGCTTCTCGGTAATGATGAGGAGCCAAACGTCCTGGCGACGACACTGCCGCTCTATGAAGGACTCGAAGCCCACAGCGTAAATGCATGGCCTTCAGTGCATTTCGACCTCGGTGGGATGACCAATTTTTTACATCGGCTCTTCCCTGCCGGTTTTTACTACAAAACATTTATGTGGCCCCGCGATCGTTGGGACTGGTATAGCAGGTTTATTCGAAGAGTCGCTGGGTGGGGAGCTACGCCGAAAAAGTCGGCTCGAAATCGCTATGAGCATCGATTTCATCACTGCGATGTAATGGTTATTGGAGCAGGCCCTGCCGGCTTATCCGCAGCCTTGGCTGCGGGTCAAAGTGGCGCGCGCGTGCTGTTGGTCGACAATCAGCCAGAAGCTGGTGGCTACTTACTTGGCAGCAGCGCAGAGATCAATTCGCATCCCGCCCTTTCGTGGATATCCGCAGTCGTCGCTGAAATAGACGCTCTACCCGATGTAGTTCGCCTCAAAGAAACGAGCGCTATCGGCTATTACGACCAGAACTTCATCACCGCACTCGAGCGACGTCCAGACAAGAGCTGGGTAAAGGAACGCTTGTGGAAGATTCGAGCCCGCCAGGTGATTCTCGCAACGGGTGCGATCGAACGACCAATTACTTTTGCTGACAATGACCGACCGGGAGTCATGATGGCTTCTTCCGCAAGCCACTATTGTCTACGTTATGGTGCAAGGCCGGGCCAAGACGCAGTACTGTTCACGAACAATAATGGCAGTTACCAACATGCTATTGATCTAAAGGACAACGGCATCAATGTTGCAGCCGTTATTGATCTAAGATCAGAGCCTGATGCTGGCCTTGTCGCAGCAGCAACCGCCAAAGGAATCGACGTCTTACTCGCAAGCGAGATATCCAAAGTTATCGGCGTGCGCCGTGTATCTGCCGTCGAAATCCGTGCATCAAACGATGCTGGCGACCGACGAAGAATCGCATGTGACTTACTCCTAATATCAGGCGGATGGAATCCGACGATACATTTGCATTCTCAGTCCGGTGCCAGACCGGCATACGATGCGGATCTTGCGACGTTTATTCCCGGAGCGTCAGTCCAAAACGAGGTATCTGCCGGTGCGTGTCGCGGACAATTCGCGCTTTCGACGTGTCTTAGCGACGGCCTAACAGCGGGCTACAATGCCGCCAAGGCTTGTGGCTTCGACGCTGAACCGAAAAACGGTCCCATCTGTGCGGCCGAACCAAATATTAGTCCCATGCCAATTTGGGAGGTTCCTCTGCCGAAGAAGAGTAGTCGGGCGTTCCTGGATTTTAATAATGACGTTACGAGCAAGGACATTCGATTGGCGGAACGCGAAGGTTACCGTTCGATCGAACTCGTCAAGCGATACACCACTGCAGGAATGGGTCTCGACCAAGGCAAAACGGGCAACGTCAATATCATTGGCCTAATGGCACAAATTACGTCGACGACCCCCGGTGCCATTGGCACTACAACCTATCGACCTGCTTACAGTCCAGTGAGTTTCGGCGCGATGGCCGGCGCCGATAGCAGCGAATTGATCATCCCCTGGCGACGCACACCGATCACCGATTGGTTTATCGATAATGGTGGTCATCTTGATGAAACCGGTGCGCTTTTTCGTCGACCGTTATTTATCGCAAAATCGGGCGAGACTGCTAACGACGCAATCAATCGAGAGGCATTGGCAGTTCGCAATGGTGTGGGTATCTACGATGGTACACCACTGGGTAAGATCTCGATCAAAGGAGCGGATGCAGTTACCTTCCTGGATCGAGTTTATACAAACTCGTGGGGTAAATTACCCGTCGGACGCTGTAAGTTTGGCTACATGCTGCACGAAGATGGTCGCTTACTCGATGATGGAGTCACCTTTCGCCTCTCAGAGGATCACTACTTGATGTCGACTGGCTCGGGTGTTGCCTCGGTTGTACAAAAACATCTTGAGAGGTTACTGCATTGCAACTGGCCAGACCTCGATGTATATCTAACACCGGTCTCTGATCAGTGGGCGGTGATTTGTGTTTGTGGCCCACTCGCACGTGACGTTATGCGATCTGCCGCAACCAGTATTGACGTTAGTTCGGACGCATTCAAATTTCTTGATACGAAGAATTGCCAGATTGCCAATATCAATGCCCGAGTATCACGCGTCACGTATACGGGTGAACTGAGCTTTGAAATAGTCGTTGCTACACGTCATGGTCGGGAATTATGGGATGCATTGCTTGCCGCTGGCAAAAATTTTGACATTACACCAGTAGGATCGGATACCAGCATGCTATTGCGTACTGAAAAAGCGTTTATCGCTGCGGGTCTTGAGGGCGACGGTTACGCCAACATATATGACGTTGGTATGGGCTGGGTGGTTCCAAAGAAAAAAGGTGACTTCGTCGGCAAGCGCTCAACCACTCGCGACCTGAATAAGGGTGGACCTCGGCCCGAAGTCGTCGGCCTGCTGCCAGAAGACGGTAGCTTTGTTCCACCAAAAGGCACACCACTCATCGACGCCGATCGGAACATGATCGGAATGGTCACCATCGGCTTTCATAGCCCCAACCTAAAGCGCTCGATCGCGCTGGCACAACTTTCAGATGGGCGTTCTCGATTGGGTGAGACTGTCACCCTGTTCACCAAGGAAAAAACGGCGCTCGCCAAAGTATGCGAACCGGTTTTTATCGATCCGGATGGCCTGAAGATGCGAGACTGATATGGCCGGTTATGATGTATCAATTAAAGCTTTAGCAAACTGTGGGTTTCTCGACCTGCGTGGCGGTGACGATGCCCGTCAAGCTTGTAGCAAATACCTAGACATCGTCCTACCGACGTGCGCCAACAAACTGGTGAAAACTACAAATGGCCGCATCGCCTTTTGCATTAGCTCGAATCATTGGTTATTGCAGGTAGCAGACGGCGACCAGATGGATGCCCTTCAATCTCTGGAGCGTTCGAGTACTGGTGTTTCGCATTCCTTTGTCGATGTGTCGGACCTGTACGCGCGCATACAACTATCAGGCCCTGAATCACGAGATGTGTTGGCTCAAGGCGTGAGTATCGATATTCATCCTCGGGTGTTTCCTCCGGGCTCGACCGCACGTACGGGTATAGCAAAAACAACAACACAGATTCATTACGTAAATGAGTCACCCACATATGACATTTTGGTGTTCAGTTCGTTTCGGCAATATATGCTGGATTGGCTGGCCATGGCAGCTGCAAAATCGTAGCGGTGTATGACACTTTCACGGGCGATAGCCTTGCCGGTTGCGCTGGTCTCCAAGATTGCAAATTTCATGCTCGGCCTTATCTCGTCACGAGTGGCTGAAGAAAAAATCGCTCAACGCACATACTCCATGCGTATGTATAGCTCCCTGCCTCTACCCGGGAAATACCGGTAATTACCGAACGCAAAATCGGCCCGATCCGCATACTCGATATCGACCAAGTTTTTCAATGCAGCGACTATGGACCAACTGTCAGTCGCTCTATAGGTCAATCTCAAATTGACCAAATCGTGACCTGGGTACGAGCGCTGATTTTCGGCGTCGAGGAAGTAGGATCCGAGCGACGTCCACTGCAGCTCGCCTCCGATCCGTCCGGGGCCATCATATTGAATCGCCGCAGCGCCCTGCCATCGTGGTGCTGTATCGATCTCTCGCCCAGATGTGAATGTCTCGCCCCGAGCAGCAACAACATCAAAGTCATAAGTGTGTCTTGCGTAAGTACCATTCAACGAGAAGGTCCAGTAATCATGTAATGGCATTTCCCAGTCCAGCTCGACTCCGAGATGCCGGCTTTGGCCACCGCTAACGTTGAAGCCGCTAGAATCCTTATAGATACTGTTCTTTTTCTTCATTGCGAAGGCAGATGCCTCCACGAACACGTCGTCTTTGCCACTACGGATCCCGACCTCAAACGAGTCAATGGTCTCCGCTTTTAAGTCATTGACCTGCTGACCACTTTGCAGACGATACAGTTCCGCTATTTGCGGAGCACGAAAACCTCGAGCGATATTCGAATACAACGTCACAGCATCCGATAAGCTAAATGCCACGCCGAGTTTCGGCGCGATACCAGCAAAATCATCGCTACGGTCCTCCGGTCTGGTGTAGAGGCAGCCGCCAAATCCACATGGCGTACCGTCATCCTTCGTATTGCCATTCAACATCCGGTTGTCGTAGTCGTAACGTGCGAATTCGGCGCGCAGTCCGGTGCTGATAGCGAGCTTATCTGTCGGCCGAAACTCCGCCTGGACATACGCAGCCCCAACCAAACCCTGTACGTCATAGTCGTAGTGCTTACCTTCCGGTCGGGTCGCACGCAGAAAATTAGAACCCTGCGTTGTTCCTACTTGAGTCTCACGCAGATAGGCTTCTGACGCATCGACATCGACCCCGAACTCAATCGACTTGCCGTCGGTCTCGTATCGAGTATTCGCCAGAAAACCCAGGCTGACATGTCCGTTTTCTTCAAGGGGCTTACCCGGTAGATAGTGCTGTAAGAAAGCCATTTCCGATCGTCTCACGTAAGGGCGTATATCGATCTCATACTGACCACGCTGGCCTTTCCAATGCAGCGACAGACGCTGGCTGCTTGCGTCCCGGTAAGCCTCTGGGTTGAGATTCTGACGATTCAGTGCCGGATCCTTGTAGGAGTTTTCGCCGAGAATGAAACCGGCGGTTTCCTGGTCGAGATCGCTAACAATGAGGCTACCCACCAGATTTCCATTGTTCGTCGCCCAAGATTTTTTCACATAAGCCTTGGCCTGACGGTAGCCCGAATCTTCGCGAAAACCACCATCATCGGCGACGACAGCACCAAAAACGATCGGTGACTGGCCAGCCAGACCCATCGCTGCTTTCGCCCTTACCATCTCATTTGGGCCCAACTCGAGACTTGCGCTCGTGAACTCCGAATCCTGTGGCTCGGGTAGCAACATATTGATGGTCCCGTGGAGCGCGTTCGAGCCATACAGCGCGTTACCCGGGCCACGAATAACTTCTATTCGTTCAGCCAGCTCCGTTGGTAATTCGAAGAGTTGATTTACATTACAAAACCCGCTCGGCCGCGTCGGTATGCCATCTTCGAGTGTCAGAATCGCGCCGCAGGACCCAGCTCCAGTCAAAACTGGCGAGCGAATCGATGGCAGGCTTTCCTGCCCACTACCTCGCCCCACCCAGACTCCAGCAACATGCGTCATGAGCTCATGGATATGTGCATGCGCCAAGCCCTGCACCTCTTTTTTGTTCAGGATGGCGATGTTTCCTTGGTGCTTCATGAGACTGGTGGGTGCTCGCGAACTCGTGACAACGATTTCATCAATTTGGTCAGATGCCTGCGCCATAACTGAAAATATGGATATGGCGGTGATTGATACGAGGCACTGAATAATGCTTTTGTTTTTCATCTCTCTACTCTTTAGTGGGTGTTGCTGATAAAGAATTACCGACATAATGGTCGCGGCACCATTTGCCAAATATAAAAAATATTAACTTGCTATTATGCTGGATCAAACGGGCCGTATGATAACTCATGATATTGATTCTCACCATTCAAAATGTCGGATACAGCACTGGTGAAAGCCTCTGGGGAGGCCGTATAATAAGTAATTGATTGCTTATGAAAACGGCTCCTTTACAGCCGAACACACCAAAAACTGTTCGTTATCAAAGTATCCTGCTGGCCAAGAATTCCATATCGATACTATAAAACAATAATTAAATTACAATGAGTAACGATGAATACACTTGATCCCATTGATTGGCTTGTCATTGTTGTCTATTTCGGGGTGCTGCTTGGTGTTGTCATCTCGACGACACGCCGGCATCAAACATCGACGGACTATTTTCTGGCCGGGCGCAATGTCGGATTTTTTGCTATCGGTGCATCAATCTTTGCATCGAATATCGGCTCTGAGCACATCGTTGGCCTGGCAGGTCAAGGTGCCGCGACCGGTCTGGCGATGGCGCACTATGAATTGCATGCATGGATCGTTGTTCTGCTCGCCTGGGTTTTCGTACCCTTCTATTATCAGTCTGGCGTGTTCACTATGCCGGAGTTTCTGGAGAAGCGCTTCGGTCCGCGGCCGCGCTGGATATTATCACTGGTTTCGCTGGCCGCGTATGTGCTTACCAAAGTGTCGGTTACTGTTTACGCTGGTGCTCTGGTATTCAAAACCTTATTGCCAGAAACATTTGGCAGTCCCGAGAACGCGTTCTGGGTCGGTGCCGTCGCAACAGTGGTCCTGACCGGCCTGTACACGGTTGCTGGCGGATTGCGGGCAGTGCTGTACACCGACTCGATACAGGCGATTATTCTGCTCATCGGTTCCGCCGCGATCACGTGGATCGGCCTCGATCTCCTGGGAGGGTGGAGCGAATTGCAGTCCTTCGCCAGCAAAAACGTGGCTGACTATGCATTGTGGAGACCGTTATCGGACCCGGATTTTCCGTGGCTCGGTATCCTGATCGCGTCCCCCATTGTCGGCATCTGGTACTGGTGCACGGACCAATACATTGTGCAACGCACACTGGCCGCGAAAGATCTGAAAACCGCTCGACGCGGCGCCTTGTTGGGCGCACTTCTGAAAGTCTCGCCAGTGATGATCTTCCTGATCCCTGGTCTCATCGGTGCAGCGTTACATCAGAAAGGCCTCCTGATGATACCTAGCGATGGGTCTGGCGGATTTGTCGGCGACCAGGTTTTTCCAACGATGGTGACGACGCTGTTGCCCGCTGGATTGCGTGGCTTGGTAGTCGCTGGATTACTAGCCGCGCTAATGAGTTCCCTGTCATCTCTTTTCAATTCCATTGCAACGCTTTTTACGGTTGATGTCTATGAAAAGATACACCCAGGCGCCTCCGAGCAAAAACTGGTTACCGTTGGGCGACTCGCGACCGGTGTCGTCATTATTCTCGGCCTACTGTGGATTCCAATCATGCCGGCAATATCGAAGGGGGGGCTCTATCAATACCTGCAAAATGTTCAGGGTTATCTAGCGCCACCAATTACTGCGGTCTTTCTCCTCGGATTATTTAACCAGCGAATCAACTCCCGTGGTGCGACATGGGGTCTGAGTCTGGGCTTTATCCTCGGCATGGCCAAGCTCATTTTACAAGGAATTTTTGGCGCTGGAAAAATCGAAAATCCCGCGTTCCTCGCGGCAATTGCGGATTTCAATTTCCTATATTTTTCAGGTGTCTTGTTTCTGATTAGTATCACGACAATCATTGTCGCTTCCTATACGTCAGCTGCTCCGCGAATAGAGCAATTGAAAGGACTGACTTACGCCATGATGGATCGTAAAGCAGTGCGAGATAGTTGGGACAAACGCGAAGTGATCGCCACCATTTTCATACTCGGTCTAGTCGTCGCAATTTATAGCTACTTTTCATTCTGGATATAGCAATGAAATTAACGAATAAATATTCCAGAAGAAAATTCATCGAGTCAACATCGATCAGTGGTATATCCGTTCTTTTAGGTTCTTCCTACCTTCTTTCTGCATGCAGTCAGAAAGAAAAAGCGGCGGATCAAGTTATACCCTCCATTGATAATGAGGTCATTCACAAAATCTCATGCCAGTTATATACCTTTCGAAATCAGATGAAGGAAGACCTCCCAGAAACCATTCAAAAAGTAGCCCAAACTGGTTTGAAGTATGTGGAGACTTTTGATTTCTCTGATGCGCTATCGAAGGATGAAGGGACTTCTAAATCAAATCCTAAATCTTTAAGCAAGCTCCTAAAGAGTGCTGGGTTATCTGTGAGCTCTATGCATGGTGAAATTCCTGTGGGAGACATGCGGGAAAAAGCACTTGCAATGGCGGAGGCATACGATTGCACAAAGTTGATCTGGCATGGCTGGCCAGAAGATGAGCGATACCAAACGGTAGACGGAATCAAGGAGCTAGCAGATATTTATAATGAAGCCAGTCAGTTTCTAAAATCAAATGGACTTGAATTCGGACTGCACAATCACTGGTGGGAAGTGAGGTTAGATGCAGAGGGAGAATATCCACTTCAGACATTAATTGAATATTTGGATAAAGATATTTTTCTTGAAATTGATACGTATTGGGCAAAAACTGCTCAACGAGATCCTGCAGAAATAATAAAGAAATTTGGCGATCGTGTGCAGTTTATGCACGTTAAAGATGGCCCAGCTCCATGGCATGATGATTTTGCGGCGCAACCACACGAGCCAATGGTGGCATTGGGCAATGGTGTTCAGGACTTTGATGCCATTGCAAAAGCTTGTGGAGATCACCCCAAATGGATGGTCATTGAATTCGATGAATGCGCGACAGATATATTTGTTGCGGTGAAAGAAAGTATTGACTATCTAGTGACAAAAAAAATGGCTAAAATATAAAAATGGATGACTTTTCTGCATACACTCAAAGCACGCAACAAGTCTCACTGAAATCCGGCACCACAGCAGTACTGATTGTGGATATGCTGCATGACTTTTGCGATCCGGCAGGGGCCATGTGCTTGCCAGGAGCTGAACGACTCTATCCCATTCAAAACGACCTTATCCAAAGTGCTCGAGCATCGGGCATGATGATTGGCTGGATTGTGGACGCGCATCGCCCGGGCCTCAGGCGTGATCGAGAGTTTTTGAAGCGGGCGCAGCATTGCCTGGAAGGTACTAGTGGAATCAACGTTATGCCGCAGCTTGATAAACAAAACGACGATTTTGTGTTTATCAAACGACGCTATAGCGCATTTTTCGGCACTGATTTGGATTTGACGCTAAAAGATAATCTCATTGATACGCTGATCGTGTTCGGCGTTGTTACCAATATTTGCGTGCGCTCAACTGTCCATGATGCCTTTTTTAATGGCTATCAGGTGGTGGTGCCGAGTGATGCTTGTGCAGCAACAGGTCCGCGCGAGCAGGAATCGTCGCTTTATGATATTGCAACGCATTTTGGTGTCGTTGCTGAGTCGCAGGATGTACTTGACCATCTTGCTGGCAAGGGACCGCTCAAAATCTGGGAGCCAAAAGAATGAGACTTGAAAACCGTGCCGCCGTCTTAACAGGCGCCGCAAATGGGATTGGGGCTGCCACTGCCCGCCGCTTTTCAGAGGAAGGCGCCAGTGTTGTTATCGCTGATCTGGATGAAGCGGCAGGTACTGCGCTTGCGTCTGAAATCGTCGAAGCAGGCGGCAAGGCTGTTTTCGCCAGCTGCGATGTGGGTGAGCGCGCCGATCTTGAGGCGGCATTTGACCTTTGCAGCAGCCGTTTTGGACGACTTGATATCCTGTTCAACAACGCTGCCATACAGGACACCCGCAGTATTCTCGACGCCACAGATGAAGATTTTGACTTACTCGTCCGCGTCAACCTGCGTTCGGTATTTATCGGCACACGCGAGGCGGCGCGCCGGATGATCGATCATGGCAATGGTGGCTCGATCATCAATACGTCGTCGTCTTTCGCTATCGTTGGTTCTCCAGGATATGCCGCCTATCACGCAACCAAAGGGGGGGTATCTTCTCTCACTCGCGGTTCGGCGATCAGTTTGATGGAGCATGGTATACGCGTTAATGCGATTTGCCCTGGAACGATCGATACGCCGGGGCTGCGACTCGGTGCCGCAAATACTTCTGCCGACCCTGAAGCTGCGATGCAAAGCTACCTTTCGCTGCAGCCGATGAAGCGGTTCGGTACGCCCAAAGAGATCGCCAACACGGTTCTTTTTCTGGCCAGTGACGAGGCAAGCTTTGTGACGGGAGAAAACCTCGTCGCGGATGGAGGCTACACAGTAGTGTAGCGAAATGGTCGTTGTAGGACTTTCAAATTTAGGGGCAGTGATATGAATACGACCCAGTTTACAACTGGAACGACAAACCGCAGAGAGGTTTTACGTGGTGGTGCGGCGATTGTCGGCTCGGTGGCGCTGGGGGCCCCGGCACTTGCACTGGCCAAGACGGTAAAACTAGGCATACTGATGCCGCTTTCGGGCGGACTGGAACTTTTTGGCGCGCAAGCAACACAGGGCATCGAGATGCTGGTGGACGAATTCAACGACGCTGGTGGCGTATTGGGTCGCCAGATTGAAATCATCAAGGCCGACACCCGCACAGATCCCAAAACTACGGTGGAGCGTGCACTGCAATTGATCCGCCGCGATGAGGTCGATGCAGTGATCGGGCCAATCACAAGTGCGTCGCGCGACGCTATCAAGTCTACGATCGAACGGGGCCGCACACCGCTTCTTTATGCCACCGACTACGAGGGTGGCGTGTGCAGCAATTACATCTCTTGTTACAGCGCCCTTCCCGCGCATTATGTCGATCCGTTGATTCCCTACCTGATGGAAACAATCGGCAAGAAAGTCTATCTATTCGGCACGGACTACGCCTGGCCGCAAAAGATGAATGTGGCGATCCGTAAAGCCGTGGAAGGCGCCGGTGGTGATGTGGTGGGCGAAGAATACACCCCCTTTGGCGTTAAAGATTTTGCCACTACGATCCGTAAGATCGAAGAGTCAGGTGCCGAGACGGTCATCCTGACCACTCCGGGTGCGGATGGTGTGACCTTCATCAAGCAATTCACGGCAGCAGGCATGAAGCAAAAGTCGCGCCTTGCGTTCTTGGGTTTCAATGAGAACTACTTGCCTGGACTCAGCGCAGCCGAGTCCGAAGGCATCATCGGCGTTTCGCATTTTATTCAGACGCTTGACCGACCCGAATCCCATGACTTCGTTGCTAGGCAAAAGGCACGCCATGGTGACGATGTGGTGGTCAGTGATTGTGTTGTTGCGCATTACGGCATCACTCAATTTTTCCTCGAGGCGATGCAGCGGGCAGATTCAGACGAGACTGACAAGATTATGGCGGCTCTTGCTGGCAGCATAACCGTGGCCAATGGCGAAGTGACGATGCGTGCCGCTGACAAGCATGTAGACCCCAATATGTTGTTGTTCGAAGTCCGTGACCGGCAATTAAAGATGACAAAATACATCGGCCAAATTGTCGCTCCCAGTCAGTGCGCCTAAAACCGAGTGACTAAATGAACATGGATGCCGCCCCCTTCCTGACGGTGCGCGAAATCGTCATGGATTTTGGTGGCATTCGCGCGCTTGACAAGATGAGCCTTGATTTATCTCGGGGTGACGTGAAGTGCATCATCGGGCCTAATGGCTGCGGCAAAAGCACACTTTTTAAGGTGATCTCTGGTGACCTGGATCCCACGTCAGGTCAGGTCTTCTTTATGGGTGAAGACACTACTGGCCTTTCGCCGCAAAAAATCTGCCGCAAGGGCATCGCGCGTAAGTTCCAGATTCCGTCAGTTTTTGATGAATTAACCGTTGCCGAAAATATTGAAATCGCTATCACCGCAGCCACGAAGCATTATGCGCCATTCAGCCTGTTGCGCGGCGGACCAGATCGGTCAAGCTATGAGTTGGTTCTGGCCGAAACTAGGTTATTAGAATATGGGGGTAAACTAGCTTCTGAGTTGCCGCATGGAATCCGCCAGCAACTGGAAATCGCCCTTCTGGTGGTGACGGATGCCCAACTTTTACTACTGGACGAGCCGACGGCAGGGATGACCGAAGAAGAAACCGATGCGATCGTGCACATGATCCAGGATGTGCGCGACCGACTAGGTGTGGCCGTTCTGGTGATCGAGCATGACATGAGCTTTGTGCGCAAGCTGGGAAGCCCTATTATCGTCATGATGAAAGGAGCGATACTGCGCGAAGGGGAATACGCCGCCATTAGTCAAGATCCGGAAATCCGCCAAGCATACCTGGGGGATATCGAATAATGCTGAGCGTGCGCGACCTGAAGGCTGGATATATCCATGGCGCCCCCGTCCTTAAGGGGCTGGATCTGGACCTGACACGCGGTGACTGCATTGCATTGATGGGGCGCAATGGTATGGGCAAGACAACCTTCGTTAAGGCGTTGATGGGAGTGTTGCCGGAGATTGCAGGCTCTATCAGGTTCCTGGATCAGGAAATAGTAGGCTTAGCCCCTTATCAGATCAGTAATGCCGGCATCGCATACGTTCCGCAGGGACGTGAGATTTTCCCCGATTTCACCGTCGAGCAGAATCTTACAATGGGCCGCATTGGTAAGCCCAAACAGCAAAATGAATCATTCGATTTTATCTATGAATATTTTCCTATTCTTGCAGAACGGCATAAACAACTGGGTGGAACCATGTCTGGCGGGCAGCAACAGCAACTGGCTATCGCGCGAGCCTTAGTCGGTCGACCCGACCTACTATTATTGGATGAGCCATCCGAAGGTATCCAGCCTTCGATTGTGCAAGAATTGGCCGCCATTCTGCGCCGCATCGTAGAACAAGAAGAAATGACCGTGATAGTTGTGGAACAAAATCTCAATTTGGTGCGGCGGTTGGCCCATCATGTTCACTTTATCGAGAATGGACTCATCAAATCGGGAGTCGCGGTCGATGAAATAAACAAGGATCCGGCCATAATCAGCCGCTATTTGTCGGTGTAATAAAATGGAAATGACACTACTTATTGGCCTTGACGCGGCCAGCTACATCCTAACCCTGCTTTTGGTCTGTATTGGACTGGTAATTATTTTTGGGATGATGAACGTCATCAACCTCGCTCATGGTGAGTTCTTTTTGCTGGGAGCTTATACCGTAGTGCTGTTACAACAGTATGCGCTGCCGTTCGCTGTGATTCTGGTTACCGCTTTCGTCTTTGTGGCATTGATCGGATTGATAATTGAAGAGTTAGTCATTCGACGCATTTACCACCGTTTTCTTGACACAATCCTTGCTACATGGGGCATATCTCTAGCCCTCAAGCAGCTGGTAATCATACTGTTTGGCCCCGGTTCACAGCCAACCGTGGCGCCCTTTGCTGAGCCCATAGCGATGTTCGGCATCACCTATTCCTCTTACCGCCTGTTCATAATGGGCATGGCAATTGTAATTACTGCGACAACGTTCCTCATCTTGTTTCGAACCCGGTGGGGTTTGACTGCGCGCGGAGTGATTGCTAATCGCCAGATGGCCTCTTGTCTGGGGGTAAACACGCGCCGCGTGGACCGGGTGACATTCGCCTTTGGCTCCGGCCTTGCGGGGCTTGCTGGTGCGATTATGGCGCCGCTGATGAGCGTAGATCCGCAGATGGGCGTGGGCTTTCTTGTTCCGGCCTTTCTATCGATCCTTGTTGGCGGTATTGCCAGTCCACTTGGCGCAATTTGGGGGGCAAGCATTATAGGCGGATCAAATAGTGTGGTGGCAGCCATATGGACACCGGTGATTGCCCAGATTGTCGTATTCAGCCTTGCCATCGTTGTTATCAGACTTATGCCCGATGGGCTTGCTGGGCGAAAGAAGCGATGAAGTCAAAATATTCACGCTCGCTCACGGTTCTATTCTGGGCCGCACTGGCTGGGGCTCCATTGTTTCTTGGGGGTTGGAATCTCGGCCTACTGTCGCAGTTGATGATCTATGGCATTTTCGCCATGAGCCTTGCTTTCATTTGGGGACAAGGCGGGCTTTTGTGCTTTGGCCAGTCGCTTTTTTTCGGGATTGGGGCTTATGCAATGGCGCTGACTACCAAGGGTATGATTCCCGGCGTACCTGCGATAACGCTGGCCGGTTTGGTGTTGGCGATGATTCTGCCTGCTTTAGTAGCTGGACTGCTGGGGTTAGCCCTATTCAAAGGGCGCGGCCTCTACGGCGCCTATTTCGGCATTGTCACCCTGTCCGCCGCCGTGATCGCCGAACGGCTGGCGATCAACTGGTCCTATATCGGCGGATTTAATGGGATACTCGATGTGCCACCGTTACGATTGGAATGGGGCAGCTGGCAGATCGAACTTTACGATCCATTATTGTTTTTTTTAGTGGTACTTGTGGCGGCTTTTGCGGCTTTTCTTGTGTTACTTAAGCTGGAACGCTCGGCCTTTGGTACGGTGTTGCGTGGCATCCGCGACAACGAGACACGCGCGGCTTTCCTTGGCTTTGAGACGGCCGAGTATAAGACTGTTGCATTTGCTGTTTCTGGTGCCGTTGCGGGATTGGCAGGAGCGCTTTTTGCAGTACAGTTTGCCTTCGTCTCACCTGCAATTCTAGGCTTCGCGCTAGCGACAGAGGTTCTCATCTGGGTCGCAATTGGTGGCAAAACAGTCCTGCTTGCAGCCTTTATCGGTGCATTGGCGGTGAAATCAGTAGAAAACGTACTGTCAGACACATTGGGTCAATACTGGTTACTGGTTCTGGGATTGTTGTTTGTCGCAGCAGTGGTGGTGCTGCCGCGCGGATTGCTAGCTCCGTTTTTGAACCTTTCACTGCCGCCTGCCCTGCGCCGATCTGAACCATTGAAAAAATCTACTACTACCTAGAACAGATGTAGTTGTTAGTGGTTTAATTAACGAACTACTCGATGATTTTTTTGCCAGAGAGGCTGACCGCATAGGTGTCACAATGCCCGCTGAACCGATCTGCGCTTATATCGACGAAGTGCGGATTACATTACTTCTGAAGAACCTTGTTAGTAATGCGTTGCGATACTCAAAACTAGCAATAGCGTGGCCACAGTTTGCTGAATTTCGACACTTTGTAAGTAAATGTAACAAAGCCCTACGCATCATTGCTGGCTGCAAATGCAGCGCCTATATTCTTTCCGATGGCTGAATAACACGCCCTCAAATTTTTTTAGGAAAAGAATTAACAGGAGCTGAGCATGAAGAGTCTATTCGTTACTTTATTGGTCGCTGGCCCCTTACTGACCGGTTGTGGCGGTGGTGGCGGTGGCAGTGGCGGTGGCGGTGGCGGTGGCGGTGGCGGTAGTTATGCCACCCTTACGGTTGTCAATAATGCGCCCATGCAAATGCGAAACAATCCAAATGATGAGTGCAATAAGCCTTATTACCTCACCAACCCTGACGCTGTTGCTGCTGATTCAGCTTACAGCTATTACGAATATTACTGGCAAAGTAATCCCAAGTTATGCATTAACTTTAGAGAAACAGATTTACTCGAGGATGAGTGGGAAACAAAAATACCTGACATTCTTAACTACGCCAAAAATAACTTAGGTTTACTTGTTCCATTAAATGCTTTTGTTGTAGATCAAAACAATGCCGCTCAAGCTACTCTTACTCAACTTGACGTTGATGCTTGTAATCTTTGGTTTATTCCAGGGGGGACAGATCCAAATACGTGCTCAACCAATCAAGATAGCTGGGGTAGCAGAAGTGCTGCAGCTGGTGTCAGTTTTGAATCATTGCCAAATGGTGGTGACTTGTATTTCTTTAGAAATAACTGGGTTGATACAGCAGGCAATGCCTACCTGCCTGGAGTTTCTGAAAAGGTTTTAATGCATGAGTATTATCATGTTTATCAAAACTCAATGAAATATTACTTTGAAGGTACTTCTAGGTTTGGGATACCGAAAAGCCTTGAACAATATGGTCCAGGTTATGGTGAGGGAGCGCGCGTGCGAGTCTTCCCAAATTGGCTTGAAGAAGGTGGAGCTGATTTTGCAGGTATAATTTTAGCCACAAAATACGACAATAATATTGATGCAAGACAACAATTTGAAGATTCTTTAGACGAAGCTAAAAGTGTTATTTCAACTGCTGCAGCAGCTTCAGATACTGTATCTCTCCAAGACTACGAATATCAAGGTGGCTTATATGAATCCGCAGCTAATCCAAACAGTGGAATAGCTAGACAACTTGCATACCAATATACAGGCGGAGCTTGGGCGTTTGTTTATCTATGGTCACTGGACGATGCAAACTTTGAAAAAATCATGGTTGATTACTACAAAAATTATGCTGAAAAAGATCAACTTAATCCTGGTCAAGGATGGAAAGATTCATTTGAAGACTTATTTGGATCTATGACTAATTTTTATTCCAACTTTGATGCATTTATGCTTCAAGACAAAGCAACTATAATGCAATCCTTGAAGACAAACGCCGAAATGCAATCAGCTGCTTTGTCCAATACAACAGCTGTGTCTGTTCAAGTTAGTGTTGAAAGCAACGCAAATGGTACGGGAAACGTTTATGTGATTGAAGGTGTTCAAAAGAAATCTCTGACCCTTGAAGTTGGAAAAACATACACTTTCACTCATCCAACTAACCATCCACTAAAGTTTTCTACAACTTCTAATGGTACTCACGGGGGTGGAAGTGAATATACAACCGGTGTTAATACCTCTACTAACGGCAGTACTGTGATTGAAGTAACTTCCAGCACCCCTACTACGCTGTATTATTATTGCTCCAGCCATCCAAATATGGGAGGCACTATAACTATTTAAAGCTATAACTATTTCAAGCTTTTAAGTAAGGTAAAATTATAAAGCCCAGATTTTTTCTGGGCTTTTTTATATGTACACATTAAATCTGGTTGTCTTTCCAGAGACTGAATAGTTAATACCGGAATTTAGTGGGCTCAGCATTTGTTAAGTACCCTGGTCGAACGTTGGATCATTTTTATGACGCCCAAGGTATTAACCATTCAGTTATGGCTGTGAGTACTCAGCATATTGATGCTAACGGTGATGACTCAGCTAATCAGATTTACACCTACACCTATGCACCAACTACTATTGGTAATCAGACTGTTTGGTAATCATCAGATGTGATAACCGCACTAGCCTAACAGTGTAATTCGACGAATAAACAATTAAATCAATGGGTTACTTGTAAAACTGGCGCGCCCGGAGAGATTCGAACTCCCGACCACCTGGTTCGAAGCCAGGTACTCTATCCAGCTGAGCTACGGGCGCTATTAGGGGGCGTACGATACATTAAATCTGGTGGCTACGGAACGGCCTTCTAAAAAGCAGGAAAATCCAGTCAGTAAGGTGAACAGCGAGACATACATGCAGTTGACTAACGACCGATCGAAAATCGGTCCAAACGTCCCGCTTGCTCTATCCAGGTATCACCTTCATGGTCGACGATGTTGCCGCCGACAAAAACATCATCCGTAATGAAAGACGCGACCGACCGTGGAGCGGCTTTCGGGTCTTTGGCTACGCACATGATCATATAGACCTTAGCTCCCTGTCGGGCAAGTTCAATATGCGCCAGCCGCTCAACATAGCCAAGGCTTGTCTCGTTTCCTTTGTAGGCAGCGTGATGCGTCACCAACATATGATTGTTTCCATCAAGCCGGACCTTCTGATCCTGCCAAACACGCAGGAATAACACACCATCACTAGGCCGAACGGACCCCCAAGACCATCTCGAATTCGTTAATGGTGCACCAAGCTTTTCAAAATGCTGCGTAAGGCTCATTCCACATCTCATTAAATATTTAACCAATACCCACTATACAGTTCTCTGCAAGCCTTTTAATGTACGATTTTCGAAAATCGCAACCTCAACTCCTGTTAAATTATTTTTTGCGAAAGCTATCGCATCGGTAGCCTAACCAAAATTGAGGGCGGCCCAGAGGAAGGTAAGCAGTACCGGCCACCCAGATAAAGGTGACCAGTACTTGCACGTTGAGGACGGTATTTATCCGCTCCACGTCTAGCGTTGTTGAGCGTGCACCAACCTAAAGTCAGATAAAAAAACAGTGAGCTATTTTTTTGCCGCAGCCAGTGCCTGATTGATGTCTTCCATGATGTCGTCGATGTGCTCGATACCAATGGACAATCGAACCAGATCGTCACTCACGCCCGTGGTCGCAAGCTCCTCGGGGGACAACTGTCGATGCGTCGTTGACGCAGGATGACAAGCCAATGACTTTGCATCCCCGATATTCACAAGCCGCGTGATCAGATTAAGTGCGTCAATGAATTTCGTCGCCGATGCTATACCGCCTTTAATGCCGAAACTAAGAATGCCTGATGCGCGGCCACCCATGTACTTGTCTGCCAACGCTTTATAAGGGCTGTCGGATAAGCCTGCATAACGCACCCACTCAACCTGATCATGTGCCTGCAGGTTTTCCGCGACCGTTTGTGCATTTTCACAAATACGGTCCATGCGCAACGGCAGGGTTTCAATTCCCTGCAGTGCTAGGAAGCTAGTGTGAGCCGAAATCGCCGCACCCATATTTCGTAGCGGAACCACGCGGGCTCGACCGATGTAGGCCGCTTCGCCCAGTGCTTCGGTATATACCACGCCGTGGTAGGAAACGTCGGGTTCGTTCAGGCGCTTGAAGCGCTCCTTATTCGCTGCCCAATCGAATTTCCCCGAATCGACAATCGCACCACCAATGATCGTTCCATGGCCGCCCAAATACTTGGTTAAGGAATGCACGATGATGTCGCAACCCCATTTGAATGGATTGTTCAGATAAGGACTCGGCACCGTGTTATCCACAATGACAGGAACACCATGCGCGTGTGCCATATCTGCCAATGCCTCCAGATCAACAACATTGCCAGCCGGATTGCCGAGGGACTCGCAGTAGATCGCCTTGGTCCGGTCGTCAATCATCGCCGCCATGCCATCAATGTCATCGGGCGCAGCAAAACGCGCCTCAATGCCGATCTGTGGGAAGGTGTGTGCGAATAAATTGTAGGTACCGCCGTACAGGGTCGATGTTGTAATAAAATTATCGCCTGCCTCAGCAATCGTAAGAATTGCGTTTGTCGATGCAGCCTGGCCTGACGCCAGTGCGAGACTCGCGAGACCGCCCTCCAACGCTGCAACACGTTGCTCCAGAACGTCTGTCGTCGGATTCATGATGCGCGAATAGATATTTCCTTCGACCTTCAGGTCGAACAGATCCGCACCATGCTGCGTGTTGTCGAATGCGTAGGCAGTGGTTTGATAAATCGGAACCGCTACGGCCTTTGTTGTTGGATCAGGCTCATAACCAGCGTGCACTGCGAGTGTTTCTTTTTTCATTGTTTTCTCCTAAAAATCTTTTAGTAAATTAGATCCTTGGAGTACAACTACCGTTTTAGCACTTTAATTTTAAATCGCGGCAATAGGATCAAATCACGATTTCACTTTCGCATGCAGTGTAATGGAGTTGTATTGATTAATCTAGACCTTAACTTTGTACTCCAGAACAACGCTGCCCTAGCCTAGGAGCAAGATCACCTCTACGCGACCTTACTCATCGCCTCAGGATGTGAGGTCTTAAGAACCCTTAGCGCTGCAAAGCCACTCACCGTTGCCAGAATTACCCAAATGCCTACCTGACCTGATTGTCCAAACAGAAGTGCACCGCTACCAAACAGCAGACTGTAAATAGTGATCGAAACCAGGATTGACAGTACTACTCCATTCCTGATTTCACGCTGAAATTTCGTACCGTCATCACCTACGGGACGAACAGAGGTGGCGAATGATTGTAGAACCTCATCCGATTCTGGTTTTGTCAGTAGAGTAACGCTCACCCAGCCGATCGTCGTCAATAACACACTGAATAGGAATGTCTCCCAGGGAAGAAGCTTGTGAGCGACGAATACTTCCATGGCAATACTGACAACGAATGAGAAAATCATCGCAGAAATTTCACTCCAGGCATTAACCCGATACCAAAACCAACGCACTATAAATAAGAGGCCAGTGCCCGCGCCGATCGTTAACACAAGCCGAAATGCCTGAAAAGCTGACTCAAGAAGGAGTGCAACAATTGCCGCCATGGCCATCAGCATGATCGTTGTAATTCTTGCAACCAGGACTTGTTCGTTGGCGCTCGCATCATGACGTAAGAAGCGCACATAAACGTCATTAACTACGTAGGATGCGCCCCAGTTTAAGTGTGATGAAACCGTAGATATGTAAGCAGATACAAGTGATGCGACGACAAAACCCAATACGCCGGTCGGTAACAAGCTGAGCATTGCGGGGTACGCGAGATCATGGCCAATAATGCTGGGATCGACGTGAGGCAGTGCAATGCGCAAACTATCGAGATCCGGAAATATAACAAGAGACGCAAGCGCAACGATAATCCAAGGCCAAGGTCTGATCACATAGTGTGCGAAATTAAAAAATGCGGTTGCCGCAACCGCGTGATTTTCGTTTCTCGCTGCGAGCATGCGTTGCGCTGTGTAACCACCACCGCCAGGTTCTGATCCTGGGTACCAAACCGCCCACCACTGCACCGCAAGCGGAACCAGCAATAACGGAATCCAAATTGAAGGATCACTGAAATCCGGAAAAATGGATATTTTTCCTGCCACGGCGGCATGCGATATCAGGCCATCGAGACCGCCTACCGCCTCATTATCCAGTGCAAACCAAGCCGCAATAAATGCACCGGTAATGGCAGTGAAGAACAGCAAAATATCGGTCAGCACTACTCCGACGAATCCACTCGCCGCACAAAAAACGACGGTAACGAGCCCGGCCCACATAACAACCTCGGCGGGCGACAGGCCCATCATTACGCCACCAATCTTGATCGCAGCGAGTGTCACCAAACCGATAATCATGATGTTGTAGAACACACCAAGATAGATCGCTCTGAAACCACGGAGAAAGGCTGCAGCTCTTCCACTGTAACGTTTCTCATAGAATTCGATATCTGTTGTTACACCCAGCCGGCGCCAGAGCCGTGCAAAGACGAAAGTGGTTAGCATGCCGGTAAGTAGGAAGCTCCACCAGGCCCAGTTACCGGCAACACCTTGTGTCCTGACGATGTTGGTAACGAGATTCGGTGTATCTGTAGAGAATGTCGTTGCGACCATTGAAAGGCCAAGCAACCACCATGGCATGCGTCGATTACCGAGAAAAAAACTTTCACTGTCGCTCGCGGCACCGCGATTCACAATTAGGCCGATGATCAGTGTCAGCGCCATAAAGCCTAAGATAATGGCAATGTCTAAACTTTGCAGAATCATTGATCGTGACCGAATCCTATTATTTGTTCAGTTTCGCATACACCGTAGCGGTAATGGCCTACATTTTCGAAAACTGCTGGGCAATTAAGGTGAGTAGGGAAAATGCACTCCTGCATATTGTAGGGTTGCGGTCTGCTCGGTCGGTTTTGAAATAGGTAGGGTGACAGTAGCCTTAAAGCAAGATCACTGTCGCCGTTGCCCGTCGTAACCTATAATCGCGCCGATCATGCTTGCCCTCACAAACATTGCCTTGCGACGAGGGCGCAAAATCCTCATCGAGAAAGTCAGCTTTCAGGTTCATGCTGGGCAACGCATGGGTGTGATTGGGGCTAACGGTTGTGGCAAGTCATCCCTGTTTGCCATGTTGCTAGGCGATCTGGAACCAGATGACGGAGAGCTATCGCTCGACCCCAAAGACGAGATCGCTCACGTAGCGCAGGAGAGTCCACACGGCAGCGGCTCAGCCGTTGACTACGTGATGGATGGAGATCGCGAGCTTCGCGAAGTCCAGGCATTAATTGCCGCTGGCGAGTCCGATAAAAAAAAACCAGATCTGCATCTACTTTACGAGCGGATGGAGGTAATTGACGGGTTTACGGCGGATTCACGTGCATCACGTTTGTTGCATGGACTCGGTTTCGCTGCGGACGAGTACCTCAGGCCGGTAAAGGAATTTTCAGGCGGTTGGCGCATGCGACTTAATCTTGCACGCGCATTGATGTGCCGATCCGATATTTTATTACTCGATGAGCCCACCAATCACCTGGACCTGCCCGCCATCTTGTGGCTCGAGCGCTGGCTAAGGCGCTACGAAGGCATTCTTCTGATCGTTTCGCATGATCGGGACTTCCTCGATCAGGTATGTACTCGTATCGCCCATATCGAGCACGAGAAAATCAGTCTGTTTACTGGTAACTACAGTCAGTTTGAGACCTTGCGCGCCGAACAACTCGCGCAGCAACATGCGATGTTCATGCGGCAGCAAAAGCAGATCAAACACATCCAGAGTTACGTGGATCGCTTTCGCTTTAAAGCCTCGAAGGCACGTCAGGCACAAAGTCGTCTAAAGATGCTCGAACGCATGGAGCAGATAGCACCGGCGCACGTTGACTCGCCGTTTCGATTTCACTTTATCGAACCGAAGAAGCAACCGCAGCATTTGTTGGGGTTGGTAGATGCCGCTGTCGGTTATGGTGAAGACGTTATTCTGGACGGTATCTGTTTGAATATTTCCGCTGGAGACCGTGTCGGTCTGCTGGGCGTAAACGGTGCGGGCAAATCAACACTCGTCAAAGCGCTGTCGACGGGTAGCACACTGCTGACTGGCGACAGAACTCTCAGTAAAGACACGAAAATCGGCTATTTCGCACAGCATCAACTGGAGCTATTGCGCCCGGAACACAGCCCGATTGATCACCTGCGCGATTACGCACCGGAGGATCGCGAACAGGACCATCGCAATTATCTTGGCCGCTTCGGATTCAGTGGCGAGTGCATCTTTGAGCCCGTCAAACCCTTCTCTGGTGGCGAAAAAGCGCGTCTCGTATTGGCACTTATGATCCGTCAGGGACCTAATCTGTTATTGCTCGATGAACCAACGAATCATCTCGATTTGGAAATGCGTCAGGCACTCAGCGTCGCGTTGATTGAGTACACGGGCGCCCTTGTCGTGATCTCACATGATCGACATCTGTTGCGCAGCGTCTGTGACGAATTGCTGATCGTTCATGACGGAGTCGTCGACCGATTCGATCTGAGCCTTAATGACTACCCGGCATGGTTGAAAGAACAGGAAGACAAGTCCAACCCGGTCGAAGCCAAATGGCAGTATGAATCCGCTAAACCAGTCAACAAGAAGCAGCAACGCCGGGAACAGGCCCAACGGCGACAGCGCTTGAAACCGATGTATGACAAGGTCCGAGATATCGAGAAGAAGCTAGCAACCTGTCGAGCGCAGTTACATGAGTGTGATAATCGTCTGGCGGATGAATCAATCTATACAGATACGAACCGTAAGGACGAACTCACTCAGCTGGTCAGGGATCAAGCCGCGGCCAAGGCTCAGATCGAGTCACTGGAATGGGATTGGCTGGAAGCTAGCGAAATTCTGGAAAATCAAAGCTAGTCGTTCGGTCTAAGTACCTCTAGAAACGATGGACCATAGCGCTCCAACTTAGTTTGACCGACACCGGATATTGCCAGCAGTGCCACATCTGATGTTGGCTTATCGGCTGCCATCTGCATGAGCGTAGAATCATGAAAAATAACGTACGGTGGCACTTCGTTTTCGTCAGCAAGTTTCTTCCGACATTCTCGCAACGCTTCAAATAATTCTCGATCTTCGTCGGCAATATCCGCGCCTTTGCGTTTTGCTTTTCTCGCCTTCCGAGTCACCAGCAAATCCCGGCGCAGTGGCAGGTCCACTTCACCGCGCAATAGCGGCCGGCTCCTATCGCTGAGTTGCAGAGCACCGTAACCGGCACTGTCTACTGTTAACAAACCAAGCACAACTAGCTGGCGCAGTATCGAGCGCCATTGCTGCTGTTCCAGCTCAGCACCGATGCCGTAAACACCGAGTTGATCGTGTCCGTTCTGCCGAACTCTATCGCTGTCCTTGCCCATCAATACATCGATAACGTATACCGCACCGAAGCGCTGTCCCGTGCGATACACCGCAGAAAGAATCTTCTTTGCCGCTTCCGTCCCATCGAATACCTCCGGCGGGTTAAGACAAACATCACAATTTCCGCAGTCCTCGATTAATTCGTCACCGAAATATGCGAGCAAGGAACGTCTGCGACAATTCGTAACCTCACACCAGCCCAGCAACGCGTCCAGCTTGCTGCGATCATTGCGCTTCCTCGCCTCGTCCGCCTGCGAAGTGTCGACCATCTGGCTTAGTCGAACGACGTCCTGCAGACCGTAAACCATCCAGGCGACTGATGGCTCACCATCTCTGCCTGCCCGCCCGGTCTCCTGATAGTACGACTCAATGCTTTTGGGTAAGTCGAGGTGTGCAATGAAACGCACATCTGGTTTATCAATTCCCATGCCAAACGCTATGGTCGCGACGATAATGACGCCATCCTTGCTAATAAATTGGCGTTGATTTTCCGCGCGAGTCATCGAATCTAGACCGGCGTGATATGGCAATGCGGTGAGTCCTTCCTTCGTCAGCCATTCAGCTGTGGACTCGGTTTTCTTCCGTGACATGCAATAGATAATTCCGGCGTCACCCCGATAGTCATTCAGGAACGCTAGCAGCTGCCGTTTGGCGTCAACCTTGGCCTGCACCTGATAGCGAATATTTGGTCGATCGAAGCCGGCGACAAACCGCTCTGGCCTAGAAAGCTGCAATTGCTGGATGATTTCGTCGCGAACGTCCGAGGTTGCCGTTGCCGTAAGCGCCATACGCGGGACACCTGGAAAGTGTTCAGCCAGCTGGCCTAAGGACAGGTAATCCACGCGAAAGTCGTGACCCCATTGAGAGACACAGTGAGCTTCGTCAATGGCGATGAGGCTGACTTTGAGCGACTTAAGACGTTGAATGGTGTGCGATTGTATTAAGCGCTCCGGTGCGACGTACAATAACTTGATGTCGCCACTGGCCAGTCGTTGATAGACAGAGCTTTGTTCTTCACCCGTCAATGTCGAGTTCAGGAACGCCGCGCCGATTCCCAGCTGCCGCAAGGCGGCAACCTGATCCTGCATCAACGCAATCAGCGGCGACACGACCAACGTCACTCCGTCCATTAGTAGTGCTGGTATCTGATAACAGATCGACTTGCCGCCGCCGGTTGGCTGCAATACCAGAGAATCCTGCCCACCGAGCGCTGCGTTTATTACCGCTTCCTGGTCCCCGCGAAATGTGTGATAGCCAAATACGTTCGTGAGGATGCTCTGCGGAGATGTCGTCATGCCGCGAGTATACCGATACGCACTATCTTCGCGTACAGTCGTGTTCATGAGTTCAACGCCACAATTCGGTGCAGGCGACATGTCATTTCAGGCTGCTGGCAGAGAAGCGGGCATATTCGCACTGGTGAATGCTTTCTTCGATCGAATGGGGAGTGATGAACGCTTTCAGACTATTTGGCAAATGCATCCGGATGACAACGCTGTCTCCCGCGACAAACTTGCCCGGTTTCTGTGCGGCTGGCTCGGCGGCCCGAAACTCTATAACGAGAAATACGGTGCGATCGGCATTCCACGAGTGCATGCACACCTTGATATCGAGACACCGGAACGAGATCAGTGGCTGACCTGCATGGCAGAAACCATTGCCGAGCAGCCCTTCGCCGCCGAATTCAAAAGCTATCTCATGCAGCAATTATTCGTGCCTGCTGAGGCCGTTCGGCGGCGGGTTGCCGCGCGAAAAGAGACGGTCGAGTGAAAATCTGGGTCGACGCAGACGCCTGCCCGGTCGTAGTTAAGGAGATACTCTATCGAGCCGCTGAACGAACTGGGGTTGAGTTAACGCTTGTTGCGAACCAAGCACTCAGCACACCATCATCCCTCAACATTAATTCGGTGCAGGTTCAGCAAGGCTTCGATGTTGCTGATGACGAAATCGTCAAGCGTTCAGAGCCCGGCGATCTCGTGATCACCAGCGATATTCCGCTGGCCGCCGAAGTCATCGAAAAAGGTGGCCACGCCTTGAGTCCACGCGGCGAGATGCACACCAAGGAAAATATTGGCGCGCGCCTCAATATGCGCGACTTTCTCGACACGATGCGATCCAGTGGCGTCGAGATGAGCGGCGGTCCGGCTGCGTTCAATCAACGCGACAAGCAGGAGTTTGCCAACCAGTTGGATCGCTTTCTAACTAAATTTAGCTAGCTCGTCGTTGTTGCCCGGACGGACGCTGCTGCCCGGAGCCGCTAGGACGTTTGCCCTGCGTACTTCGGGCGTTCTTGCCCGGGCGAGACGGCTTATTGCGCCGCCCTGCGCCTGCAGGTTTTGAGCCTGATACTTTCGGGCCAGACGGCTTGCCGCGGCGCGGTGCGCCGCTGTGGGGTCGCTTACCCTTGTTAATCAACTCAGCTTTAATGCTTTTGTCGACCGCGTAGCCATCAATAAACTCTTTCTTGATGTCACGATTCAAAAGCTTCTCGATATCCTTGAGCAACTTCAACTCGTCGACACAGACCAACGAGATGGCAGTGCCATCCTGCCCTGCACGTGCCGTGCGACCAATACGATGTACATAATCTTCTGGCACATGTGGTAGCTCGTAATTTACTACGTGCGGGAGTTTATCGATATCGAGGCCGCGTGCGGCGATATCAGTCGCCACCAATACACGAATGCTTCCAGCCTTAAAGTCGCGCAACGCTTTCGTTCGCGCGCCCTGACCCTTGCCGCCATGAATGGCGAGTGTCTCGATGCCGTCGATATTCAATTGTTTGGCAAGCCTGTTCGCGCCGTGCTTGGTTCGTGTAAATACGAGTACCTGGCGCCAGTTGCCTTTACCGATTTGTTCCGACAGTAGTTCGCGCTTACGCAGTTTGTCGACGGGCATAACGAGCTGCTCGACGCGATCAGCGGTTGAGTTGCGTTGCGCCACTTCGACTTCTATATGATTATTCAGAAGACCTTTTGAAAGATCACGAATCTCTTGTGAGAACGTCGCCGAAAACAGTAAGTTTTGGCGTTCCTTGGGTAGCTGCTTAATGATCTGCTTGATGTCGCGAATAAAGCCCATGTCGAGCATGCGATCCGCTTCATCGAGAATGAACATCTCAACACCGGATAAGTTTATGTTGCCTTGCCGAACATGATCAAGTAGTCGACCCGGCGTCGCGACGACGACGTCCACGCCACGATGAATTTTCGAGATCTGTGGTCGAGCGCTAACGCCGCCGTAAATTTCCATAGTGCGTAATGGGCGCTGCTTGCCATAGGTCTTCACGCTTTCATGCACCTGAGCTGCGAGCTCACGAGTCGGCGTGAGGATGAGCGCACGAATGCGCCGTGGCCCGTCCTGCTTTTTCTGCAGACGTTGCAATAAAGGAAGAGTAAAGGCTGCTGTTTTACCAGTACCCGTTTGGGCCCCTGCCAAGACGTCTTTACCTTCCAGGATAAGGGGGATAGCTTTCTGCTGAATGGGTGTCGCTTCTGTGTAGCCCTGTTCTTCGACAGCGCGCAGCAATTCGGCCGAAAGGCCGAGTTCGTTAAATAACATTGATTGTTCTCCAAGATCGTCTGATCCGACGCGTCTTAAAACGTGCGGTTCGGTCCAGACTGGAATTTAGATTTAATGACTCCAAGCGAGCAGCATTGCTGGGTTGGAGTTAGTGGCGCAGACCGAGGTGCGCCAAGACGGAGCGGACTGTAACAGGTTTGAGACGAAAAGAAAGGACTAACATCGCAGCGAGCAGTAACACGATTTTATATTGAAATCACTTGGCGGCAAATGTCGCTATGACTACTATTTTAATCAATAATTGAACAATCGACTTTCGGAACGTGAAAATTTTCAGCTTCTGCATCGAAAGATCGACTTGATCATTAATTCGACACTAGGTCGATTTGACGCCAGAATAAAAACCCCAGAACCTGAAGCAGTCCTGGGGCTTTGGGTTTGGTGCCGGATGGGTGACTCGAACACCCGACCTATACATTACGAATGTACCGCTCTACCACCTGAGCTAATCCGGCATTGCCAATCGGCGCGAAGTATAGCGTCGCCGCACACGATCGAAAAGACTTATCGTTCATTAAGTCAAAAAATTCAAGTGTTGTTGCGAACCCTAATGATGAGCTCAGTACCTTCGAGTCGAGTGCCAGCCGGCAGCTCGGGTAGTCCGGAGACTGCTATTTTTTCAAACGGTATGTCAGACAACTCGTGCGTATCAGCATTGTAAAAATGGTGATGTGCAGTCGTGGTCGAGTCATAGAAGCGCCGTTCCGGATCGACCATGCGCTCAGTAACCAGGCCACTCTTCCGAAATAAATTCAAAGAGTTATAGACAGTCGCTTTCGACACAGTGCTCCCGCCCGAGCGTAAGCGTTCAATGATTTGATCGGCAGACAAGTGCTGCGGTTTCTCCAACAGAATTTCTGCGACCTCGAGGCGTTGCGGAGTCGGAAGAATTCCATGGTCTTCCAATTTGGCCAGTAGTTCAGCGCGCGACATATGTAAGTCCTTAAATTGAGAGATTAGTCTGATTTAAAGAGAAATGTTAACACGGCCTGAATCGCGTATTGCATGTAACGTGTAACCCACACCTATTCTGAGATCTTCTTACAATACGTTCTTCAAAAAAATTCAGAGTGTAGATACAGCGAGTCGCAGTCAAGATAATCAGGTCATAGAGGACCTGGTGACGCTTGGGTTTGCGACCACCCTCCCCCCAATTCTTACGACCGCGACTAGTTCGTATGGCATCCAAATTCCAAACGCCAATACCGCCAACCTTGCGGTGACAGCGACCTTCAAATTAGATGGTAGCGAAGGTGCAAAATGCGACATATCAAAATCGACGAATGTGGTGTCAAGACGTCGATGCCGGATACCGACCGCTGGACCCGAGTAAGATAGGTCTCAGGAATCTGCTCGCTCTTGTCGACCTGAGAAAAACAAAGCATCGATGATCAACAAAGCGGCGCCGACAGAAATGCTGGCGTCCGCGACGTTGAATGACGGGAACGCCCAGCTACCAAATAAGACCTGAATAAAGTCAGTCACATGGCCCAGCAAGATACGATCAATAAGATTCCCGATCGCGCCGCCGAGCACCAAAGTCAGCCCTGCCGTCAATATGTTTTGTCCTTCATTGCGAAGACGCCACAGCCATACGGCAATTACGATGCTAACGGCGCTCGCCAAAACGGCGAGAAACCAACGCTGCCAACCACCTGCATCAGCTAGAAAGCTAAACGCTGCACCTGGGTTTTTCTGATGCGTAAGATTAATAAACGTATTGAGAGGAATCTTGTCATAAAGCGGCACCCACTCGACGATCGCCCATTTGGTCAGCTGATCCGCAATAACGATAACCACAGCGACGATCATCCATATGACGAATCGTGCGTTGCTTGCATTGGAACTCTCGAGCTTTCTCAAATTATTGTCCTTTTAGCTCGCGTCTGCGGCAAGAATTGATCGTGCATTCTCGGTGTCCATATCCATTTCTGCAACCAGTTCTTCAACTGATTCGAATTTTAGCTCATCGCGGATGCGAGCGATAAAGTCGATGTGGATGTATTCGCCGTAAATATCGCGATCAAAATCAAACAGGTGTACTTCTAACAGGGGCTTAACCAAATCGAACGTTGGCCGGGTACCGACGCTAGCAACGCCAGAGACAACACCTTCTTTCAGTCCGGATACTCGCACCGCGAAAATACCCAGAACGGCAGATTGACGCCGCCTCAGGTCGACATTCGCCGTTGCATAACCCAGCGTTTTGCCAACCTGGCGACCCTTAATAATGCGACCGGACATCCGATATGGACGACCGAGCAAAGACTTCGCAAGCGGCAAGTTACCCTCGGCCAGTGCGGCGCGAATCGCTGTCGAACTGACCCGAACTCCGTCTTTAACGATGCTGGCAACTTGGTCCACGGCGAAGTCTAGTGGTTTTTGCACCCGCCGCAGCTCATCAATATTGCCTTCTCGTTTGCGAGCAAAATGAAAGTCATCGCCGACGACAATATGTCGTGCATTCATTCCCTGTACGAGAATCTGACGAATGAAGTCACCAGACCGGATACTCCGCATCCCTGGATTGAATCGGGGGCAATAAAATATATCGATACCGTAGTCAGCTAGGAAATCAAATTTCTCCCGGAAACGCATAAGTCTCGCGGGTGGGTTCGCCGCAGAAAAAAACTCTTTTGGTGTCGGCTCAAAGCTCATCACTATCGACGGCACACCCATCGCATACGATTTCGAGATCACCTGATCGAGTAACTGCTTATGACCAAAATGAAGTCCATCAAAACTACCTATGGTCACCACACTCCCGGCTCGCAAATCAGCGTGTGGCAAGTCCCTAATGTGACGTACTAACCTCATATCAATCTGCCCGCAGCTTGAACTGCGCAACTCTAGTACCCATTAGCAACATCATCAGAAAATAGGTCCCCATACCAGCACCAACGGATACCGCAAGCCAAATAACTCGTCTGACGAACGTAGCATCAACCCACCATTCAATCGGCCGATTCAAGTAATTCAAGGCAGCGAACATAGCAATGCACGCGATTGCAACCCTCGCCAGCAAAATTGGCCAACCAGCCGAATGCCGCAAGATCCGAGTGCTGCGCAGTCCGCGATACAGCAGGATGGCGTTCAAGACAGCCGCGACAGATGTTGCCGCCGCAAGTCCCACATGCGGGCCAGCGATGTTGTTGGTGGACATATACCAGGCTAGGCCAACACTCAATATTAGGTTGACCAGGAGCGCTAAGAGAGCAATTCGAACGGGAGTCTTCGTGTCCTCACGAGCAAAATAGGCAGGAGCCAAGATCTTGACAAATGAAAATCCGACAAGCCCCATCGCGTAGGCCTTCAATGCAAGTGCGGTCATACGAACGGCGTACTCATCAAACACACCGCCGAAGAAAAGTGCGGTCACTAAAGGTTCAGCTAGCATAAACAGACCGATCGCCGCTGGTACCGCTATCAGGAAGGCGATTTTCAATGACCAGTCCAGTGTCTGCCTGAACGCTTGTTTGTCGTCCTTCGCCCATAACCTCGACAGATACGGCAACGTTACTGTACTAAGCGCTATGCCAAATATACCCAACGGAAATTCCATCAAGCGGTCAGAAAAATAGAGGTAGCTGATACTACCAACCGGCAACATCGAGGCGATGATGCCGCCAACGAGCACGTTGATCTGTGCCGCTGATGAGCCAAATATGGCCGGAACCATCAGCTTGAATGCTCGCTTCACGCCTGCGTGTCGCGGCGCCCATTTTGGCCGTGGCAATACCCGAATCTTGGCGAGATACGGCAGCTGAAACAGCAGTTGAAGCACTCCAGCAACCAGCACGGCATAGGCAAGCGCCATGACAGGCTCATCAAGCTTCGGCGATACCCAGATCGCCGCCGCGATCAACACGATATTAAGAATCACCGGCGTAAATGCGGGGACGCCAAATCGGCCATAAGTATTTAGGATCCCACCAGCGAAAGCTGTCAGAGAAATGAAAAACAGGTAGGGAAACGTGAATCGCAACATCAGCGCCGCAAGATCGAGATCACCGCCATCACCCACGAATCCTGGCGCCACTATCAGCACCAGCAATGGTGCAGCGACCACGCCCATCAATGTCACGATAAAAAGAACGATGCCAAAGGTACCGGAGATAGAATCGATAAATTCACGAGCATCATCGTGATCGTAATTTTCACGGTACCGCGCCATAACCGCAACGAAACCGGCCGAGAATGCGCCCTCCGCGAAGAATCGACGCAGCATATTTGGGATTCGGTTAGCCACGAGGAAAGCGTCCATCACCAGTTGGGCACCGAAATATCGAGCGAATACGATATCCCGTAAGAGACCCAGAATTCTCGAAATTAAGGTCATCCCGCCGACGACGGTGATTTTTCTGAAAAGCTCCGCCCCGGGCGTGATTTCCCCGCTGTTTGCGGAACGTCCGTCCTGCCCTTCTACTTGTTTGTTTTCAGTGCCCATCACTGCGGTCAGTTTAGCCCAAAAAATTCATAAAATAAGTCGTTTAGGTAATAGCACGACAGCGCCAAGCCGGACCCGCCGGTAGTTGTTGACAATCACCCTCCAGCCACGAATAATACGCCGCTCTTTGCAGGCACGACACGGAAATACCAGTGGCAAACATCAAATCAGCAAAAAAACGCGCCCGGCAGGCTGAAAAAACTCGCCAGCGCAACATGGGCATGCGCTCTCTTATGCGCACCAAGATCAAGACTGTTGTGAAAGCATGTGATGCCGGCGACAAAGACGCTGCTGCGGTTGCGTACAATGACGCTGTGCCAGTGATCGACAGCATGATCAATAAGGGCATTGTGACTAAGAACAAAGCGGCACGTCACAAGAGTCGCTTAAATAAGCGAGTAAAAGCACTCGCCGTTTAATCGCGACCTTGTAGAGACACAAAAAAGCCGCCTGATGGCGGCTTTTTTGTACGCGATATTCTGCCGCCATTTGTTCTCATATCTTCGAGCGTGCCGTTCACGATTTGCGCAGCGGCGGTGCGTTGCACGGACTCGTAATTTGATTGCTTCGATACGGCCTGTCATCCAACCATTGTCAGCATTTCGGTATTGAACACGATTAGCGCAATCAGCATTTCAAACAATGAAAAACCAGATTGGGTAATACGTTCGGGAACCTAGGATAATGACTTAGGCATGACACCTTCAGACCAGCAGTCAATCAGTACCGAACAACGGTACGCTCCAGCTGGGGAGGACCCCGTCTCAGCGACTTGGGAGGTGTTTATGTCAAGCTTCGGCAGCCAGTTCGGCGATTCGCTCAAGTTCCAGCATGATAGCCTGGCCCAGTTGCTCAGTACCCACGCCTGTCGCAGCACTGACCTCAAACACAGGCCCGTCCCACTGCAATTGCTCCAGCAACATTTCTCTGGCTACTGCCTGATCTTCCTCGGAGAGCAGATCGATCTTGTTAATCACCAGCCAGCGCGTTTTTTCCGCTAGGTCATCCGAGAATTTTGCCAGCTCTTTGGCTATCGCCCGGACTTCATCTGCTGGCTCGGTAGATGGATCGATAGGCGCGATGTCGACAAGATGCAACAATAATCCGGTGCGTTGTAGATGTTTGAGAAATTGGATGCCCAGACCAGCACCTTCCGCGGCACCCTCGATAAGCCCTGGAATATCGGCCATCACGAAACTTTGCAGGCGACCAACACGGACTACGCCAAGATTAGGGTGCAATGTGGTAAACGGGTAGTCTGCGATTCGTGGTTTCGCATGCGACATTGAGGTGATGAGCGTCGATTTCCCAGCATTTGGCATTCCGAGCAGGCCAACATCAGCCAAAACTTTGAGCTCGAGACTCAAGTGGCGCGCTTCGCCGTCAGAACCTTTAGTAATTTTTCGTGGCGCGCGATTAACGCTGCTTTTGAAGCGCGGGTTACCAAGGCCGGCACGACCGCCTTCTGCCACTTTTTGGCGTTGGCCTGTTTCGGTTAGATCGCAAATAACTTCGCCGGTATCGACATCGTGTACGACGGTTCCAATTGGGATAAAGACTTCAAGGTCGTCACCAGAACGACCGGTCTTATTTCTACCCGAACCGCCCTCGCCTCCGTCCGCTTTAAACATCCGCGCGACACGAAAATCTGCCAATGTATTCAATGACTTATCTGCCACCAAGTAGACACTACCACCGTGCCCGCCATCGCCGCCATCCGGCCCGCCACGCTCGACGTATTTCTCACGTCGAAAGCTCAGACAACCGTGTCCACCGTTGCCCGCCTTTACACGAATGGATGCTTCATCGACGAATTTCATTTATTTAGTATCCCATACGAAAAACCCCGCTTGAGCGGGGCCTGACTTTGGGCGCCCAATTTAGGCGCCTTGCAATTCGAACTCGTCGCATTGCTCGCGGTCTGGGACCGCTCCTACTTATGCGTCAACTACGCTGACGAATTGGCGATTCTTCGGGCCTTTACGCTGAAATTTTACAAACCCGTCTTTTTTGGCGAACAGTGTGTGATCGCGACCAAGACCAACATTTCTACCCGCATGGACACGAGTGCCACGCTGACGAATGATGATATTTCCGGCAATAATTGCCTGACCGCCATAGATTTTAACGCCAAGGCGTTTGCTTTCCGAATCGCGACCGTTCCTAGTACTACCGCCTGCTTTTTTATGTGCCACTGTACCGTACCTGTTTGTTTCAGCACCCCGCCACTAAGGCGTGGGCTTCGTTAGAATTAGTCTTTCTTAGCTGCCGGTTTCTTGGTAGCTGTTTTCTTAGGAGCTGCTTTCTTAGGAGCCGCTTTCTTAGGGGCTGCTTTCTTAGGGGCTGCTTTTTTGGTAGTCGTTTTCTTGGGAGCCGCTTTCTCGGCTGCCGGTACTCCTGCTTCTGCCTTAGGGGTGGCCTTCTTGATGCCACTAGCGCTGATCGCCGTAATCTCTACCTCAGTAAAGAACTGGCGGTGCGTGCCCTGACGAAGATAATTCTGACGTCGCTTGAACTTGACGACTGGAACCTTCTTGCTCTTGCCCTGGCGAAGAACCTTGCCACTAACAGAGCTGCCAGAAAGAACCGGATTTCCTACTTTAATATCAGCGCCTTCACCGATAAGCAGAACATCATCAAAACTTATTGTTGCGCCCTCTTCGGCCTCGATTTTCTCGAAACGCAGGACGTCACCTTTTACCGCGCGGTACTGTTTGCCGCCGGTGCGAAAAACCGCATACATGTGTTTACTCCAATACGTAAGTTGCGAAAATTGCAATCTACTGAGAATTAAGACTTTTTTGTGGGTCTGTATAAATACCGCGTAAGCGATTCAATGGCGGGTGCCACAAAAGAGCGGGAATTCTATAGATTCCGGTGCCCTAGGTCAACGTACATCACTCCTGAAATCTAACCTTATTTCAATAGCTTGCAATATCGCCCTAAGAGGTAGAAAAAGCGTACAAATGTCGCCAATTTCGTAGCTTTCGGGCATTATCACGAATCTCATGCAAGTCGCCAAAAAAACTCCCATTGCTGTCAGCTTTGATGACATCGCAGCGCTCGCAGCGGCGGATAGGCTTGCGGTCGATCAGTTGATCTCAGACAGCCTTGAAAGCGACGTAGTTCTGGTATCTCAGGTTTCGGAGTACATCGTCATGAGCGGTGGCAAGCGTCTCAGGCCGCTTGTCGTGCTGCTGGCGGCTCGGGCTCTAGGCTATGAAGGCAAGCAGCACGTTCGCGCTGCCACCATTGTTGAGTTTATTCATACCGCTACCCTGCTCCACGACGATGTTGTCGATTCGTCTTCTAGGCGACGAGGTCAGGATTCAGCTAATACCGTCTTCGGTAACCAAGCTAGCGTTCTGGTCGGGGACTTTCTCTACTCCCGCGCCTTTCAGATGATGGTCAACATCGGCAATATGCGCGTGATGCAAATACTCGCCGACGCGACCAATACGATCGCGGCTGGGGAGGTCATGCAACTTATGAATGTACATGACCCGAAAACAACTGAGGATGACTATCGACAGGTGATCTATCGCAAGACTGCTCGACTGTTCGAAGCTGGCGCTCAGATCGCCGCCGTGTTGAACGGTAAAGGCGGCGAAATCGAATCGTCCATGATTAACTACGGGCGACATCTCGGTACAGCTTTTCAGTTAGTGGACGACGCCCTAGACTACGATGCATCAGCTGACGAGCTAGGCAAGAACATCGGCGATGACCTGGCAGAAGGTAAGGCCACATTACCGCTGATCTATGCGATGAAAGAGGGATCTAGTGAAGACCGCAAAATCATCCGCGACGCGATACTGGAAGGCGGACTTGATCAACTCGACCAAATCACGGCGATCATCAAGTCAACTGGTGCGCTCCAATACACTGCCAACAAGGCGCGAGAAGCTGCAGACAATGCCATTTCGTCACTAGGTCGCGTACCGGAATCAAAGTATAAGCAGGCGCTGATCGATATCGCCGAACTGTCTATTCAGCGTCGTTCCTGACTATTTGGCAAGCTTGCCAGAGGCATCAAGCGTAACTTCAGAAGACCTGAATGGCTAGACGAAGTGCCGACCAACGAACTGGAGAAGGAGCTATTCTTACCACGCGAACAGCCTCTCGATTAACGACAGATTGTTGGGGCAAGAAAAGAATGGTCGGGGTGAGAGGATTTGAACCTCCGACCCCCTGACCCCGAGACAGGTGCGCTACCAAGCTGCGCCACACCCCGACCGAGGACGGGATTCTACAGCAGGCACTCAAGGATGTCCGCCTAGATGTATTCACAGACAGTCCATTGATTCACGCGGCATTCGCAAAGCGACCTTTCAGCGCCGGCAGAGAAATGGACGCGTGAAAACGGAGCCGCCTCAATTCCACTGAGTGTCTTTTGCGGGACTCCATTTACCAACACTCGAGTCCAGTTCTGACGCCGTAACTCTCGAAGCTGCAGCGAAGAGGCTTTGCGCACTGTAATTTGATTCAGGCGCTACCGATCTGAAAAGCCAGCAATGCCCCGCCATAACCGATCCCCGTCATATAGACCCACGCGAAAACCGGCCAACGCCAGGAGTTTGTCTCGCGACGAATAACCGCAAGTGTCGCTGCACATTGTAAGCAGCATGCGTAGAAGATCAGAAGACCAATCACCATTGGCAGCGTAAACACAGGAGCCCCGTCAGGCCACGTTGACGCCTGCAGGCGACCGCTCAGTGTTTTCTCATCTGCTTCGTCACCGACGGCATAGACGGTACCAAGCACTGCGATGACGACCTCTCTGGCCGGAAAACCTGCAATAACAGCAGCTGATACTCGCCAATCCCATCCGAGCGGTCTAAATAACGGTTCAACCGTTTTGCCCGCCCTACCCAACCAACTCTGTTCAAGTTGCGCAGCAGAGGCTGCATGTTCGATTCGCTCATACTCCGAGGCCAACTGCACGCCCGACAAAGAATAAGCCGCGATCGTCCTTTGCTTTTGTGCTTCAGGCACGATTGTTTCTGAACGCGGGTAATAAGCTAGAGCCCATACGATAACCGCAACGGTGAAGATCACGGTACCCGCCCGGTAGAGAAAAACTTTGACGCGACCGAGTAACTGGAACATTAACGTTTGTAGGTTCGGCCGACGAAACTCAGGCAACATCAGCACAAACGAAGGTTTGGGACCGCGCAGTGCTGTCTTCCGCATCAATAATGCGGTCAATACACCCATCACGATACCGAACATGTATAGCCCAAAGAGCACTAAGCCTTGTAGGTTCATGAAGCCAATCTGGTCAGCTGGCACAAAGGCGGCAATCAACAACGCGTATACCGGCAATCGTGCAGAGCATGTCATGAACGGCGCGGCTATGATCGTTGCGATTCGATCACGTCGGTTTGGTATTACTCGAGTCGCCATGATTCCCGGAACGGCGCAGGCAAAACTCGAAATCATCGGAATGATAGATTGCCCTGACAAGCCAACCGAGCGCATCGTCCTGTCCATCAGATAGGCCGCTCGAGCGAGATAACCAGAGTCCTCCAATAAGATGATGAGCAGAAATAGGATCAGAATTTGTGGCAGGAAAATAATCACACTACCGACGCCCGCTATGACGCCATCAGCGATCAAACTAGAGAACGCTCCATCGCCGAGCAGATTGCCGACACGAGCGCTGAGGACCGCCGTGGAACCATCAATGAATTCCATAATAGGTGTGGCCCAGGCGAAGACCGCCTGAAACACAATCGCCATGACAAGAAATAGTCCGACTGTTCCCGCAACCGGTTGATTTAGAAAGGCGGTCACACTTACTCGCCACGAATAAAATGGTGGCGTTGAACACTGCAACTTGAGTAGATTTTCCCGTACCCAGTCATAACGAACACGCGCCTCGACCGCGATGCCTGGTTCATCGACGAAGAGCTCATGACGCATTTCAAGCAAACGCCCCTTCGCTTCTTTGCTAAGCTCGGAGGCGAACGATTGATTA
>Ga0308016_10000033_pt1 | contig 71099 bp, 69 predicted proteins | sample Neamet233_FD_203129 | JGI IMG/M metagenome (GOLD analysis project Ga0308016, IMG submission 203129) | Marine microbial communities from water near the shore, Antarctic Ocean - #233 | ecosystem: Environmental > Aquatic > Marine > Unclassified | place: Southern Ocean | collected 2014-07-28
GTGAAGATGGCGAGCGATCGTTGGCCGCAGCTCTGGCCTGCCTTGAGTCGGCACGGACAGGAAGCCGGATCGAGATCTAGATATTTCAGCACATGACTACAGGTTATGACGTGAATCAAAAACCGGAGTTCTCCAGTATATGACTATTGGTATTGGCCTGATAGGCGCGAGCAGCATTGCGCGAGATACGATGATACCAGCAATGCGAAATCATCCAGAATGTGAAGTTGTCAGCGTATTCAGCAGCAATCCCGAACGCGGTAAGAGTTACGCAGCGGAAAATAATATCCCTCGTGCAGCGAACTCGGTGGCTAAATTATTGGCAGATACCGATGTTCATGCAGTTTACGTCAGTACCACCAACGAATTACATCACCAACAGGTGCTGGCAGCGGCAAAGGCGGGTAAACACATACTGTGTGAAAAACCGTTGGCGATGAGTCTGAATGAAGCCCAGGAAATGATTGCTGCATGTCGCGAGGCGGGCGTGATACTAGCTACCAATCATCAATTGCGTGTGGGGGACGGTATTCGCAAAATGCGTGAACTGATCGCCGAAGGTGCAATCGGAAAACCGCTTGCAGCACGCGTCTTCCACGCAGCCTATCTACCCGATCATTTACAGGGCTGGCGGCTCAATAATCCGGGCGCCGGTGCCGGCGTAGTATTGGATCTCGTCGTGCACGACATCGACATGTTGCGATGCGTGCTGAACGCCGAACCAACCGAAGTAGTGAGTCTGTCACAGCATGCCGGGATGGCGACCGACGACGCGGTTGAAGACGGCAATATGGCGGTCTTTCGTTTTGACAATGACCTCATCGCGCAGGTGCATACCGCGTTCACGATTAAATATGCCGGTGACGGTATTGAAGTGCATGGCAGTGAAGGCTCCCTAAAGATCGATAATGTACTGGGGGGAGAACTCAGTAGTCCGGTTATTCTGAAAAATACAGAAGGTACGCAACAGTTTGAACTGACACAGCATTCGATCGACGATAAAACCATTGATCTGTTTGTCGATGCAATTCAGGGACAAGGTAAACCAGGTGCTACTGGTGAAGATGGCGAGCGATCGTTGGCCGCAGCTCTGGCCTGCCTTGAGTCGGCACGGACAGGAAGCCGGATCGAGATCTAGATATTTCAGCACATGACTACAGGTTATGACGTGAATCAAAAACCGGATTTCTTGAGTAGTAGTTTTCTCGAAAAACATATCCGCAATACCCTCGCCTTCTATGAGCCTCGGGCCTACGATAAAGCCGGTGGTTTTTTTCAGCATTTCCGCGACGACGGAACAGTCTACGATGCATCTACACGCCACCTCGTGAGTAGCACTCGCTTCGTTTTCAATTATGCGATGGCTGCACGCCATTTTAACCATCCCGAATATAAAGACTGGGTCCGTCATGGGCTAAATTACCTAGAACAATGGCATTACCAGCACACAACGGGTGGCTACGCCTGGTTACGAGATAAGGATACGATCCTCGACGCAACCAATCATTGTTACGGTCTTGCATTTGTCATCATTGCGGGTTCAACCGCAGTGCTAGCTGGTGCCGAGGAAGGACGCAGAACTTTAGAAAAAGCGTGGGATTCAATGGAGGCGCATTTTTGGGATAGCGAATTCGGGCTTTATGCAGATGAGGCCAATGCAGATTTCAGTGTTATTGACTCTTATCGCGGTCAGAATGCCAACATGCATGCTTGTGAGGCAATGTTATGGGCCTTTGAGGCAACGCAGGAATCACGTTATCTGGAACGCGCAGCTAAGCTGGCAGATAATATTACGCGTAGACAGGCCGCAAAGACGGATGGACTGATCTGGGAACATTACAAGAGCGACTGGGAGATTGACTGGGAATACAATAAAAATGACCCTAAACACTTGTTCCGCCCTTGGGGATTCCAACCTGGTCATCAAACCGAGTGGGCCAAGTTACTGCTGATCCTACATCGCCACCAGCCAGCCGCCTGGCATCTTGAGCGAGCGCGAGAACTGTTCGATACCGCTCTGAATCAAGCCTGGGATGATGAATATGGTGGTATTTGTTACGGCTTCGCCCCTGAGGGAAAAGTCTGTGATGATGACAAATATTTCTGGGTGCAGGCCGAAAGTTTTGCCGCAGCTGCACTATTGGCAAGAGCTACGGGTGAGCAGGTTTACCATGACTGGTACCGGCGAATCTGGGAATACAACTGGGAACATATGATCGATCATCAGTATGGGGCCTGGTATCGAATACTCACGCGCGATAACCAGAAATACGACGATAAAAAATCTCCAGCCGGGAAAACCGATTATCACACTATGGGGGCCTGTTACGAGGTACTGCGTTCACAGGAATAAATCTAAACTAGGCCATACCTACTGGTTTCGAAAAAGGCGAAGAGCATAAAATAAGAAGAATCCCGGCAAGGTAACAGCTACGCTTCCCGCGGCCAGATTGCCGAGAAGGTCTCTTCAGTTAACGCTAGCGCCGTTTACCCCAGTATTTTATGAGCCAGAAACCGAATAGCATCCCACCGAGATGCGCGAAGTTTGCAACGCCGTTGTTAACTCCACTAAAGCCAAGAGACAGCTCGAATAGACCAAGCATGATGACGAAGTATTTTGCCTTCATCGGGATCGGTGGAAACATCAACATAATGCGACGATCGGGGAATGCCATACCATATGCCAGCAATATGCCAAATACACCGCCTGACGCGCCAACCGTAGGTGCACCGCCACCCTGCAGAACGCCCACCAGCAGTTGAATGATTCCAGCACCAACAACGCAGGTTATATAGTAGATAAGGAATCGGCGCGCGCCCATGATCCCTTCAATATCGCGGCCGAACATCCAGAGCATCAACATGTTGAAAATGATATGCATCAACGAACTGGTGCTGTGCACAAATCCATACGTCACCAATTGCCATGGTATGAACGAAGGTGTGATGTAACCCGGCGGACTGACGAGCGGCTGTAAGGCCAGAAACTTGAAAGTGAATTGGGGGGCGAATTGCTGCAATCCGAAGACCAGAGCATTAATGATCAAGATAATAAAAATAGTATCGGGAATCGCGCTGTTGCCGGTTGGTCGCCGACTGTAAATATGCTGAGTCATTGTCTAGTTTTCAGTATCTTCTTATTGGTAGGCGGAGCGTCCATCGATGCTTCATCTGGTAAGCACCATTGATTGTATAGGCTGTAATCATCGACGCAAGACCAACGCTTTCATCCACATTCAATATTGGCTGCCCGCGTCCAAAATAGACATCGCCTGGAGTCAGCTTTTCAAGCTCTCATGATAGCGCTGATGGTTGCAGTACTCGAGAACTAGAAGCTGATGACCAAAGAAGAAGCGGAGCCCGCCATTCGTTCGTTTATGATGAAAATGTACGACGACTCGAAGCAACAGTCTGACTTTTAGAATCGACTCTGTATGTAGAGGCCTATCTTATCGATCGCCCGGCGTGCCTCCGGCATTTTACCGATGAACATTTGAAACACGTGCCACATTTCCGACCATACTTCGAGTTCAACATTAATTCCTGCTGCAATACATGCATCAGCAATTCGCTCTGAATCGCTCAGCAGAATTTCATGATCACCAACCTGAATAAACATTGGCGGCAAGCCTTCGACATTGGCGAGCACCGGTGAAACCATTGGGAAGCTACACTGATGCGGCTCGCAGTAGTGATCAGCAATTATTACTAGATCTTCTGCGCGAAACCACGGATCTTGGTCCCGACGCGTGCGCATTGAATCACCGCTTCCGGTGACATCAAGAAACGGCGACAAGAGCACCGCTGCCGCTGGCATGGGTTCGTTAGCATCGCGAAGCGCCAGCATGGTCGCCACCGCCAAACCACCGCCAGCCGAATCGCCAGCAAAAATAATATCCTCTGCCCTCATTCCCATATCGAGCAACGAGCGATAGACCGTAACGACATCATCTATCGCCGCTGGATATTTATGCTCCGGCGACAAACGATACTCCGGTAGTAACGCTCGAATCCGCCCTGCTCTGGCGATGTGGCTGACCATTTGCCGGTACATATCGCAACCACCAACGATATAACCGCCCCCGTGCAGATAGAGCAACAACTTGCCGTCCATGCAGTCTTTGGGCGTCAGCCACTCGACGTGTAGACCGCTTATCTCATCGGTCTCAATACGCACCCCAAACGCCGGAATTAACAATACGCCAAGCCGCTCCCACAATCGTCGGAACTTATTGATGTCCAGAGCAGCAACGTCGACACGTCGCACATAAGCGCTCGACAGTGAACGTGCAATTTTGGCGCGAGTACTGCTCATGAAGGTCTATTATGGCTACTGTTAATTAGGAACCGAGAGTACACGACTCATGAAAGCACTGCGCACGCCAAATACCCGTTTTGCGAATCTGCCGGAATACAAATTCTCCCCCGAACTGCGTGGAAATTAATAGCCAACAAATGCATTACATGGACTCGGGCTCGGCACAAGGATCGAACTGGCCGACGCGATAATTCGTTTTATCCGGGAGAGCTAGCGCTCGAGATATTGCAGTTTGTCTTTCACTTCACGCCATTCATCAGCATCTTCGGGTGGATCCTTCATCTCCGTGATGACGGGCCAACCCTGGGAAAGTTCTTCGTTGATTTTGAGGTACTGCTCCTGACCCGCTGGTAACTCATCTTCGGAATAAATAGCCTCTACTGGACACTCAGGTTCACACAAAGTGCAGTCGATGCACTCGTCAGGATCGATCACAAGAAAATTCGGGCCTTCGTGAAAGCAATCCACGGGGCAAACTTCGACGCAATCGGTCAATTTACACTTGATACAGGCTTCTGTGACAACGAATGTCATTTTGCTAACTCAGTTTTCAGAGCGCGTACGCTAAGCGAAGTTGGCTCTTTGATCAACATGAATATTTCTGGCTCATACTCGCCTTCTCTGGCAAGCACGACAGTAGACGAAGGCCTTACCAGCGTCGGCTCACTCAATCGATGCACTCGGGGAATCTCTAGTCTCCACGTATCCCTTCAGCCGCTCCAATGCATCGCCAATCGCCCAATCAACGGGCCCTGCAATCGTGTCGAGTCCACCCGGCATGTAGCCACCCACAGCGTAGGTAAACTTCACTTTAGTACCACCTTCAACATCTTCGAGTTCCCAGGTCATATTACCGTTGACACCCATAAGACCCAGTGGGCCAAGACCGCCAGTCAATCGAATCACCACGCCAGGATTCACCATCGTCACTATCAGGTGAGCGACCCCTGCCCCGGCACCAAAGTCTTCGCAAAAGCAGCCCTGCGGTATCGCGATGATACTAAGGCGACTGGCATCGCCTGAAATCGTATGATCGGAACTCCACCAGCCCCCAATTTCATGAAGCATTTTCCGCCACACCGTGTCACGGTCGGCTTCGACAGTCACTGCATGGGCCGTAACAAAGCCACCGGCCGCAGAACTTATGACCTCAGCGGAAGCGGTCGTGATGAGTATGAGGAATAGAAAAAAACAACGTGGCAATATATTCATTGATGCTCCAATCGATCCGCACTAGCTTACCGCAAATTTTAAATCCAGAAGTGCGGCCCTTATATAGAAATGTCTGTAATGTTGACGATAAGATGAATGAAGATCTTCGAGTTGTATTTGAGAGCCGCAACCGGCAAAGCTGCGCTGATCGCGCATTGGTCCTTATGTCGCTGGAAATCCCCTACCAGGTGGTTGATGACGGTGGCTCTTGTGCCCTGGTCGTGCCAGCGGCCTTCTCGTCCAGAGCATTCAGCGAACTCCAGCTCTACGACGAAGAAAATCCTCCTGTTGTCCCCAAGTCCATGCCAAAGATCGATTACCAGAACACGGTGCCGGGTCTCATTATCTATGTACTCATAGTTTTCATCGTCGCGGGTATGGCAGGCTACTCATTTTTTCAAAGTAACTGGTTCGTCGCAGGGCGCGTCGATGGTGAACTCATCCGTGATGGCCAGTTATGGCGTCTTTTTACAGCGCTGACTCTGCACTCGAGCGTTAAACACCTACTGAGCAATGTGGTCTTTGGCGTTTTCTTCGGCTTATTTGCCGGGCGTTTACTCGGCTCCGGAATAGCCTGGTTAGCGATCGTATTGGCGGCAGCTCTAGGCAACGGGCTCAATACGCTTATGCTCGAGGCCAGCCATCGCTCGATCGGCGCGTCGACCGCTGTTTTCGCGGCGCTAGGAGTCGTCGCCGGCTACGTCTGGTCGGGAAAACTCATGTCTCAGGAGCGCTGGTCAACTCGTTATGGTCCCATAGTTGGCGGTCTGGCATTGCTCATGTACACCGGAACCGGTGGCGAAAATACCGATATCGGCGCACATTTCTTCGGATTCATCTGCGGTTTTTCTGCTGGCATAATCTTGATTCGACTCGGCACCCTACCCCGGGATACGCGCACACAGATAATTGCCGGTTCAACAGCCTTCGGGCTGATCTTCTTCAGCTGGATAATTGCGCTAGCGCTCTGACATCCAATTTCTAAGCGTTAATTGGGAAAAGTAACTACCTTCAATCGACACCAATGGGTATAGTGAAATTGAGAACTGATGCAGTCACATTCGGTCTTAATGCTACTGGAATAACATAAAGAGCGACCGATCTGACGACTCATCAAACAACTTCAACGCTTGGATACGAAAATTCAAATACGTATGATTAAAATCATAGCGCATGCCGTGCTGACTGCACTGCTATTACCGTCCCTCGTGGCAGCGGCAGAAGCGCAGGGGTCCAGTATTGATGAAATCATCAGCTCATCAGAGCGAACAGTTGCTACCGCCGAGGAAACACCTTCGGCAGTCCCAGACGATGGATTAACTACCGCGACTGAGGAGCAGCTGCGCAAGGAATTCGCTCGCTACAGAAGACTTGTACAAGCAGGCACACTTGACGAAGCAGACAATGCCGCCAAGAAAATCGTCGAAATGGCCATTCGAATCTACGGATCGGGGTCCAGAGAAATGGCCAGCGCACTGAATAATCTCAGTGTAGTGCAGCATTCAACCGGTCAGTACAATGCAGCTATCCAAAACTTCACATCGGCTGTAGAGATCATCGAAGTGGTCGAGGATCGACTCAATGGAGCGTTGATCAACCCGCTGAAAGGATTGGGCGCATCACAGTTGGCGAGCGGGCAGCTTGATCAAGCGCGAAAAACATTTTATCGAGCCGCACACATAACGCATGTCAATAAGGGGCCACACAACCTCGACCAAATAGAAATTTTCGAATCAATTGCGGATATCTGCATTCGTATGGGAAATACGAAAGCAGCCCGCGACGCTCTCGACAGGATACATATCCTGAACGTTAAGCATTTCGAGAAAGACCCCATGGGCCTGCTGCCATCGTTAATGAATCGCGCGACCTGGCAACGGCGTGCAGGCAATTACAAAGGGGAGCGAGCAACGTACAGACGAGTGATTCGCATCATTGAGTCGAACTCCGGTAAGAATAATAAGTTGCTGGTTGAACCGCTGCGCAAACTTGGTGAGTCATTCTATTTCATCGACACGACGCTCGATCAGAGCAACAGAGTAATGTTAAACGGCGAAATATACTTCAAACGAAGCGTACGAATCGCAGAGAAGTCAGACGATATTGATAGGCGCGAATATGCTGCCGCGAAGCTGGCGCTAGCTGACTACTATATCTACTCGGATTCAAACCGTTCAACATTACTCTTTAACCGCGCGCGAAGAATCTATGCGAGTGTCTGGCAGTATTTGTCCGTCGACGAGGAGCGCTTGTCGCTGCGCAGTGAATTATTGTCTGAAGCTGCACCAATAAAGACGCACCGACTGCCGATATACGCCGGCGGCTCATCAAATGAGGGTCTATCATCTGATGACATCGGCACTGGACGAGTCGTAGTTCAATACAATGTATCGGCGCGCGGTCGAGTTCGAAATCTGCAATCTGAGGTTTTTCCTTTCGAGTTCAATGATATGCAGCGCATGGTTCACAGAGAGATGCACAGCCGAATCTATCGCCCAAGAATCGTCGATGGCGAACCTGTAGAAACTCTTGGTATTATTTTCGAGCACCCGTTCTCCTATCGATTGACGGATCTCGAGGCGCTTCGAACAGCTCTGGCTCTGAAGAAAAAACCGAAAAACGAATAAGCGGCGGATTGATGTCCTGGACTATCCTGACAATCATTACGATTCTGGTGCTCATGGCACTCTCAGCCGTCGCCAATGCCGAATATAAAGACGATTCGAGCAGTGTATCGAGCGTTTGGCTGGGGTCGAACCCAATCAACCGCAGTGTGCTTTGAGGCCGTAGACGGTATTATCGAACACCCGCGTCGCGTCGTGCGCTATCAAGCCCAATTAAACTCACAAACAGCGAGAAAATGATGAGTAATAGGCAGGTCGAAATCTCCAACAGTCACTTCGTTAACGGCAACCCAATTCAGGAACCCTTCGCGGCGCACTTGCGACAAGCTGTATTTGGGCTCGGGTGTTTTTGGGGAGCGGAGAGACGCTTTTGGGAAACCGACTATGTCTTTTCAACAGCTGTGGGTTACGCCGGCGGCCAATCTCCGGACCCAGATTACAAACAGGTTTGCACTGGAACGACGGGGTACGCCGAAGTCGTAATGGTCATTTTCGACCCGGCCGCCGTTAGCTACGCCGAATTGCTCAAGGTTTTCTGGGAAAGCCACAATCCGACTCAAGGCGCTCGGCAGGGAAATGATCTCGGCACTCAATATCGTTCTGCCATCTACACGACTGACGATGACCAGTCTGTCACCGCCGAAGAGTCACTCGCTGTGTACCAGAGTGAATTGAAGAAAGCGGGATTGGGTCAAATAACGACTGAAGTCACTCCATTGGAAACTTTTCACTATGCCGAGGACTATCATCAACAGTATCTTGCCAAGAATCCCGGCGGTTACTGCGGTCTCCATGGCACCGGCGTCAGCTGCGCTGTTTAGGTTGTACTGGCCAAAGACCCTCGACGCTCTGTAGAATTCACACGTGGCCATCCAAAAGAAGAAACAACCCAAACCGCGCAAGCCCAGTCGTAAGCAAGCTGAGGAGGCAATCCGAACTTTATTGCTGTGGGCAGGTGAGGATACTCGCCGGGAAGGTCTTCTCGATACACCTAAGCGTGTAGCGCGAGCTTATGAAGATTGGTTTAGCGGATACGGGCAAAACCCTGTCAAGTACCTCGAGCGCACCTTTGAGGAAGTTGAAGGCTATGACGAAATGATCGTACTGCGCGACATCGCCTTCGAATCGCACTGCGAACATCACATGGCACCGATTATCGGCAAAGCCCACGTCGGCTATTTACCAAGCAACAAAGTTGTCGGTATCAGTAAACTAGCGCGTGTCGTAGAAGCTTTCGCCCGGCGTTTTCAGGTTCAGGAAAAAATGACCGCGCAGATCGCCAATTGCATCCAAGATGTTCTGCAGCCAAAGGGCGTCGGCGTTGTCATTGAAGCAAAACACCAGTGCATGACGACACGCGGTATTCACAAATCCGATGTGTCGATGGTAACGAGCCAGATGGTTGGCTCCTTCCGAAAAGATGCACGAACCCGTGTTGAGTTCCTTCGCATGATAGACGCCAACCGCTAACACCTGACGTTGCGTTGCTCTCAAGGCAATTTATTCGATACCAAGTTCTGACTTACCTTGCTGGAAGGTGATGTCGACCGGGATATTTGCTTGAGTCAGCCGGTCGAGGTCGCCCTGCAACTGCGGTTTAATGATTCCGCGTGACTCTATCAATTCGACAACACCCTCGTAATCGCCATCGCCTTGCAGCGTTAATAGTAGCCGCGACAGATTCGTCATCGCGGTCTCCATCCGGTCAAAATCGATGCGATACCGGCCACTATCCGCATCACGCACAAAAGCACCCTGATCCTGGAAGAAATTAAACCGCAGCATATTCGCTTTGCCGTGTGCGCTCGCTGCATCAAACCGAATTGAGTGGAATACGCCCGTCATGAATGTCACGTAATAGTCCCGCAGATCGACGCCACCAAGCTCACCAGCCTTGTGAAGCTCGGTGGTCATGTAGAGCCCCAGAACATCAGCCTTGCCTTCCTCTATGCTCGACGACATATCGAGCAATGCTTCGCGCACCGTTCCACGACCGTCGATCGTATTCTTAATACCAAGACTGTGCGCCACCTCGTGGAACATGGTATTGGCGAAGAACGCATCGAAGGATACATGAGAGCGCTGCAACTCATCAATCAGCACGTCCGCGATCGGTTCGACGATCTTATCGAACTTGGCACGCATCGCGTTCTTCAGCTGCAAACGACGTGTACCGCGCGCGAGCTGCACAGCCTCATCATTAGGCAGGTTTATCGCGATGGTTTTACCAGCGGCATTGCTAGCGCCTGCGTAATAGACAACATCGTAAGCGTTCAGATCTGAGTCCATACCCGGCGTCTCCCACTTGTACTCGTCGGGAACCGGCAAGCTTTCTTGTAATGCTGGCAGAAAGCTTACAAATCGACTGAGGCGATCACTCCATTCGAGATCCTTCACGAGTACATAGGACTCGTATGACGCGCGATAACCAAATAGGTCGTCTTCGTAGGTTTCTATTGGGCCAATAATGACATCAATGTCATTGTCCCAGACGTCCATCCAGAACATATCGCTAACCTGATACTCGTCGCTAATCAATGCCGCAGCGCGCAGCTTCATGTAGTTGCCAAAATCGTTACTGTCAGCAAGCTTTGCAGCCTCGCGAAGCAAATCGGCTACAGCCTTGAGCTCACCAGCGTAGGCAACGTGATATGGAATTAGTTTTAGCCTGCCCTCTTCATCGCGACGAATAAGCGAATAATGACCATGCTTGCCGGGCAGATAAGCCCCCTCGAACTCTTCTTTGCTCATATCCGTCGGATAGAAGTTGGCGCCGAGTGGCTTGGCACCAACACCCTCCATGAACGGTTTGTTGCCTTCCAGATGATCCCATGGACCGTAGTTTAACTCCGCGAATCGCCGGGCATCGGCATCGGTGATCGACTCCAGCAACGCTTCATAATCGTCGCCGTAACTCTGACGCCAATAAAGGTCATCCATAATTTGCGACGCGTCGATCAGCAGACCAATCATCTGCTTTTGATCGTCCGTAAGGTCACTAAGGTCTGCGGTTAAGGTAAAGTCCGCGTATATATCCGGCCGAGGTGCGACGACTTCGAGCGGCTGAATATTTAAGTCTGGCTCTGCTTCCGGTGCGCAGGACGCTAGCACGATGCATAGAGCTACGGCGCCTGACTGGCGCAATATAGATTTGAAAATCACGGCTTCCCCTGAAGCTAAATCAATCAAACATTATTGCATAGCGTGGCGCGAATCGTAGGTTGGTAGACGTCAAAGATCGACGAGCTGAACGTTTTGCGCGGTCAAAGGTTGGCCGAGAAATTGTCCGCCAACACGAGCGAATCGCTGAATACCATCGGTTGCCAGCAATTTGAGTATCCCGGGTTGCTTGCTCACTGTCAGTCCGCCATGCGACGTCAGGGTCTTGCGCACTACGGCTGCCGTTGTAATCGCTGAATCGACGACGACGACGTCACCAGCGATGCTCGATATCGTGTCTCGTAATAGCGGAAAATGTGTGCACCCCAAGATAATCGAATCAGCTTTGAACGTATTGTCTTCTGCCTCCGCCAGATATCGCCTGACGATCGAATCGGCGATGTGCCCGCTGGTCCAGCCTTCCTCGGCCAGGCAAACCAACATTTCACACGATTGCTCGCGGACCTTAGCGCCCAAGTCGCGCATTTTTATCGCCCTACTATAAGCACCAAGACGCACAGTCGCTTCGGTCGCCAGCACGAGGTAGGAGTCACCAGCACTCGCTGCTACCGCCGCCTCGGCGCCTGGGTCTACGACGCCTATAACCGGAATCGGAGCCATATGCTGCTGTAAGGCGTCGATCGCTACCGCCGACGCGGTGTTACAGGCCACCACCAGCATTTTTATATTGTATTCGCGAAGCTTTGTCGTTGCTTGGATCGCATAGCGCTCAATGGATGCCGGGCTCTTGGTGCCATACGGCAGTCTTGCGGTATCACCGAGGTAAACGAGGTTTTCGTTGGGTAAGGTCTCACGAATGGCCTTGAGAACAGTCAAACCACCTACACCGGAGTCGAACACACCGATGGGCAATGAGGTATCAATATGAATAGTCATTCTCGCATTGTGCCCAATGTCGCCTTTCTGTGGAATAATCCGGCCCGACAAACTCGTTACGGAATGCTTACGTTGTGCAAAAACTGATTTACGGAATCGGCGCTTTTCTGGCGCTACTCATCATAATCGGTTTCGCTTTGCCGCGAACCCATCAGATTGAAGTAAGAACAGAGATCGACGCTCATCCGGCGACCGTATTTGCACTTGTTAACGACTTTCGGCGATTTTCGATCTGGTCCCCTTGGGCAAAAACTGACCCTAATGCGCGATTTCTGTATTCAGGGCCAAATCGCGGCGAAGGTGCAACTATGACCTGGGATGGCGCCATTATTGGCAGCGGCAATCAGATCATTGCCGAAAGCCATCCGTACGAACGCGTTGAAATTGCAATGAACCCAGGCGAGCCTGGTGCAGCGGAGTCATGGTTTCATCTCCAGCCCGGCGTCGGGACAACAACCGTGGTTTGGGGCTTCAAGGCCGACTATGGCCTCAATATCGTTGGGCGCTACTTTGCTTCCATGCTCGGTGGGGTCGTCATGCGCGATTATGCCGAAGGGCTGGCATCACTCAAAGAACTTGCAGAGAGCCTACCGACAGCTGACTTCGGCGACGCTGACATTGAACACATTGTCGTCGAGGCAACAGATATCGCCTATCTACCGGTAATATCGCGACCCGAGCCTCTGGCCATTTCCGAAGCTTTGGGGCGAGCCTATTTTCAAATTCTGACGTTCATTGATATAAATGACTTATCGGATGCTGGTGCACCATTGTCGATCACGCATAATTTCAACGGATCCGAGTTGCGCTTCGATGCTGCCATTCCGATTCGCGGCGTTAATCACGCCAATCCGCCGAACGACGGTGGGGTGAGAATCGGTCAAACCTATGCTGGTGCCGTCGTTCGAGTGCGGCACGTTGGTTCTTATCGGCTATTAAATGCGACCCACCGTAAGATTACGGCGTATCTCGCCGCAGCGGGCATGAAGCAGAATGGCGCTGCGTGGGAGTCTTATGTGAGTGATCCCGGAAAAGTCCCTGAATCCGAACTATTAACCGACGTCTACTACCCAATTAAATCGAACTAGACCCCGAGTTGATTCTGCGCCCAGAATAATCGCTCGGCGAGCTTCTGCTCGGAGACGAGTTCTTTGGTTGCGCACGTCGTCGGAACGTAATCCTCAATTTGGGATATTGTGCCGTACATACTCACAACCAACGCCGCACAATCACTGGCGTCGTCAAACGACATCTTTCGAACCGAGGCGCAGATAGGCCCTTCGCCGTTTAGCGGCGTTACGCCATGCATCTGGCGCCTGAGATCGGCAAACGGCTGCCGCAGTAAAATAGGCAACTCATCTTCGTTTATGGCAACGAGATTATCTTCGTAAGCCTTAATAAGTCGTTGTTTTATATGTCCATGCCCAGCCAACACCGTAAGTGCGGTGTGAAAGCGATCGACGTGATTCATCATTGTCACTCCAGCGTTTCATTCTTGTATTGCCGCTCATGCCCTCTCGGCGGCTTGTACGCTCTTTTCTTGGAGTTGACTACCTCCTGTAGTCCGGCCCCCTGCAGAGCCGCAGTTCCTTATGTACTCCCTAATTATCAAGTTCTTGCGCATGTTTTTTATAACAGAGTTTAGGAAGCTCATGCAAGTGGAAAATTTTTCGCCCAAAATAACCCAGTGAACCAAGCGGACGATTGGACGGTATGATGAAATCACACACGAAGACCCCAAATAATGAATAAGAACCATTGGCTAATGACTCCGGTCCTACTGTTGGCTGGCGGTGACGTTGTGGCCGAGCAGGTGATTCCCCACTCTAGCTCTTTGGATAACGATGGCCTGGTCATTGGTCGGGTAATACTCGAGAAATCGGACGTTTTTGATTTTTTCAATCCGGACGAAGACAAAGCCTTGTTTCGGCTCGCCAATAAGCTGCACATCATTACCAAAGACGGATTAATAGAACAGCACTTGCTGTTTCAGAATAGCTCGATTTAATCACAGCAGCGTATAGACGAGTCCGCTCGCATTCTGCGGCGAAACGGGTATTTCTACGATGCCAACTAGCAGGCCAACAGATCACTGACCTAATGATTAATCTCTATAGTCCAACTGTCCGCGCCAAGCTCTTTCACGTCAGTGTACAAGGGACTCGACTGACCGACTTCCCATTTTGTAGCCAGCGTCTCACTCATGATGTAATCGCGATGCGTCGCCAGCGCGGTCTCGACAGCCGCCGAACCAGATACACCCAAAGTGATGCGATCGGACACTTCAAGTCCCGCCTGTTTGCGAGCATCCTGAATGGAGCGCACTAGTTCTCTAGCAAATCCTTCACTGATAAGTTCGTCATTGAGTGTCGTATCCAAAGCTGTCAGGTAACCCGAGTCCTCCGCACAAGCGTAGCCCTCTGCTGAACTCGTTTCAATCAATACATCCTCGCCTTCAAATGTGATCGTTTGATCGCCGACCACAATATCGAAAGTCTCTCCACTTGCGGCCGCGCTTGCGATCGCTCCACCGTCGGCTTTTTCAAGTGCTTTGCGGATGACCGGTATGAGCTTGCCGTATTGCTTACCAATTCTCGGCAAATTTGGCTTAATCCGATAACTCACAAGGCCTGCATCACGCGCGATGAATTCAATAGCCTTAACGTTAAGTTCCTCAAGAATTTGATCCTGATGATTGTCCAGCGCCTTCGCGGCGGCGTCACTCGGCGCACGAATCAATAACCGCGCCAGCGGCTGTCGAGTGCGAACACCGGATTGGCCGCGTGCGGCTCGAGCGAGTCCTACAACCTTCTGCACAACGTCAATATCGAACAACAGCTCGTCGTTTTTCCACGACGCGTCAGCAACCGGCCAGTCCGTCATATGCACGGACTCCGGTGCGTCAGGATTCACGCTTCTCACGAGGTTTTGATAAACATTTTCCGACAGGAACGGTACAAATGGCGCCATAAGCTTGTGTGCTGCGTCGAGACATTCATACAAAGTCAGGTACGCCGCCTGTGTATCTTGGGGATCGGTCGATTTCCAGAAACGACGTCTGTTGCGGCGCACGTACCAGTTACTCAATTGATCAACAAAAGACTCGATGGATTCGCCAGCAGTCTTTGCGTCGAAGTTATCGAGCGACTCCGTGACGGTTGTTATGGTCTTGTGCAATAAAGCCAAAGCCCAGCGGTCGATTTCAGGTCGGTCCTCGGGATCGATTTGCCTGCTCAGATCAACATTATCAAGACGCGCATACAGAACAAAAAACCCATAGGTATTCCAAAATGTATTGATAAACGAACTCGCGACGTCGGCAACGATGTCGACAGACACGCGCTTCAGTACGTCTGGCGACAAACGTGCAAGGAAATACCAACGCAGAGCATCCGCACCCACCGTATCGAAAACATCGTAGGGATTAATAATATTACCGACGGACTTCGACATCTTCTTACCGTCCTTATCGACGATAAGATTCAGACAGATGCAATTTTTGTACGCGACGCTATCGGACACAAGCGTTGATATCGCATGCAACGTGTAGAACCAACCGCGCGTTTGATCAATGGCCTCGCAAATGTAGTCCGCAGGAAAGTGCTTTTCGAATTTATCTTCGTTCTCAAACGGATAATGCCACTGCGCATATGACATCGCGCCTGAATCAAACCAACAATCAATAACTTCTGGAACTCGTTGCCAGGTATTGCCATCTTTCTCGAACGTGATCTCATCGACTGCAGGACGGTGTAAGTCGAGCTCGCTGAGCTCTCTGCCGGTCAACTCTTCCAGCTCGCCAACAGAACCGATGCAGTGATACTCACCGCAGCCATCCGTCCAGACCGGTAATGGCGTTCCCCAGAAGCGCTCGCGCGATAAAGCCCAGTCAACATTGTTCTCAAGCCAGTTACCGAAACGGCCGTCCTTGATATGCTCAGGTACCCAGTTGATCGTCTGATTGAGCTCCGTCATACGGTCGCGGAATTTTGACGTTCGGATGTACCAGGCGTTCTTCGCGTAGTATAAAATCGGGTCTCCGGTGCGCCAGCCAAATGGATAGCTGTGTAAGTAGCGCTCCGACCGGAACATCATGTCGCGCTCTTTCAGAATACGAATCAATGGTTTGTCAGCGTCCTTGAAGAACAGACCCTTGACCGGTTCCACTTCATCAATGAAGTGCCCGTCGAGCCCGACACCATGAACAACCGGCAGATCATTTGCCTGACCCAAAGCCAGATCGTCAACACCGTAGGCAGGAGCTATGTGAACGATGCCGGTGCCGCTTTCGGTGCTGACAAAGTCGGCAGAGAAAACCTGAAATGCGTTCGGTGCATCGACTGCGAGATAACTGAACAATTGCTCATAGCGTTTCCCAACGAGCTCAGCACCCTTTACCGTCTTAACCACTGAATACTCGATATCGCGGAACACAGATTCATGAAGTGCTTCGGCGACAATCAGTGTCTGCCCTTCCGATTCGCAAAAGCTGTAGTTAATGTCGTCACCAACAGCGAGAGCCAAGTTTGATGGCAGCGTCCAGGGTGTTGTCGTCCAGACGAGAAAATAGGTGTTGTTCTGACCCTGCATTTTGAAGCGCACGATAATCGACGGATCTTCGACGTCCTTATAGCCAAGCGCCAGCTCATGCGATGACAGTGTTGCACCGATGCGTGGGTCATAAGGCACAACCTTGTAACCGCGATAGATCAGGTCCTTGTCCCAAATCTTTTGCAGAAGATTCCAGACAGACTCGATGTAGGTATTGTTGAGCGTATAATAGGCTTCGTCAAGATTGACCCAGAAGCCCATGCGTTCCGTCATTTTTTCCCAATCACCGATGTAACGCATAACGGAGTCGCGGCAGCGCTTCGTAAACTCGGCTATACCAACTTTTTCCTCAATTTCTTTCTTGTCAAAGATACCGAGCTCCTTCTCCACTTCGTGCTCGACAGGAAGGCCATGGGTATCCCAACCCGCTTTACGTGGAACGTGATAACCCTGCATCGTTTTGTAGCGTGGAAAAATATCTTTGAAGCTGCGCGCCAACACATGGTGAATGCCCGGCTTACCGTTGGCCGTTGGCGGACCCTCGTTAAAACTAAACTGTGGTTTCCCTTCAGTCTGGTCCAGTGTCTTCTGGAAGACATCACGCTCACGCCAAAACTCCAGCACCTCGATTTCGAGGGCTGGGCCATCATAACGACCTTTAATTTCTTTAAACGACAAAACCTACTCTCCAAATACGACAGCGCCCCGGGCGCATTAAAGCACCCGGGGCGAAAATTATTCGCGGTACCACCCGGTTTCACGGCAATAAGTGCCGCCTCTGGATCGATTTAGCGATCCGTCACTCGTATCGCGAGCCACTCGGCCGACCTTACTCAAAACATCGTTTCAGGTGGCGACTTCGGGGTGATATTCAGCAACTACAGACCCGGAGCTCTCACCTTCCTCCGGTCGCTTTGGCCTGATCAGGCAGCCTACTCGTCCCCATCAACGTCTTGCTGGGCAAATTAGCGTCCAATGGGCTGAAACACAAGCGAAAATATGAATCTATCGGGACAATTATAGTGCCGCAAGACTCTCTCGCAAGATTTCCTTGCCAAAGTTAGTCGGTATCGCCCCGTTAGTGTTCGTGAATACGATCGCCAATTGATCAAGCGACGCCCGCAACCAGCATTCCCCACATACCCAGCAATACCAGCCAGCTTGAAAAATACGCCCACATTCTTGGCGAAATGCTGTTCTTGCCGGTATGGATATATGCGTGCAGTGCGCGTAGTGCGACGTAAATCCAGGCCAATACAATCAATACGGTCGCGTTTTGTCCGGTAACAATTCCGACCACGCAGGCAGCATAAAACAAGGTCGGTGATTCAAACATATTGACGAGATGCCGTGAGAATTGAGCGATCTGTCGGGGCTCACTACCTTCCTGATACGTCTTGTAGAAGCCAGCATTGACCTTACCTGACTTGACGGCCGCCACACGACTTCGAAACAACGCCATCAATACAATAAACGTTAGCAACACCATTGCAGCCATGGGGTAAATAAGTTCTAAATTCATGATGCCTGAACCTTTTTGACGAATTTGGATTTGAGCTTAAGCGTGCCGATACCGGGCACCTTGGAGTCGATGCCATGATAACCATCCACGCGGCGAATGTTCTTCACTTTGATACCAGCCTTTACAATGTACGTCCATACCATGAAACCGCTGTTTCGAGATCTCACGATCGAAATACTGGAGCCTTGCGGTCATTGGACACAGTAGGAACGCCCCGAGAACGTCAATCACCTGATAATTGATTGGCTGATATAGTGATAATCATCATAATTATGCCTATTATCTCAAAAATTCGTCGAAATACCATCGAAAATACCGTAACGACGATGAAGTCATGCGCAGCGTCAGCAAGGACTTGAATACAGTTTAGACGATTTTAGCGTCTTTTACCGTCATTATCGCGCGGTGATGGATACAATGGACAACACATGCAAGACTGAATGGCCTAGCCATCCGGACAGCATTACCCGGAACTACGATCGTTGCAATAAAACGACTTTAGATCTGATCTACTAGGCATTACCTCGTGGAGACAATTTGTGCTAATTAGAAAACCAAATGATATTCGGCCGTCCGAGATCACAAGTGAAGCCAATTACCTCAATCGTCGTGACTTCATTCGAGCCGGTGCGATCGCCGGAGGATCCATCATTTCGTCAGGCGCCATTGGCGCCATCGTGTCCGACTCTCAACTGGCACCGCTCGCAAACATCGCCAAAAGCCCCCTCAGCACCAGCGAGACACTAAATAGCTTCGAGGACATCTCCACATACAACAACTTTTACGAGTTCGGTTTACAGAAGGGCGACCCCGTCGCCAACGCGAAAGAATTCAAACCTCGTCCCTGGTCGATCAAAGTATCAGGCCATGCGGAAAAAACTGGCGCGTTCGACTTCGACGACTTTATGAAGCCTTTCGATCTCGAGGAGCGGATATACCGTATGCGATGCGTCGAAGCCTGGTCCATGGTTATCCCCTGGGTGGGCATTTCTCTCGCTGATGTCGTGAAGTACTTCCAACCTGCGTCGAAAGCACAATACGTTGCGTTTGAGACGCTCGAAGATCGTGAGCGAATGCCAGGTCAAAAAGGTCGGTCGCTGGATTGGCCGTATCGAGAAGGACTCACTATTGCAGAAGCAACCAACCCGCTGGCAATCTTAGCGGTTGGTCTTTATGGTAATGCCATTCCGAACCAGAATGGCGCACCCATACGATTGGTAGTGCCTTGGAAGTATGGTTTCAAGGGCATCAAGAGCATCGTTGGTATCAAGTTCATGTCGAACCAACCGAAGACGAGCTGGAACATGGCGAACCCGAGCGAATATGGCTTCTATGCCAACGTAAATCCAGAAGTCGACCACCCACGCTGGAGTCAGGCTCGCGAGCGCCGCATCGGTGGTGGAATTTTCGATAAGAAACGCGAAACACTAATGTTCAATGGATACGGCGAGCAGGTTGCACACCTCTACAAAGACCTCAATCTTCGACGCAATTTCTAAGTACTTATGAATGCATTGCAGCAAATTCGGTTCATCTGGAAACCGATCGTCTTCCTAGTGTGTCTGCTGCCTTTGCTGCTACTAATCGGCGACGCCTATGGCGTCACAGGCAGCCTAGGTGCCAATCAGATCGAAGCAATACTCGATCGCTTCGGCAACTGGGCCCTGCGGTTCATCATGATTGTGCTCGCGGTCACACCGCTTCGACGATTGACCGACTGGAATTGGTTGTCGCGCTTCAGACGTATGCTCGGTCTGTTCACTTTCTTTTACGCGTTTATGCACTTTCTTACATGGTTGGTGCTGGATCAAGAATTGCGCCTTAGCGACATTCTCGAAGACCTTACAGAGAGACCTTTCATCACGTTGGGATTCATGGCTGTGGTTCTATTGACTGCACTAGCGATGACGTCATTCATGGCGATTCGCCGACGTATGGGCAAACGCTGGCAATTACTGCACAACATGGCCTATGTGGTCGGTATTCTCGGTGTCTGGCATTACTGGTGGCAGGTTAAGAAAGATATTACCGAGCCACTGATTTATGCGGGAATTCTTTGCGTGCTGCTAACCGCTCGTATTACATGGCGCTGGAAGCAGCGCTCACTGCGCGCATCGGCTCAGCGCTGCGGTATCCGTATCCGGAAATACAAATGAAGTCGTTTGATAGATCCGTGTCACGCACGCACCAGACTCATCATAAACTGTCTGGCCGGCACGCAGTGAAAGCGTATCGCAATAATTAAAGTGCGACATAGAATCAGACCTGTGCGAGCGCCTTGTCCAACGCTTCGATCAAGTCCTCAACGTCTTCAAGACCGACGGATACGCGAACAAGTCCATCAATGATCCCGACTCGAATTCGCTCCGCCTCCTCAACAGCTGCGTGCGTCATCGTGACCGGATGTGTAATAAGAGACTCAACTGAACCGAGATTCTCGGCGAGGCTAAAGACATCAATGTTGTCCATGAGTTTCTTGCCTGCCGTCAATCCGCCTTTTACCTCGAACCAAAGCATTGCCCCATAGCCCGTGGCCTGGCTACTTGCCAGCTCGTACTGTGGAAATGACTTCAGGCCCGGATAGCTGACTTGCTCGACCTTGTCGTGGCCTTCGAGATACTCTGCGATGGCCATCGCATTGGCCGACTGAGCATCTAATCGAAGCGACATCGTCTTGCAGCCCTGCGACGTCAACCAGGCAACCTGCGGTGACATGATGCTACCAGTGCTGCCCTGTATGAAGCGCACTGCATCAGCATGCTCCTGCGTCGCACAGACAGCAGCGCCACCGATTGTCGCATTGTGACCATCCATGTATTTCGTCGTGCTGTATATCGATATATCGGCGCCGAGTTCCAGTGGCCGTTGGAAATATGGCGTCAGGAACGTGTTGTCCACTGCATGCACTGCGCCGGCCTTCTGAGCGATTTTCGATACACCAGCGATGTCGGTGCACTTCATCGTCGGGTTAGCGGGCGTTTCTGTCAGGAACAGTGTTGTGTTGTCTTTGAGCGCTGCAGCAACCGCCTCGAGATTGGAGCCATCGACAAACGTGAACTCAACACCAAATCGACTCAGGATTTTCGTGCACAAACGGTACGTGCCGCCGTATGCTACATCGGAAATAATGGCATGATCGCCTGCGTTAAGAAACGCCAACATCACACCCTGGACAGCTGCTATTCCGGTACCGAAGCAGATTGAATCTGTCGCGTCTTCCAGATCTGTCATTTTGAGTTCAAGCGCACGAACCGTTGGATTACCCGACCGTGAGTAGGAGTACCCCTTCGCCAGGTATTCATCGACTGAATCTTGTACATACGTGGTCGTCTGATAGATCGGTGTCAGAATCGACCCAGTCAGCGGATCAGGCGTTACGCCCGCATGAATCTGTCTGGTCTTAAAACCCATGGATTACTCCTTTTCTTTTGGGGTGGCGACCGGCTCGCCGAAGAGCACCGATACTACATAGGAAATAACGTCTCGTGCAGTCATGAAATATGTGAAATAACTTCCTATTTCAGGCCTAAGGGATCGTCGGGATCGACGCCGTCCATGAACTGCAAGCGCCGGTCCAGATTGGTCAATTGATAAACTAGGCCGAGCCAGTTATTAACTATCGCCTTGCCCGTGTCGCCCCAAGTATTGTAGACCAGCGCCTCCAATTCGGCGTCCGGGAACGGCGGTACTTCGGCACCCGCAGTTTTGGCTGATAGGGCGGCGGCCAGGAATTCGAACGCGATCTTTTGTGCTTCAGCAGGAAAATAGTTGCGCGGTAGCGGTGGCTCCGTGTCACGCACATCATTGATGAATCTCATCACCTCGCGCTTGTATTCTTTCAGCAGACTCACGGCATTGTATTCTGGGTGCCCCTGAAAATAGACCACACGGAATTGATCTGGACTGACCGCAAGATGAACACCCGCGACTTCGCTTTCGGCAAGCACCTTTAAACCGGCCTTCTCCATATGCTCTTTGCTCACGTCATTGTAGCGGGAGTGTGGGGCGTCAAAGTGGGTGTTAACCTCCCAGGTTAGTGGGTGCTTTGGCTCAGTGATCGTGTGACTGTATACACCCCATTTCTTACGCGGCAGTCGCTGCCGTTTTATCTCATGTCTGGACTGGACCAGAGCATGAGTCGCGAGACAGGAGCACAGCATCGAGGCAACGTTGTCTGCGGCCCAATCGAAGATCTCCATGAGAGGACCCCAGAATGCTTCATCCTCGAGGATAGGATTGGCAGGGTTAGCCCCCGTAATAATCAGCGCATCCAGTCCTTGCTCACGCAACTCCGAAAACTCAAAGTAGTGTTGATCGATGTGTTTGATCGCATCAGCGCCACGGTTCATTTCAGGAATCGTGAATGGGTAAATATAGAACTGAGCAATTTGGTTGCTAGCGCCAACAAGACGAATAAACTGATGTTCCGTTGCCGTCAGCGCCGCGTCCGGCATCATGTTCAGAAAGCCGATATGCAACTCTCGGATATCCTGCCGCTCGGCCCGCTCCGCGGATAACACCTGCTGGCCGCGATCTCGAAGACGCTTGAATGCTGGCAGATTATTGTGTGCAACCAGTGGCATTTATTTGATTATTCCTGCGTTGCTTTCAAGGAAGTCGCAGCCTGCGACGAGAGCTGTACAAAGCAGGATGAAAGAGCCATTGAATCTGTATGAGTTATGCATAGCGCTTACCTTGTTATTCTTCTGATCGACCTACTGTGAAAGATAGCACGGAAGAGATTTTGCACCGCCAAAAAAAAGCCCGGCGAATGCCGGGCCTTCTTATTTCGCTGGAAAAGCAAGCGGCTTACATCATGCCGCCCATGCCTCCCATTCCACCCATTCCGCCCATATCTGGCATACCAGGGGCGCCTGCATCGTCCTGCGGTGCATCAGCAACCATTGCTTCGGTTGTAAGCAGCAGACCGGATACAGAGGCAGCGTTTTGTAACGCGAAACGCGTAACCTTTGTTGGATCCAGAATACCAGCATCGATCATGTCGCCATACTCGCCGGTTGCAGCGTTGTAGCCGTAGTTGCCAGTACCTTCGGCAACGGCATTCAACACTACACTTGCGTCACCGCCAGCATTTCGAACAATCTGACGCAGCGGCTCTTCAACAGCGCGCTTCAATATTGCGATACCGACGTTTTGATCATCATTATCACCCTTGAGCTTCGCGATCCGACTAACAGCGCGAATAAATGCGACACCACCACCGGCTACAACACCCTCCTCAACAGCGGCGCGAGTAGCATGCAGCGCGTCCTCAACGCGTGCTTTCTTTTCTTTCATCTCAATTTCGGTAGCAGCACCAACCTTAATGACGGCAACACCGCCAGACAGCTTAGCAACGCGCTCTTGAAGCTTCTCTTTATCGTAGTCCGACGAAGATTCTTCAATTTCGGCGTTAATCTGCTCAACACGGCCCTTGATGTCGTCAGCTTTGCCGGCGCCATCAATAATCGTAGTTGCTTCCTTGGTGATCTGAATCTTTTTGGCTTCACCAAGATCTTCAATTGTCGTCTTTTCAAGTGACAGACCAACCTCTTCTGAGATGACCTGACCACCAGTCAGAACTGCGATATCCTGCAACATGGCTTTACGACGATCGCCGAAACCAGGTGCCTTAACCGCAGCAACTTTCACAATACCGCGAATGTTGTTAACAACGAGAGTTGCTAGCGCTTCGCCTTCAACATCTTCAGAGATAATCAGCAAAGGACGACCGGCTTTGGCAACGCCTTCGAGGATCGGCAGAAGATCACGAATATTAGAGATCTTCTTGTCATACAACAGAATCAGCGGATTGTCGTGTCCAACCTGTTGGCTATTAGCATCATTAATGAAGTAAGGAGACAGGTAACCACGATCGAATTGCATGCCTTCAACAACATCAAGTTCGTTCGCCAGACCGGATCCTTCTTCAACAGTGATAACGCCTTCCTTGCCGACTTTGTCCATGGCATTGGAAATAATGTCACCGATCTCGGGATCTGAGTTCGCGGAAATACTACCAACCTGTGCGATCGCTTTTTCGTCTTGACAAGGCTCGGAGAGCTTCTTCAACTCATCAACCATTGCAGCAGACGCCTTATCGATACCGCGCTTGAGATCCATTGGGTTCATGCCAGCAGCAACTGACTTCAGGCCTTCACGCAGGATTGCCTGTGCGAGAACTGTTGCAGTTGTTGTGCCATCACCAGCGATATCAGATGTCTGGGAAGCAACTTCCTTAACCATCTGAGCGCCCATGTTTTCAAATTTGTCTTCGAGTTCGATTTCTTTCGCAACTGAGACACCGTCTTTTGTGACAGTCGGTGCGCCAAAGCTCTTGTCGAGTACAACATTGCGGCCTTTAGGACCAAGGGTCACTTTTACCGCATTTGCGAGGACGTTCACGCCAGCAAACATCTTTTGCCGTGCGTCGTCGCCAAAACGTACTTCTTTAGCAGCCATCTTTAAATTCCCTTAATTAAGCTTCAATTACCGCCATGATGTCGTCTTCCTTCATCACGAGCAGCTCTTCACCTTCAACTTTGACCTCTGTACCGGCGTATTTGCCGAAGAGGACTTGGTCACCAACTTTGACGTCGAGAGCGCGAACATCGCCGTTCTCGAGGATCTTGCCGTTACCTGCAGCTACAACTTCACCTTTGATAGGCTTTTCTGTCGCAGCGTCAGGAATGACGATTCCGCCGGGTGATGTGCGCTCTTCTTCCATGCGCTTAACTATTACCCGATCATGAAGCGGACGCATCTTCATGGTGCATTTCTCCTATAAATTATTGATTTATAACCGACTTATGGCGGTCTTCCCTACCGACACTTGTTAGCACTCGGTCGCAATGAGTGCCAATAATAGGCCTAGAACGAAGGATTTCAAGTGCATTTTTTCTAACAAAGGATAAGAAACTGGGCATGAGTCGGTGACAAACGCTCAAATAGGCGTAACAATCACCGTCCTTAAAGGGCCCTAAGCACTATGAGTATCTCCCAAAAAATATCCATAACATTGCCTAACAAACATTTTATGGCATTCGCTAGCTTGCTCCTCTTCTCAGCAGCGATTGTGGCTGACGACCGCCCTGCTCCGCCGGCAGAGGTATTCCACTATGTCGTTCATGATAAAGGTGTAGCCCTTGAGATCGACTGGGCCGTCGAAGACGGTGCCTATATGTATCGTGACGAGTTCAAATTCTGGGTCAGCGAGGCGGAGATTGTACTCGGTGAACCAGAACTGCCGGACGGCGAAGTACATGACGACGAGTTTTTTGGAGAGCAGGTTGTCTACCGTGGAAACTTCTCCGTGCGAATCCCTTATATCGTTAAGGGTGATGCACCAACCACCCTGTCTTTGACTATCGATAGTCGAGGCTGTCTCGATTCGGGCTATTGCTACATGCCTCAATCCTGGGTTGAGCCTATCAAACTAAAGGGTTCCAGCGCCTCAAAGAGGCTAAGTTTCGCGAGCCTGTCAGGCAACTCAATTGATGCTGTGCTGCCGGCCGACGAGGTTTTCATTCCCGACGCTTTTGCCGTCGATGGCAACAACATCGAGTTTGGCATTCATCTCCTGCCTGACTATTACCTGTACAAGAGCAAGATTTCGGTCATGTCGTTAAGCAACAAAGCGAAAGCAGGCCAGCTGGACTTACCTAAGGGCAAAGTAAAAACCGACGAATGGCTGGGTGAGCAAGAAGTATATTTCGATGAAGTTTTCGGCAGGGTTGCTATCGCTCGCGCTACGCCCGAAGCGATGGACCTTGAGATTGAACTCAACTATCAGGGCTGCAAGGTCGACGGTATTTGCTACCTGCCGGTATCAAAGGTTCTGACTGTCAGCCTTCCAGAGGCGACAGCGACAATCGACCTTTCGAAGATTAGCGCCTCCAACGCGCCGGTTTCCGAGCAAGCCCGACTTGCGCATATCATTACAGAATCCAGCATCTGGGTTGCAGCGGGACTGTTTTTTCTTGTGGGACTTGGCCTGGCGTTTACGCCATGCGTATTACCGATGGTGCCCATTCTCTCCGGCATTATTGCTGGCGAAGGTGATGACGTCAGCTCAAGGCGTGGATTCACGTTGGCGCTTAGTTATGTGATGGGCATGGCGATTGTGTACACCGGCGCGGGAATCGCTGCTGCGGCTCTCGGACTTCAACTACAGGCTACGTTTAATCAGCCATGGATATTGATTTTATTTGCCGGACTGTTTGTGGTTCTCGCACTCGGTATGTTCGGTACTTATGACTTGCAGATGCCAAGCGTTATTCAGAGCAAGTTATCGGGCATTAGCGGCAACCAAAGGAGTGGCACGATGATTGGCGCATTTGTGATGGGTGCCCTGTCTTCGTTGATCGTCACTGCCTGCGTAGCGCCCGCGTTGATCGCTGCATTGACCGTAATTGCTCAGACCGGCGATATGCTGCGCGGTGGCAGTGCTCTGTTCGCAATGAGCCTGGGCATGGGTGCTCCACTGCTGGCTGTTGGGGCCGCTCAAGGTAAGTTACTGCCAAAAGCTGGCGGCTGGATGGTTGCTGTCAAGAATGCATTTGGCTTCATGATGCTGGGTCTCGCAATCTGGATGCTGTCGAGAATTCTTCCTGGCCCCGTAACAATGATGCTATGGGCGGTGCTCATTTTCATGGCTGGCGTCTTTATGGGTGGCATGACGACGCTAACGGCCAATTCAAATGGATCACAGAAACTTGGCAAAGGATTCGGCTTTCTCACGATAATTTACGGCATTATTTTGCTGCTGGGCTCCTTGAATGGCGGTAGTAATCCACTGAAACCGCTGGCGAGTATCAATGTTGGTGGAACAAGCGCGCTTGTAGAGGCTGCCCATGAACTGCCCTTCCAACGCATTAAGTCTGTTGACGATCTTGATCGAAAAATCGCAGCTGCCTCGAGTAACGACAAGACCGTCATGCTCGATTTTTACGCTGACTGGTGTGTGTCGTGCATAGAAATGGAGGAATACACGTTCTCCGATGCGGCAGTACAGGCAGCGCTATCAAACACCGTTTGGCTGCAGGCTGATGTCACAGCGAACGACGAAATTGATCAGGTCCTGCTGGAGCGCTTTGGCGTATTCGGTCCGCCGACAATTATTTTCTTCGACACAAACGGCGTACAACGGCACGGCTATGAAGTTGTTGGGTATATGAAGGCCGACGCTTTTGCTATGCATGTCAGGCAAGCACTCTCGGTATCGGATAGCATGTCCGCTCAAACCATTTACTAGCAGGGTCTCAACGTGTCTCGCATGTTTCTGATTTCCACATCGGCGTTCGTCGTGCTGATGGCAGGCGTTCTTTTCTATGCCGCGCAAATATCGGTTGAGGCGCCTGCGCCTGCGCCTCTACCAATAGAACAGCCGCAAGCGCTCAAAGTGCTTACGCACCCAGCATTTACGTTGCCGGACATGGCTGGAGTCGATCACGACTTTTCCGAATGGAGCGGTAAAAACCGTATTTTGAATTTCTGGGCAACATGGTGTGCGCCTTGCCGCCGCGAAATTCCGCTCTTAAAAGCATTTCAGGCCGAGCAAGGTGGCAATGAGTTTCAGGTCATTGGTATTGCAGTGGACTATCCTGAGCCAGTGGCTAACTACGCAGAAACTGCCGAATTTAATTACCCGATACTCGTCGGCCAACAGGATGCTATGGCCATCGCGGAATCGTCTGGCATTGAATTCGTCGGACTACCATTTACGATGTTCGTTTCCTCTAATGGCGAATTGCTGAGCTCCTACATTGGCGAGCTGCATCAGTCTCATCTCGACACCATTGTTGATGTCATGACTCGCCTCGATCGCACTGAGATCACAAGCGCAGAGGCCCGCTCAGTACTAAATCAACTGTGAGCGTACGAAAGTTGTAGTAAATCCCGAGAAAACGGTTAGAATCGCGGCCATCTTCGGCTATCTGGCTGCGAACCCCTCGAAATGTCCTCTTTATTACTTCTCAACGGTCCCAACCTGAACCTACTGGGTTCACGTGAACCCGATATCTATGGCGCAACTCGCCTTGAAGGCATCGAGAAACGCTGTGTTGAGCTCGCAAAGGAGCTCGGGCACGAGTTGGATTGCTTTCAAAGTAATGCCGAGCACGAGCTTATCGACAAGGTCCAACAGGCCGCGGTCGATGGGGTCGAATTCATCGTTCTGAATCCCGGCGGCCTCACACATACAAGCGTTGCCTTACGAGATGCCTTCTTGGCGGTCCAGATTCCATTTATCGAAATTCACCTGAGCAATACGTTTGCTCGTGAAGAGTTTCGCCATAACAGTTATTTCAGTGACATCGCGAGCAGTTGTCTGTTCGGTTTCGGGGCGTACGGTTACGAACTCGCCCTGCAAGCGGCCAGTCAGAGCATCGGCAAGGACTGAGGGGAAAAATGGACATAAGAAAAGTAAAAAAACTCATTGAATTATTGGACGAGTCGGGAATCGCCGAGATCGAAATCACTGAGGGTGAAGAATCGGTTCGTATCAGCCGATACGCGCCGGGTATTGCAGTGGCGCCTGCACAAATAGCTACGGCCGCTCCCGCAGCAATACCGGCTGCCGCGCCTCTCGTCGCACCAGCCGCCCCTACTGAAGTCGAAGAAGATGGCTATGAGGTTACAGCCCCGATGGTCGGCACGTTCTACGCCGCGTCATCACCTGACTCCGCACCCTTCGTTCAGGTCGGCGATCGCATCAATAATGGCGACACGCTGTGTATCATCGAAGCGATGAAAATGATGAACCCGATCGAAGCCGACGTATCAGGCGTGGTCAAATCGATTCGCATGCAAAATGGTGAGCCTGTCGAATTCGGACAAACCCTGATCGTCATCGATCAGCGCCAAAACGGCTAAGCGAGCAAAAAGGTATGCTCGAAAAAATTGTAATAGCCAATCGTGGCGAAATCGCCCTCCGTATTTTACGTGCCTGTCGCGAGATGGGAATCAAGACCGTCGCAGTGCACTCGACAGCGGACAATAATCTTAAGCACGTACTGCGCGCTGACGAAACTGTTTGTATTGGACCGCCGCAAGCGATCGACAGCTACCTGAATATGCCTGCCATAATAAGTGCAGCTGAAGTGACTGATGCAACTGGAATACATCCCGGCTACGGCTTCTTGTCCGAGAACGCCGATTTCGCGGAGCGCGTTGAATCCAGCGGCTTCACGTTCATCGGGCCAAAAGCAGATGCCATCCGCCTGATGGGTGACAAAGTATCGGCTATCGCTGCAATGAAGAAAGCTGGCGTCCCTTGCGTTCCTGGGTCAGATGGTGAGCTGGGCGAAGACCCTGACGAAAATATGCGTATCGCCAGGGAAATTGGCTATCCAATAATAATTAAAGCTTCTGGTGGAGGTGGCGGGCGCGGTATGCGCGTGGTGCACGCCGAGGCATCGTTAATCGCCGCCATAACTGTAACCAAAGCTGAAGCTCGCGCCGCATTCAATAATGATGTCGTGTACATGGAGAAGTTTCTCGAAACGCCGCGGCATGTCGAGTTTCAGATTCTGGCGGACACACATGGCAATGTAATTCATCTTGGTGAGCGCGACTGCTCGATGCAGCGCCGCCACCAGAAGGTGATAGAAGAGGCACCCGCACCTGGCATTACTGAGGAGCAGCGAAACCGGATCGGCGAGCGATGCGTACAAGCCTGTAAGGACATTGGTTATCGAAGCGCCGGTACCTTCGAATTTCTGTATGAAAACGATGAATTTTATTTCATCGAAATGAATACGCGTCTACAGGTAGAGCATCCTGTTACCGAGATGATTACCGGAATCGATATTGTCCGTGAGCAGCTGCGTATCGCCAGCGGAGAAAAGCTCAGCTACACCCAGGACGATGTGAAAATGCAGGGCCACGCTATCGAGTGTCGCATTAACGCTGAGGATCCGAAGAATTTCATGCCGTCACCTGGTCTGGTCACACTGTGGCACCCTCCAGGTGGACCTGGCGTACGTGTGGAAAGTCACATTTACAGCGGCTATAAAGTACCGCCGTATTACGACTCGATGATCGGTAAACTGGTTGTGCATGGTGAGTCGCGCGAAGCGGCATTTGCTCGAATGAAAAACGCGTTGAGTGAAATCGTCATTGAAGGAATCAAGACAAATGTGCCGCTGCATCAGGAAATATTTCAGCATGCCGCATTTCAGGTGGGTGGTACGGACATCCACTATCTCGAGAAACGACTCGGCCTCACCTAGCACGGAGTACCGCCACGGTGTCATGGCGCCAGTTTGTAATGAACCTCGGCGCGCTGAACGCTGAGGCTGTCGAAGAGATTTTCGAACGCTTCGGTGCCAGCTCGGTCACGTTGACAGATGCCGGCGACAATCCGGTGCTCGAGCCTGGGCCCGGTGAAACGCCTCTGTGGACGAACACCACGATTACGGGAATGTTCTCCCCGGACATCGATCTGCAAGCGCTCAAGGCCGCGCTCATCAGCGAACTTCATTTGTCTGAATTGCCTGCGCATCGAACAGAAATCCTTGAAGACCGCATGTGGGAACGTGAGTGGCTCAAGGATTTTAGCCCGATGCAATTCGGCAAACGACTCTGGATATACCCAACGGGATACGACGCCCCGAGCGGCGACGAAATCATTATTCATCTCGACCCCGGACTTGCGTTCGGCACCGGCACCCATGCTACAACCGCTTTGTGTCTTGAGTGGCTGGATCGTTTGTCACTGGGCGGCAAGACGATGCTCGATTACGGCTGTGGATCAGGCGTTTTAGCGATCGCAGCACTAAAACTCGGTTGTTCGTCTGCAACCGGCGTAGATATTGATCCACAGGCGCTGATGGCGACCCGGCAGAACGCCAGCGACAACGAAGTTAGCAAAAATCTTAATGTTCTTGGGGCCGCCATCGATATCACTGGCGAATTTGACGTTGTTGTAGCCAATATCCTTGCCGGACCACTTATCCAGTTTGCCGAATCCATCACACGAACGCTCAGAGAGCTCGGTATGCTTGCATTGTCTGGCATATTATATGAACAAGCCGATAACGTTATGGAGGCCTTTGAACCTTGGATCGAATTCGATCCTCCGGTGTTCAGGGAGCAGGACGGCCAAATATGGTCACGATTGACAGGAAAACGGAGAGCGGGCTGAGCGCACTGCACTAAAATGTATACCCAATGCCCTGATTGTGAGATCGCTTTTAAAGTTACGGCTGACGTCCTGAAGCAGGCTGCTGGAAAGGTCCGCTGTGGTAGCTGCGGAAACGTATTTAACGCGCTTCTATATCTGACTGAACAAATGCCGAAACAGCCAACACCGAAAACAGTCGGCGCAGACCTGTCGGAACTCAGACCGGAAATAACCAATGCCGATGACGGATTTACCTCAACGATCATTATTCCAGAAAAGGGCGCTGAGGAGAAAGCTCTGGAAGACAGCGGCGACAAATCACAGAATGCTGATGAGTCCGACAACAATCGCATCAGCATCATTGCCGGCGTCGTCGCACTGGTGCTCATACTTATCGTGCAGTTTATGCACCAATCGAGAGAAGCGCTTGCCACTATTCCCGCTTTCAGTAATACAGTCGGCCAAGTCTACCGAGTCCTTGGCCGACCTGTTCAGCCCTCGTGGGACATTACTGGATGGCGATTTGAAATAACAAAAGGCAACATTGAAGATGAAGAAGCATTAACTGTCTATTCGCGGCTGGGCAATAATTCAGACGGTCCATTGCCGTATCCTCTAATCAATATTTCATTGACGGACCGATTTAAGGAACCCATCGGAAGCCAAATTCTGGATCCGAACGAATACTTACCTACCAATCTTGACCCGCGAAAACTGGTTAAACCTGGCAACACTTTCAACGCCGTGATAACTATCAAATTGGCGACTGAAGATGCAACGGGATTCAAATTAAATGTCTGTTACCGATTGTCCGATCGCCGGTTGCGCTGCGCTATCGACGATTTCAAGTGAATCTTGATCCGCTAAAGATCGGCCCCTATACAATCACCAAACCGTTCGTGCTGGCGCCGATGACAGGAGTGACCGATGCGCCATTTCGGCGCATCTGCAGACGTTTTGGCGCTGGCATGACCACATCCGAGATGACGACCGCCGATACCAGTCTCTGGCAAACCCCTAAATCGCGCTTTCGCCTCGACCTGGATCTAGATACCGAGCCTGTCGCTGTGCAGATTGCAGGATCAGACCCCTACCAGCTGGCCTCAGCCGCGATCGCCTGCGTTGCTCGAGGCGCGCAGATCATCGATATCAATATGGGTTGCCCGGCAAAGAAGGTTTGTAAGAAATTCGCAGGGTCAGCGTTGCTTCAGGACGAGAAACTAGTCGAGTCGATCCTCACGAAGGTAGTCGCTGCTGTTTCAGTGCCGGTTACCCTCAAGATTCGAACAGGCTGGGATCCGCAGCATCGAAACGCAGTCAATATCGCTCGAATAGCCGAAGATTCTGGCGTCTTGTCGCTTGCGGTTCATGGCCGAACTCGCGCATGTCGCTACAAAGGTGAGGCTGAATTCGAAACTATCGCGCGGGTAAAAGAGGCTGTTGAAATACCAGTGATAGCAAATGGGGACATCACGACAATCGAGAAGTCGCTTGAGGTATTACGCGTAACGAATTGCGATGGCTTGATGATCGGACGTGGGGCACAAGGACGACCATGGATTTTTCGTGAGCTTGGACATCTTCTAAACCCAAGCGGTGAAAAACCACGACTGGATAAAAATGAATTGCGTGATATTATGCTCGACCACTTGGGAGAACTACATCGGTTCTATGGAGAATTGACCGGGGTTCGAGTGGCTCGCAAGCACCTAACCTGGTATTGCAACAGCTTGGCCAATGCCGACGAATTTCGTCATCAGGTAGTGCGTGTTGAAAGTGCTTCAGAGCAGATCAGCTTGACCAAGAACTACTTCGATCGAGAGGACGGAGGCGACTCGTTGGCTGTTTGATTTGTCTGATTGGGGGGGGAATACTCGACCTTATCGAAAGGCGAGGTAGCGATTTGGGGTTGGACAATTGTGGCAAATAATAATCAAAACGACTCACTCGTATCCAAGAAGAGCAAGAAACCGCTCTGTAAGCACACTGAAGATGCTTTAGACCAATACTTCATCGCCCTGAACGGCGATCGCCCAGGCGATTTATACGACCTCGTCATTGGAGAGGTAGAACGGCCGTTATTCAAAGCCGTTATGGACTATACACAGGGTAATCAGAGCCAAGCAGCCGGTATTCTTGGCTTGAACCGCGGTACCTTGCGCAAGAAACTCAGGACTTATTCCCTAATTCAAAAATAGCCCTCGCGGCATTTTCCTCTCTATTTCTTCAGGTGACTCGATGTTCAATGTCCGACGCGCGCTGGTCAGTGTTTCTGACAAGCGTAAATTGATTCCATTCGTAAAAGGCCTGACTCAATTGGGCGTCGAAGTGCTTTCAACCGGCGGCACATGCAAGGCACTACGAGACGCAGGACTGGATGTAATCGAAGTCTCAGAGAAAACCGGTTTCCCAGAAATCATGGACGGCCGCGTAAAAACTCTGCATCCGGTCATTCATGGCGGCCTTCTCGGTCGCCGCGGAACCGACGAGGCCATTATGGAGGAGCATGGCATAGAGCCTATCGACATGCTGGTCGTCAATCTCTATCCGTTTGAGCAAACGATCGCGCGCGAAGACGCAAGCATCAACGATGCTATCGAGAATATCGACATCGGCGGCCCAGCCATGATCCGTGCCGCATCCAAAAATCATGATGGCGTAGCGGTGATTGTTGAGCCTGACGACTACGAAGCCGTTCTCGAGGATATACAAAAAGACAACTTGTCTCTTCAGGGCCGGCGCAGACTTGCGGCGAAAGCATACGCTCACACTGCAAGCTACGACATAGCAATAACCAAATACCTGTCTGCCTCTCTCGGAGACGAGATGCTTGGCCCGCGATTCCTGTATTCAGGCGGCTTATCTGAAAAACTACGCTACGGCGAGAATCCACATCAGGGCGCAGCATTCTATGCTGACCAACAATCCCCTGCCGGCTCTCTGGCAGCGGCGAAACAACTGCAAGGCAAAGCACTCTCCTATAATAATATCGCTGACAGTGATGCCGCCCTGGAATGCGTAAAGCAATTTGAGGGTCCAGCTTGCGTCATAGTAAAACACGCCAATCCATGCGGTGTGGCCGTCGCTGATAATATTCAGGATGCCTATGACAAGGCATTCAAGACCGACCCGACGTCCGCGTTCGGTGGCATCATCGCCTTTAATCGCGCGCTCGACGTCAAGACGGCAGAGGCTATTGTCGAGCGGCAATTCGTTGAGGTGATTGTTGCTCCGGCGATCGATGAAGATGCCGCCAGGATAATTTCTGCAAAGAAAAACCTTCGTGTATTGGAAACCGGCAGCTGGCCGGCAGTTGTAACGCCCGGCTTTGATTTCAAGAAAATCTCGGGTGGTTTGCTAGTGCAAGATACGGATCTGGGTACCATTACGGCCGACGATTTGAAAGTAGTCACCGATCTTTCGCCCTCACCCGAGCAGATTCAGGACATGCTGTTCGCGTGGACTGTCGTGAAATACGTCAAATCGAATGCGATTATTTTCTGCAAAGATAAAGCGACAATCGGCATCGGCGCAGGCCAGATGAGCCGTGTCTACAGCACTAAAATTGCGGCGATAAAAGCAGCTGACGAGAGCCTGGAAATCAAAGGCTCAGTGATGGCATCAGATGCCTTCTTCCCATTCCGTGACGGAATCGACGCGGCTGCTGAAACCGGTATTTCGGCAATTATTCAACCGGGCGGCTCAATACGAGATGACGAAGTGATCCAGGCAGCGAACGAACACGGTCTCGCGATGGTGTTTACGGGTATGCGTCACTTCCATCATTAAGGTAGTTTAGAGGAGCACTATGAAAATTCTGATAATCGGCAACGGCGGACGCGAGCATGCACTTGCCTGGAAATGCGCTCAATCTGAGGACGTCGACGAGGTTCTCGTCGCTCCAGGAAACGCCGGGACCGAACTCGAAGACAAAGTTAGAAATGCAGCGGTTTCCTCAGATGACATGGAAGCGCTATCTAAACTCGCACAAGAAGAAAACATCGGCCTGACTATCGTCGGACCGGAAGTGCCATTAGTCGCCGGAATTGTCGATCACTTCGACTCTCTCGAGCTGCCCTGTTTTGGCCCCAATGCGGCAGCTGCTCAACTGGAAGGCTCCAAAGCATTCACAAAAGACTTTCTCAGACGTCACAGCATTCCAACGGGTGACTATCAAAGCTTCACTGAACTCGATCCTGCGCTCGCCTATATCCGCGAGAAGGGCGCGCCGATAGTCATCAAGGCCGACGGTCTGGCTGCGGGTAAAGGTGTGATCGTTGCAATGACACTGGCGGAAGCCGAAGGCGCGGCGACCGACATGCTCGCCGGTGGTAGTTTTGGCGATGCCGGAGCACGAATCATTGTAGAAGAGTTCCTGGATGGCGAAGAAGCGAGTTTTATCGTCATAACCGATGGACGCACCGTGCTGCCATTAGCGACCTCACAGGATCACAAGGCGCGCGACGAGGGCGATACCGGGCCGAATACAGGTGGTATGGGTGCGTACTCCCCGGCCCCCGTCGTAAGTCCTGAGATCGAACGGCGAATCATGAGTGAGATCATCGAACCGACACTCGATGGTATGCGTATCGATGGTCACCCCTATCTTGGATTCTTGTACGCCGGATTGATGATCATGGCGGATGGAACGCCGAAGGTTATCGAATTCAACTGCCGCTTGGGCGACCCTGAAACCCAGCCAATATTGATGCGCCTTAAGTCAGACCTCGCGGCTATTTGTCTAGCAACGGTTAACGGGACTTTGGCTGGGCAGACTACTGAATGGGATTCTCGAGCCGCGCTCGGTGTGGTTCTGGCTGCAGGTGGCTATCCCCTGAGCTACACAAAGGGAATGGGTATTACGGGCCTCGCCGATGCGAATAGCGAAGTCCAGAAGGTATTTCATGCCGCCACTGCCAGTAATAATGGCGACGTTGTAACCAGCGGCGGGCGCGTACTGTGCGTTGTCGGTCTTGGCGATTCCGTCGCGACGGCAGCAGCATATGCTTATGAGTCAGTAGATAAAATTCATTGGCAGGATGTCTATTCTCGACGCGACATCGGCCATCGGGCAATCGCACGAGAGAAGAGCTGAAGGTGCTGTGCTAACTACAACAGAAGCGCTCGAAGCCGTGTTGGCCGAAGCAAAGGCCTTCACTACAGAAACAGTTGCTGCCGACGATGCCACTGGGCGCGTGCTGCAGCAGATCGTACGAGCAGAACGCAGCCAGCCGCCATTTGATCGTGTGATGATGGACGGCATTGCACTGTCCTGGGTCGACTACGATGGCGGCCAGCGCACATTTCCAATTCAGGCGATGCAGGCGGCGGGCGATAAAGTATTGTCGCTGCAGACCGGTCATTGCATAGAAATCATGACCGGCGCATCGCTACCCGATAATGCGGATTGCATTGTCCCAGTTGAGCGAATTTCCGTTGCTGATGGCACAGCCGAAATCGAGGCTAATTACGAGCTAAAGAAGAATCGCTTCATTCATCCACACGGCTCAGACTTTGCGGAAGGCGCGCATCTGATGACACCCGGGAAACGAATTTCGCCGCTCGACATAGCAATCATTGCCTCCTGTGGAGAGACGGAAGTGATCGTCGCCAAAGATCCAGTCATACGGGTCATCTCTACTGGCAACGAGCTGGTGGCCGCCGGCGATGCGATCGAAGCACACCAGATTCGAATGTCAAACGGGCCGGCGATAGTGTCTTTGCTTGGGAGTCATCACTACAAACGCATAAGTCACGACCACATAGTTGATGACGTTTCCGAACTGCGTCATCGTTTAGCCACACACCTCGACGAAGCCGACGTCGTCATTTTGAGCGGCGGCGTTTCGATGGGAAAGGCCGACTATGTTCCGCAGGTCCTTACTGATCTCGGGGTCGAGGTCGTGTTCCATAAGGTTAGTCAGCGGCCTGGAAAGCCACTGTGGTTTGGTAAGGGACCGAACGGCCAGGTGGTTTTTGCGCTGCCAGGCAACCCGGTATCAGCGCTAGTCTGTTGTCGACAATATGTCATCGCGGCACTAGCCAGCGCATCCGGCGCCTCTGAATCACCGCCTGAGTTCGCTGCAGTCGCGTCAAATATCTCATTTAAGCCAGCACTCACCTGTTTCCTACCCGTGAAACTGATTTCTAATGCGGCCGGTCAAACGCTTGCCATGCCCGTCAAAACCAACACATCTGGGGACTTCGCGTCACTGTCGGCGACGGATGGCTACATCGAACTGACTAAGGATCAGACTGATTTCCCAGCCGGCACAGCCGTGTTCCTGCACCGATGGATTGCTCAATAATCGTCATTCAGGTTACTGTTCATAAATGATATCTGCTACTGATGCACTTGAGCGCCTTCGCGACGGTAACCGTCGATTTATATCCAATGAGATTAGCGAAGAGGTGTTGGCCATTCGTGAGCATCGCGCTGGAGCGGCGGCGCCACAAAACCCTTTCGCGATAATCCTCGCGTGTTCTGACTCTCGAGTTCCAACAGAACTCATATTCGATCAGGGTATCGGCGACCTGTTTGTGATCAGAGTTGCCGGCAATATCGTCGCGCCCTCACAAATCGGCAGCATCGAGTATGCAGCCAAACAGTTCGGCACTCGTCTGGTTGTTGTACTTGGACACAGTAATTGCGGTGCGATTATCGCGACCTTGCGCGAGCTTGCGCTTAAGGAATCTCACCGCTCGCCCAATCTACGGGCTATTGTTGATCGCATCCGTCCAGCCCTGGATCCAGTACTCGAAGAATACTATGACGTCGAAGACGAAGCGGTTGTTGCGAGCTGTGTGCACGCTAACGTTCAAGCGTCAGTTGATGGCCTACAACATGGCTCCTTGATCCTTGAGCAACTCATCGAAGCCAAAGAGCTCAATATTATTGGCGCTGAATATTCTATCGAGACAGGTTATATCGACTTCTTCGAAAGCGATTGAGATATCGACCTTCTCTAGTCATTATTTTTGCAGTTCCATAACGAAAACAGGGCTCTTGCTTCGCAGCAAGAGCCCCGCTTCCTAATCGGCTATAGAATCGTCTCTAGCGTTTCATCGCCTCAAAGAACTGCGTATTGGTTTTCGTGTCCTGCAGCTTATTGAGCAGGAACTCGATTGCCGCAAGCTCGTCCATGGGGTGCAATACTTTTCGTAGCACCCACATCTTCTGCAACTCGTCGGGGTTCGTCAGATACTCTTCTTTTCGAGTGCCGGAACGATTGATGTGGATCGCCGGGTAGGTGCGCTTTTCAGCAATTCGGCGATCCAAATGGATTTCCATATTACCGGTGCCCTTAAACTCCTCGTAAATCACCTCGTCCATCTTCGAACCAGTATCAACAAGCGCTGTCGCCAGAATAGTCAGGCTACCGCCCTCTTCGATGTTTCGTGCAGCACCAAAGAAACGTTTCGGTCTGTGCAGTGCGTTCGCATCAACACCACCGGTCAGCACCTTGCCTGACGACGGTACGACAGTATTGTATGCCCGAGCCAGTCGAGTGATTGAATCGAGAAGAATAACGACGTCGCGTTTGTGCTCAACAAGGCGTTTTGCCTTTTCGATAACCATGTCCGCAACCTGGACGTGACGACTTGCAGGCTCATCAAACGTTGATGAAACCACTTCGCCACGCACCGTTCGCTCCATTTCCGTCACTTCTTCCGGTCGCTCATCAATAAGTAGAACGATAAGATCGACTTCCGGGTTATTCGCAACGATTGCAGACGCGATATTTTGCAGTAGCATTGTCTTACCGGCTTTCGGCGGTGACACGATAAGTCCGCGCTGGCCTTTACCGATCGGCGCAACCATATCAATGATGCGAGCCGTTAGATCTTCGGTACTGCCATTACCCTGCTCCAGAGTCAGACGGTCTTTCGGAAACAACGGCGTCAGATTCTCAAACAGAACCTTGCTTCGAGCATTCTCCGGAGCGTCATGATTGATCTGACCGACTTTCAGCAGAGCGAAATAACGCTCGCCTTCTTTCGGTGGACGAATCAGTCCTGAAACCGTATCACCAGTCCGTAGATTGAATCGTCTAATCTGACTTGGACTTACGTAGATGTCATCCGGACCGGCAAGATAGGAGCTATCCGACGAGCGCAGAAAACCGAATCCATCCTGCAATATTTCCAGAACACCATCGCCGTAAATATTTTCACCGCTCTTGGCGTGCGCCTTGAGGATGGAAAAGATGATATCTTGCTTGCGTGAGCGTGCGAGATTCTCAACGCCTAGTGACTCACCCAGCTCAACCAACGCCGTTGCCGGACGGGTTTTGAGCTCCGTCAGGTTCATAACATTCTTGCTGGCTTCAAGCTGATCTGCTGGAATTACCTCCAACGAACCCTCATCATCATCAGGATATTCGCTCTGCGGTGGACGGCGGCGGCGGCGGCGGTTTGGATTGCCCTTGCCACCTTTGTTGCTAGCTCGACTATTAGAGCGTGGATTCTGTGGTGCATTTGTATTAGACAAGTAATCTCTCTCAGATATTAGCGTCAATAAACTCAGCAAGCTGCGATTTGGACATCGCGCCGAGTTTCTGTGCCTGAAGGGCACCGTCTTTGAAAAGAATCAAAGTAGGTATACTGCGGACGCCGAACTTTGCGGCGGAACTTGGATTCTCATCAATATTTAACTTAACGATGTCGAGTTTATCCGCATATTCATCCGCTGCTTCGTCCAGCAACGGTGCGATCATTTTACATGGCGCGCACCATTCGGCCCAAAAATCGACCAGTACAGGTTTTGCATTATTAACTACGTCGGTATCGAAACTACCGTCCGTGGTGTGCACAATCTTGTCGCTCACCGGCTATATCCTCCAAATGAAAGGTTTTGATAAAAGTGATTTTTGCCCGCAGTCAGCCCCTCTGACGAACGAACATTGATAAAACGGATGACGCTGCCTTAACTATCAGGCAATATGTCGCAGCTTTGTTGCCGACTATTTCCGGCTTCTTTCTGGATCGTAAGGAAAGCGAAACTGGCGGGTGCGACGATTGTCGCGTCGTGTAAAAACCAATTTGACCGCTTCGCAAGCCAATTTGCAAGCTTTTAACGCATATTTTCTGGTTCTAACTTTATGTCTGAAAATCATCTGACCGACCTCAGATTCGACTCCTTGCAGTTGCACGAGAGTCTACAGGCGGGCATCCGTGATGCTGGCTTTGAATTCTGTACGCCAATCCAGGCCAATACGTTGCCAATTGCACTCAAACCCCTTGATGTTGCAGGTCAGGCTCAAACGGGTACCGGTAAGACCGCTGCCTTCCTAGTCGCAGCCTACCAACGCTTACTGACAGATCAAGAGGATGCGCCGGAAGGACAAAAGCAGCCGCGGGTATTTGCGTTGGCGCCGACCCGAGAGCTAGCGATCCAAATCGCCAAGGACGCCGAGCTTTTGGGTAAACACACCGGTTTGACCATCGGCCTTGCGTATGGCGGCACGGATTATGAAAAACAGCGCAAGACGCTCACTGATGGTGTTGATCTAATTATCGGCACACCGGGCCGCATTATCGATTACTTCAAACAGGGCGTATTCAAGCTCGATCAGATCCAGGTTGCAATTCTGGACGAAGCTGACCGCATGTTCGATCTTGGCTTCATTAAGGATATACGCTACCTGTTGAGACGCCTTCCAAGCCCGGAGAAGCGACTTAATATGTTGTTTTCAGCAACATTATCTCAACGTGTTCTGGAGCTCGCCTACGAGCACATGAACGAGCCGGAACTTATTCGTATCGAGCCTGAAAAGATTACTGCCGATAAGGTTCGACAAGCCATATTTTATCCTTCCAACAAAGACAAGATGCAGCTTCTGGTTGGTCTGGTTCGCGAAATCGGCGACGTCCGCACGATGGTATTCGTCAACATGAAGCGTGAAGCCGAGAAGGTCCAGGATTACCTCGAGGCCAATGGCATTAACGCGGCAGCGATCTCCGGTGACGTGCCGCAGAAGAAGCGCGAACGTTTACTGTCAGATTTTCAGGAAGGAAAACTGCGTGTCCTTATCGGCACAGATGTTGCGTCACGCGGACTACACATCCCCGACGTCGAATATGTCATTAACTATGATTTGCCAAATGACGCGGAAGACTATGTCCATAGAATTGGCCGAACGGCTCGAGCCGGCGCCTCCGGACATGCTCTGAGTCTCGCCTGTGAAACCTATGCGATGTCCTTACCGGACATCGAGAAGTACATTGGTAACAAGATTCCATTTGCGAATTATGAACCAGCAGACCTGCCAGAACTCATCCGACCGAAGGCGCGACCACGAAAACCGCAACAGCGTCGTAGTGGCGGTGGTGGTGCCCGACCAGGCGGTGGACGTTCGCACGGGCAACGACGCTAGTTACAACATTTCGGCTACCCGTTTGACTCCTTCGAATTCGGAGGAGTTTTTCTCCACAACTCTCGTATCGGGCTGTGTGACCTTCAGTAGCATTTCGATGCCATATTTTGCTGCACTGCGCAGAACATACGAGCTGTCATCAACGAAGAGTGTTGTCTTCAAGTTGAAGCCAACGTCATCCTGTAACGCACCCCAGAAATGCTGACTCTCCTTTGCGTACCCGTAGTCATGTGAGCTGTGCATTCCGTCGAAGTAATCACCGAGACCTGTGACTGCATCTTTCAAGTTCAAGGTTTCGCGATGCGAATTTGTCACGAGCAGAACGCGAGCTTTATGACTGAAGGCGCGCTTTAAGAACGCAAGGGCACCCGGCAGGTAACCGATCCGATGACTGGCATCGTGATGCAATTGAATAACGTCGAACCCTAGGTATTCCGACCAGTGGTCAAGGCAATACCAGCGCAAATTACCCTGGGCGAGAGCGAACTTGTCTGCCAGAATTTGCCGCGCGTCCTCATGCGGGATGTCGTTCTCGAGCGCGTAGTGGCGAGGAATATGTTCGAGCCACATGTAATTATCGTAGGCGAGATCGAGTATCGTCCCGTCCATGTCCAGCATCAAGGTCTCGACGTTTTCCAAGACTAATTTTGAGTCCTTTATCATTGTTATACTGCGCGCCTCGAATGTCTACAGGAACCGGAATGAAGTCTCTAATTGATCCCGTTGTCGCTTTAGCCGAAGCCGCTGGTAAAGCGATCCTCGAAGTCTACTCGTCCGATTTCGAGGTGCAAAGCAAAGAAGACAGTTCACCGTTGACGCAAGCCGACCTCGCGGCACACTTTTGTATCGTCGCCGGGCTCGAAGAGCTAACACCTGGTATGCCAATTATTTCCGAAGAAGCCGATTTGCCGGACTATGCCGAACGTGGTCAATGGGACAGATATTGGCTTATCGATCCGCTGGACGGAACTAAAGAATTCGTCAACCGGAACGGAGAATTCACTGTGAATATCGCGCTGATAGACCATCAGGAACCGGTCTTCGGCGTAGTCCATGTCCCCGTTCAAGGCATGACTTACATCGGCTGCAAAGACTACGGTGCTGAGCGCCGGGATAGCAATGGCGGCCGAGAATCGATCAGTGTGTCACCTCATAGCTCGAGTCCGGTTCGAGTCGTCGGTAGCCGCTCTCATCGAGATCCGAGTCTTGACGCGTATCTCGAGAATCTTGGCAATTACGACATGATTCTAATGGGCAGTTCGCTCAAGTTTTGTATTATTGCCGAGGGTAGCGCGGACCTTTATCCGAGACTTGGACTAACCTCTGAATGGGATACGGCTGCGGCCCAAGCTGTTGTAGAGCAAGCCGGTGGAAGTGTCGTCACGCTTGACGGTAAACCTATGAAATATAATGCGAAAGAGAACATCCTAAACCCCCACTTTTTCGTCATTGGGGCCGCGGACCGAGACTGGTTGGCACTACTGCCTGACAGCGAGTAGCATGACTAAATGACCGAGAAAATTGATACTGAATCATTTAAGGAACTCGATCAACTTCGAGAGCTTCGCGTCAGTCACAGGAACCTCAATTCTCTTATTGACCAGCTCCAGCATGACCCTATGGTCGATCAACTTCGCATTCGTCGACTCAAGAAACGGAAGTTGCTCCTGAAGGATATGATCATAAATTTAGAGAGTGAATTGATCCCAGATCTGGATGCCTAAGCCCGCGCATTAGACTGACTCTTGCTTTTGTTTCCATGGCAAGAATAACGACCAACGTAAGGAGATTCGCACTCACCATACCGCCCAACATCGATGCGGCAATACGCCACATGCCTTCCGATCCGCTGCCGCTACCGCTACCGCTACCGCTACCGCTACCGCTACCAAACATTATCAGCAGCAAACCACCAATCGTCGCGATGACCGTCATCATGAGCGGGATGACGCAAGGAAATTCGTCAGGTTTTCGGCCCAATATGCTGACTTCCACGCTCAGCGGCCAGTCGCACTTGCTTTCGACGCTCCTCAAGACGCAGCAGCCGGTCTTCATCAGCTTCATTGACGCATTGCGGGCAGGAAACGCCTTCGCGGTAATCGGGCGACACCAGGTCTACGGTATTCAATGGACGACGGCAAGCGTGACATTGCACATATCCGCCCTCTGCGAGATCCCGGTCGACAGCGACACGAGTATCAAAAACAAAGCACTCGCCGCTCCATTTGTTCTCAATATCATCCACTTCGGTCAGGTAATTCAGAATTCCGCCCTGCAGATGATAGACATCGTCAAAACCAAGCTCGAGCATAAGCGCTGTCGCTTTTTCGCAGCGAATGCCGCCCGTACAGAACATCGCAAGCGGGCGATCTGTCGACTGTTTTGCAAGCTCTTTCGCGAAGTCTGGAAACTCTCGAAAACTGTCATTACCCGGATCGATAGCCCCCGGGAAAGTGCCAACTTCGATTTCGTAGTGGTTGCGAGTGTCGATCACCAACACACTTGGGTCTGAGATCAGTTCGTTCCAACGCTCGGCGCCGACATGCTGGCCAGATCTCTTGTGCGGCAGAATATCCGGGCGACCTAATGTGACGATTTCCTTCTTAACCTTTACCTGCATTTTTCGAAATGGCGCTTCGTCTGACTCAGTCCAACGTGCGTCGAGTTCCTCATCGATATTGAATCGATCGCGAATCCAGTCCATAACTATGCGAACCGCCGATTCGCTGCCGGCCAGGGTGCCATTAAATCCTTCCGTGGCGACGAGTATCGTGCCGAGCAAGCCCTGCTCGTCGCAGAGTTTCTTGAGTTGATCTCGAAATGAGTCCGGGTTCTCGATGTCCAGGAACCGATATAGCGATACTACTTTCATTGTCTTTTCTATTCAGAAACCGTGAGTGACAAGATGCTATGACGAATTTCCTCACCGAGTACCAAGCGCGCGTCTACACCGATACTCGTCAGGCCCTCGTCAAATTCAATGAGTCCGCCTGAGTTACGCCGAAGCACCTCAAGATCCTGCAGGGTACATATGAAATCATGGAACAAGGTCTTATCAAAGAAGTCTGGTGAGTGAAGTCCGTAGATCATCGATAGACGCTCGGCGCTTTGCTGGCACATACCCTCGAGTCGGGCGCGGGACAATATACCTGAACCATTGCCGACCAGAATCGCGATAACAAGATAGAAACGTTGCAGCATCGGCACCATCGACTGGCCGAGCATGAGCAATTGAAATGCCTCCGCAGAGCCTGCCGGTGGTCGTACGAGGTCCTTCTTCCTGCTGCCATAGGTCAAGACATCAAGATCAATCAGTGACTTGATCGCATCTGTCGTCACACTATCCATATCGTCCTGCTCCCACTTCAAACACAGCTCTTTCTTCATAAATGGGTAAATCAGGCGAATCAGTCGCTGCAGCTCCTTGTGTTCCAGCTGTCGGCCCTGAATAAAGCAGCACGCGACTGAAGCCGGTACTGCGAATAAATGCAGTATGTTATTCCGAAAGTAGGTCATCAGAACAGCGGTCCGCTCGGTCATGTGAATGACCTCGCCCATCGGATGGGTGGAACGACTGATCACCTCAAGTTTTTCGCCATGCAGAATGATCTGGTCAGCACTCCAATCCGGCAGGGTGACGGAGTCAGAGTACTTGAAGCGCTGCAGAAGCCTGAGACTGACCTCCAGCTGTCTGCGCAGCTCATCCAGTCCGATCGTTTGCCTGGGCGTGGCGAGCAAAACATAGGCAAGCAAACTAATCGGTGTCACTGCAGCAGCCGAGTTGATGCCCTGCATAATTTGGCCGCCGAGCTCATCTACGATGCCGGCAAGCCACGGTGGTCGCTCGCCGTTCTCCGATTCGTATTCACGCCATTCGGGATACAGCCGATCGAGTATCGGCTCAAGTTCGATTGGCTCCGCAATATTGACGTATACCTTGCCAAACTGGTCTCGAAGCGACTTGATGGAACTAAATAATCCGCCAATCGATTCTTTTTTCTTCTTGGCACCACCAAGCTCATTGATAAAGGAATCGCCTTCTATCAGTTTCTCGTAGCCAAAGTAGATGGGTACGAAAACAATCGGGCGCTGCGGGCTCTTGACGTAAGAATTGACCGTCATTACGAGCATGCCACCTTTGGGTGCCAAAAGTCGCCCCGTGCGGCTGCGACCACCTTCGACGAAATATTCCATCGAATAGCCCTTGACGAGAATCTGATTGATGTACGCGTAAAACACCGCTGCGTACAGACGATTCCCCTTGAAACTGCGACGCAGAAAAAATGCACCACCGCGGCGCAGAATGCCGCCGACCAAGGGCATATTAAGATTGATGCCTGCGGCCACATGTGGAAGATGCAGGCCTTCTTCGTAGGTAACGTAGCCAAGCAACAGATAGTCGATGTGACTGCGATGACACGGTACGTAAATGACTTCCTTATTCTTGGCGACGTCGTGAAGTCGCTCCATATGGTTAACTTCCACACCGTCGTAGATGCGATTCCAGAGCCATCCCAACAAACGAATAAGAATGCGAATTGTCGGATAGGAAATGTCTGCAGCGATCTCGAGCGCATATTTTTCTGCTTTGCGTCTCGCGACCTCCTGTTTGCGATAGTCATCGCCCGCCTCAGCGTCGATAACACGGCGCACTGTGGGTGCCTGCAGTACCTGCTTTACGAACGTGCGGCGATGAGATAAATCCGGTCCGACCGTCGCGGTTCTACGTTGTCGAAAATGCACACGAAGGATTCTGGATGCTTTTCGAAACGCGACATTTGAATTGATATCGCCCGTACATATCGAACGAATAGGCAGTGCATGGCTAAAACGAAGCAAAGTGTTTCGTCCGTGCAGCAGCGTTACAAAGAGTTTTCTCGTTCTTCCTATAATGTCCCAGTTTTCGGACAACATCAGCTTGAAGACCGAACGCTCCTTCTCCGGAGACCGGCCCCAATAGATCGCAACTGGGATCAGCAATAGTTCCTGACTACAGTTCTCGGCGCCTTCTACCAGCCGCTTGAGCCGGCGCGAGCCGCTCACTCGCGGATAGCGGAACCAGAAGCCCTCCAATTGCCGCATGATAATTAAGCGGTTTACCTCACGAACACCACAGAAATCGAATGATTTGGTTGGTGAAGGCATGCCGTGTATCGCACAGGCCCGCTCCAAAGCAAGCACGTCGGTCAGGCCACCCGTCTCTAGGACATAGCAAACAGCCGCGTCGCTATCGGTTAAGAGCTCGGCAGGAGCTTCGGGCTGGATCGCGGGGCGCGCCCAACTCGAGAACACCTTCCCGGATACCCAATACAACGGGCGAAGAATGAATCCTGCGATGTTCATGGCGGACAATTCTACCCAAAAGATGGCCCCTGTAGACCGTTGACTTTCAAGAAAATTAGGCATCGTAAATGCCGTACACTCTCTCTTCTTTGCCGACGGTGAGCTTCCAGGTCGCGATATGAGCCTGCTCGACTCGATGACAGACGAAAAAAGGGCTGGAGTGATATTCATTCACATGAATCACACGAGCCCTTTATTAATCAACAGCAGTCCGCAATAAGTAGAAGTTGAACGTCGCGGGCATCAAATCGCCCGCGAAGGATTGCGCTTACCGCTATAGCTTTGGCACCGCTTAGTCGCTCGTTGCGCCTTCTGCATCTTCAGCTGCGTCATGCGTACCGTCTGCAGCTTCTTCAACGATACTTCCTGCCGACTCAGCGACTTCTTCAGCCATCTCTTCTGCTACGTCTGCTACGTCTGCTACGTCTGCTACGTCTGCTACGTCTGCTACGTCTGCTACGTCTGCTACGTCTGCTACGTCTGCTACGTCTGCCGCAGTATCCGCTGAATCGTTACCGCCACATGCGAACAGAGCCAGACTCGCAAGTAAGATTAGTGATTGCTTCATTGCTTTCTCCCTTAAATGTTCATTAGTTACTGATTCTTATCAAAAATTGTCTTAAATATCCATTAATCTGGTCAATATTCCTTGTTAGCCGGTGATCCCCGTTCACCAGATGTAGCGTCGCAGAACACTCACGCGCGTAACGAATACTATTTTCGACCGGCACAACATCATCATGCCAGCCGTGCACAATGCAAATCGGCATAGTTGGTGGTGGCGGTGTCAGCTCCTCATGGCCTTCCATGAAGTAGGCTGGCGCTAATACAAACAATCCTGCGGCGCCTAGGGACTCTGCCGCTGCTGTCGCGACGTGACCACCCATACTGGAACCGACCAGGATCAACGAATCGTCGATATTTGAACATTCGCGTACGAGTTTCTCCACGCGCTCCGTCGGATCGGCGATGCCTTGATAATCGATACTGTCGACGCCGCAACCATGCTTCTTCATAACATCCGACATTGCTCGAATCTTGGTTCCCCAGGGTCCACTTTCCTGGCCGTGGGAGAAAATTACCATGGTCATACGATTATCCCGTCTCCGTCTGACTGCTTCGAAAAGCAATTCTTAAACCTGACCGTCACCCCCAAGTCTTTTTACAAGTCGGGTTCTTGCCGTCTGCCAAAGCCTGATTGTAGATAGGAAGCGTTTTTTGCCATTGCGAAATAAGATTTTCGATTCGGGTTTCACTTGCAGGGTGAGTCGACAAATGCTCTGGTGGTTTCTTGCCACCCAGCGCCGCCATGTTCTGCCACAAATCGACGGCCGCACGTGGATCAAAACCCGCTTTAGCCATGTACTCGAGACCGACAACGTCCGCCTCCGATTCCTGGCCCCGGCCCATTGGTAGCTCCATGCCCAACGCCGCACCTGCACTCATGACTTGTTGTGCGGTATACGCACCACCGGTGTAACCACCACCCATGATGATCGCTAACGCTTCAATACCAATTCCGGTGAGCATCCCGCGTGAGGCACGCTCATTCACATGCCTCGCAGTTACATGCGCGATTTCGTGGCCGATAACCGCTGCGAGTTGATGTTCATTTTCAGTGACGTCGAGAATGCCGGTATACACGCCGATCTTGCCGCCAGGCATGGCGAATGCATTAACTTGATTTTGCTCAAATATCGCGAGCTCCCACTCAAAATCGCTGTACGGTGGGTCAAGTTCAGCAACAACGGCTCCTGCGACACAAGCGACAAAATCGATTTTCGCGCGATCAGTGGTCAGCGGCAGCGTTGCCCGGTACGCGTTAAACGTCGATCGAGCTTGTGCCTCGAGCTCTGCGTTGGACTTTAAGATTAGCTGTCCGCGGCCAGTCGGTGACGTAGAGCAGGATGCGATAAAAAGCATAAAAACTAATGTTATCAATAATTTGGAACGGACCATGCTCTTCTACCCCTTACCCGGTACGGCTCTTTATATTCGGCGATTATAACGCTCTCGAGCACCAATGGCCTCGTCATTGATTCGACCACGAGCGGATACTTCAGTTCCACACTCTCAGCGCGGTAGACGAGACTCGAACTTCTGGCGCCAGCTCGCTGCGTCGGCTTTTTGAAGGGCGCTGTCGATGCCACCCATCAAGCGCTTTTGCAGCGGTTGTTTAATCTTGTATGTCACCAAGTAGATGTCGCGTGTAGTCGCACGCGTACTCAGCAATTCATCGCTTGTCTGAATATGATCGGCTAGTCCGATCCCCAGGGCGCGAGTTCCGTACCAGTGTTCGCCCGTTGCAATTTTCTCGAGGTCCATGTCAGGCCTGTAGGCAGCCACGGCATCCTTGAAGAGCGTGTGCACGTCTTCTAGCTCTTCTTTCAGCTTGGCTCTGTCTTCATCCGTGTTCTCACCGAACATGGTGACGCTGCGCTTGTGCTTACCCGCCGTAACCTGTTCAAAATCAACGCCGTGACTGTCTAACAAGCGATTGAAATTCGGTATCTGCGCAAGCACACCGATAGACCCAAGTATCGCAAACGGTGCTGCGTGAATTTCTGTTGCAACGCAGGCCATTAGGTAACCACCACTCGCAGCCACTTTGTCTACACACACGGTCAGTGGAATATTGTGATCTCGTATACGAACGAGCTGCGATGCCGCGAGACCATGCTCGTGCACAACGCCACCATGATTCTCAAGACGCATAATCACTTCATCGTCGGATGTCGCCACGTCCAGAATCGCACTGACCTCCTCCCGTAGCGAGGGAACGGCGCTCGCCTTCAGGTCACCCTTGAAGTCGATGACAAAGCTGCGTGGTCGTATAGACGCGTCTTTGGCGTCAGCCTTATTCTTTTTCTTTTTCTCTTTAGCCGCTTTCTTCTGCTGATCTTTGCTCGACACAGCTGTTCGTAAAGCTTCAACCAGAAACTCGTGTTTCTCGTTAAGGTTTTCGACTTCCAGGCCTTCATGCGCACCCTTACGTCCTGCCGAGGCAACGACCACGATGACGGCGATAATACCTACGACTACAGTAATTACTTTGAGCAGGAATAATCCGTACTCCGCTAGAAATTCAATCATATTGCGATGCCAACGTTATTTTTTTGTAAGACCTGTTCGGCCCGATAGCTCGAGCGCACCATCGGCCCGGCGACTACTTCCATGAAACCCTTCTCCAGTCCTTCAGCACGATAGGCCTCAAACTCTTCCGGCGTAACGTAACGCTCTATAGCGAGATGGTGTGGGGTCGGTCGCAAGTACTGACCAAGCGTCAGGATGTCGACATTCGCCGCTCTGAGATCATCCATTGTCTGCATGATTTCATCATCTTTCTCGCCGAGTCCGAGCATCAGGCTCGTTTTAGTGAGCACATCCGGACGATATGCCTTCGCGTGACGCAGTACTTCGATCGTCTGCTCATAACTCGCGCGCGGATCGCGTACAGGGTGTGTTAGACGCTTCACTGTTTCGACGTTTTGGGCGAAAACCTCCAGACCTGAATCAACCACCAGTTCAACGTGCTCCCGAACGCCGTTGAAGTCAGGTGTCAGAGCCTCGACAGCCGTATTTGGATTCAGCTTCTTGATTTCCTGAACGCAGGCCGCGTAATGCGACGCTCCGCCATCGGCCAGATCGTCGCGATCAACTGACGTAATCACGACATATTCAAGCCCCATGAGCTCGACCGCCTTCGCCGAATTCCTGGGCTCTTGCGCATCCAGCCAACCTTTCGGATTGCCGGTGTCCACAGCGCAGAAACGACAGGCTCTCGTGCAAACCGAACCCATGACCATGATCGTCGCCGTACCGGCGTTCCAGCACTCTCCGATATTCGGACACATGGACTCCTCACAGACCGTACTCAAGCGATGCTCATGCACAATCTTCCGAGTATTCGAATAACCCAATCCTGACGGCATTTTCGCGCGCAGCCATTTCGGCTTATCGCCACGCACCATCGGTTTGCTGTTACGACGCTGTTTTTGGCCGTTCTTGACGGCCGAAAAACCTGCATCAGTCTGGTATTTCTCGCCGCTTTTAACCTGTCCGGTCTGGACTATAGGTATGCCGCGAAATAACTTATTGTCGTTGCTCATGCGTCAGCCAGAGGGCCATGCGTTGGGGCACGCATTGTCGCATAAATGGGTGCCGACTCAACAATTCAGAATCGAGTAATCCATAAAAATTTAGCATAAGTCACATTCAACTTGATTCTGAAGTAAAATTTCGCCTTAGGCGCCATCGTCCATAGATTTGAGCCGCTAGCATATTTAACATGGTCGTCAACTTGCTGAATCTTCAGTAGAGCTTACGGGCAAGACACACGGAAATTGAATAAATGACCGCTAATACCGGACTCGTAAAAATTATCCTACTCGGCATTCTTCTTGCCGTATCAGGCAGTGGGCTCACTCAGGACGAACTGAGAGATACCTTCCTCAAGGAAGCGGATGCTGCGAAAGCAGCGGCCGAAGCTGTCAACGCAAAATTATTCGCGCCGAAGGGCTTCCAAAGCGGAATGAAAGAATATGATGACGCTGAAGATCTATTGAAGCGCGGCCGAAACATTAATTACGTACGCTCAACTACAGCGGACGCAGTTAAGTATTTCAAGGCCGCTACCAGAACAGCCGAATTTGCACAAACCACGCTGGCACAAGCAGTCAAGAGTCGCCAAGATGGTGCCAATGCCGAGGCCCCAAAACGATCGCCCGAACTATGGAGCAGTGCGCAACAAAAATTCATCCGCGCAGTTCAACTACTGGAACGCGGTGACCTCAAGAATGCTAAGCGACTTGAGGACGAAGCTATTAATTTGTATCGCGAAGCAGAACTTACCGCGATCAAAGAACAATATCTCAGCGAAACCCGGCGACTTCTAAGTAACGCTGACAGGGCTCGCATTGGCCGGTATACGCCGATCACACTAGGAAAGGCGAAGCACCTGATCGCAGAAGCTGAGCGCAAACTCAATGAAAATCGCTACGAAATCGATCGGTCAAGGAGTCTCGCCACACGCGCAAACGACGAGGTCGAGCATGCCTTATACCTGTCCGAAATTGTCCGCCAGGTGCGAGACAAAGATCTCACGGTAGAGCAGTTGCTTCTAGACTGGGAGCAAAATATACAGACGCTCTCCAGTGTTGCAGGCATCGTACCGAACATGCAGGAAAAACATAGTCAACTGGTCGCCAAGCTGAGTGTCCACTTTAAATCGCAGGGCAATGAACTGCGGGCAGTGCGGCAGGAACTGCGGGCAGTGCAGCAGGAACTGCGGGCAGTGCAGCAGGAAAAGGCTGAGAACAAAGTACGCATGGCCGATATAGATGAAGAGTTACGTACCCTCGATGAGCGGCTGAGGGATGCTATGGCAGAGCGCGCCACGCTGATTCAGCGTCTTGAGGCTCAGGCTCGTGTAAAAGAACAATTTGAGCAAGTCGAGAAAATGTTCTCGCCTCACGAAGCTCGTGTTTTCCGCGAAGCAGATACCATCATCTTGCGGCTCTTCGGTTTGAGCTTCGACAGTGGCGCATCACAAATTAAGCCAGAGAATTTTGATCTGCTTACTAAGGTTGAAAAAGCTATTGATGTATTTCCTCGAAGTGAGCTCATCATCAACGGCCACACAGACTCTCAGGGCAGCGATAATCAGAACCAAAAGATTTCGCAAGAACGAGCAGAGTCTGTGCAGCAATACATAATTAATGTAATGCGGATTCCAATGTATCGACTCATCGCATCGGGCTACGGCGAAACACGACCAGTATCAAGCAATGAGACCGAAGCTGGACGGGCGCGTAACCGACGGATTGATGTTGTAATTAGGCCCAACATTGACGTCATCGAGTAGTTAAATCTAAATCATGATCACGCCACCATTTCGCGTAAGTGGCCGCCGTACGGTCTAATTCTCACCTAACAATCCGGGGAGCTCACCAACATGGGTAACCTCTATATCCGGCAAGTCGAACTCATCAGGCCAGACGCTCTTATTTCGATTAACCCATACTGTACGTAACCCAGCATTGCGTGCGCCATCTACGTCAAGCCTCGGGTGATCTCCAACATGCAGAGTTTCTTTAGCCTTGGCCCCTCCGAGCCTCACTGCCATTTCAAAAACTTGCGGTGACGGCTTTGCCGCACCTGCTTTTATGGCTGTGACCACTTCGTCAAATAGATGATCTATTCCGATAGCGGTAAGATTCGCGTTTCCATTGGTCACTGCAATTACTATGAACCGCTCTTTCAAGGCTTCGAGCGCCGGTATGACCTCAGGAAAGATATCGACGTCATTTCTAACTTCATCAAAAATTCGAAAGGCTTCATCAATGAACTCGGTGCCATAGCCAGCCGCCGTCCCAACTCGGCTGAGAACTGTCCTTCTGAGGAAAGTCAGGTCATGCGCACTGCCCGAGAACTCGGCCGCGACTTGCGACCTCACCTCACGAATATCGGCCGGCTCATATAATTCTGTAATATTCGGGTAGAACTCTCCGAGCCACTCGTAAAGACGCGCCTCAGCGCGCCTGATAACCGGGTGAATTGCCCAGAGTGTGTCGTCAAGGTCGAGTGTAATGGTGCGAATGTCGTTCACTGTTGCCGCCGAAGCCTGTATCAGGGACCATTGTGAATTCAATCCCTGCACTAGTCCATCGGGACCGGTCCAAAGCGGAGCTCAAAAATGAAATATCTTCATACAATGGTGCGAGTTGCCAATATTGATGCATCAATCGATTTTTACTGCGACAAACTTGGACTCACAGAGCTGAAGCGTTACGAAAGCGAACAAGGTCGATTCACGCTCGTCTTCCTCGCAGCGCCAGATGATGAAGAGGCGCAGGTAGAGTTGACTCATAATTGGGACCCAGAAGAATACGATGAAGGCCGTAATTTTGGCCATCTTGCGTATCAGGTCGATAATATCTACGAGACCTGCCAGAAGCTCATGGATGCAGGCATCACCATCAATCGTCCGCCGCGAGATGGGCGCATGGCTTTTGTTAGATCACCGGACAATATCTCTATCGAGTTACTGCAAAAAGGCGACTCATTGCCGCAAGAGGAACCTTGGGCGTCAATGAAAAGTGAAGGACACTGGTAGTAGCCAGTGACAGGATCAGACCTTTACCCGCGAAAAACTAATCGCGATGATCGATGAGGCTATCGCCGCAGAAAACGTTGGGAACGAAGACTAGCTAGGTCAGGTACCCGGCGGCATCAGGGGTGGTAACGGACTTTGCGTTGCCACCTCGCTATCTTCTATTAACACACTGATTGAGCGAATAGCGGTAGCCATTCCGCTGCCATCCCACTCACCTGGAGTGCTGCTGTAACTGCTGGCCGACAAAACACTCAGTTCTTCAGACAAAGGTGAGGTAACCCGCTTCGCGAGCTCACTAACACTCCTCGGTGAGTTGTCGGGCCACTGCAATACTGCCCATTCAATCAGGGCTGCACGAACAGCAGTCTTGTCGCCGGCGTTGGCAGCCTTCTTCGCCGCTTTGACGAATTTCGCCTGTTGCTTGTAAATCGGTGGCGGCTCCGGTGCTTTTGGCTCTCGTTGCCGGTCACGGCTCGACCACCACCATGCGAATATCGTTAACAGCCATACACCACTAAGTAGCTGGCTCAGCAGTTTCCAGAATTCGTCTTCGACGAGCTTGGCAGGATTCGCGTCTCCAGTCGCGTCACCCAAAGCTCCGGATTGTATCGCTGGCGGCAATACTGTCTCAGCGACCGGTGCATCAATGGTAAATGTTTTCGAGGGCAAGGTCGCAACCCGCCATTCGCCCGCCTCGATGTCCCACCAAGGCACTTCGAGCTTCGGAATTTTCACCACTCCACCGCGCACACCAATCATCGCGTACTGATCACGACGAATACCTCGAATACCCTCGGCCTCGAACTGACGAGAGAAGTCGGGCTTATCAGCATAGACATTCATACCCTCTACATCAGGCGGCGACAAAGCCGGGATTTGTGTCTCAATCTGGCTAAGCGCGCTTACCGTGACTTTTCGGGTAACCGGTTCACCTGCTGAAACTTCATTGAGTTCTCTCGACCACTCTTCACTGAGCTGGACGTCTCGCGCAGGAAGCCAACTGGCGTTCGGAAAATCGGTCGGTGGCGCAGGGATTGGCAAGATCTTGATCGCATGCGCATCTGATTGGAATACCTTGCGCCCGGTAATGCGTCCGTCGCGCAATATTCGTGCTTCAAAGCGAGCTGGCGAGATTTCGATCTCACCGCTGGACTGAGGATAAATTGCCAGGACGCGTTCCATGACATTGTACGCTCGACCATTCAAGAGAGCCTCGTAACTGCGCTCTTCACCAGCACGCTCGATCAAGACTTCGGCACCGCTTATGACTGGATCGCGATAATTCTGCTGACGCGTCGCGACGGCACGGTAGACTTTGAATCGATAAAGAACCTGTGACTGCACGTATGCTTCAGTCTGGTCAACTTCGCTGATGATAAAGACGTCCGCCTCTCCCGGAGGCGCGTTGGCCGGCTCATTGACCATGATAGAGATGGGCTTACTGCTTTCACTGCCGACTGAAACCGCGGGAATGTCCTGCTGGCCCGCCACCCTGGCCATCAACGCGACGGTCCAGATACGACTACGACTAATCTGGCCATTAATAATTGACGTGTTGCTGAGCTGACTCAACTGGCCTCGGTAGAAATTCTCGTCGAGTACGGACAGATTAGGCTCCGCATCGCTATCGGTCGCGGTGAATTCACCGCGACCGATAGGCTTCACATCGATATTGGCGTTCACTGTGATCTCGAAGACAAACGACTCGTTAAGGTCAACTGAATTCCGGTCGACGCTCGCGGTGACATCGGCGAACGCATTTACAATCAATGCGAGCAGTCCGACTGAACTCAACAATGTAATGCGGATGGCTTCGCCACTAGTTACCATGGTTGCACCTCGTTATCTGGCCACATACTATTTCCGTCCTGATCTTTACCGGAGCGCTGGTATTGATGTCTAAATTTCCTGCGTAGCAAACCACCCGGGTCATCCGGAATTCGACGCAGCCATTGCTCCATCGCTTGCTCCTGCTCTTGTTGCTGCCGCAGTTCTGCGAGTTCGGCTTCAGACATCTGCTGCGGTTGCTCATCGGGGTTCGCCTCCTCGGCAGCGCGCTGCAACTCTTCCTGCAGGGCCTTCATATCCTCTTCGGATATTTCTTCGTCGCCGCTTTCCGATGAGTCGCCTTCTTGTGACTCGCTATCACTTTCTGATTCGCCTTCTTGGTCCTGCTCTACTGACTGCTCTTCAGAGTCCGGTTTCTCGCCCTCTTCACCCGGGTTTGCCGCAGACTCCTGATCCTCGCCCTGATTCTGCTGCTCTTGCTGCTCCTTCCTCTTCGTTACAAGATCAAGATTATAAGTAGCGTCTTCGTGATTCGGTTGTTTCTCTAACACCTGCTCATAAGCGTCAATTGCCGCATCAAAGTCACCCTGAAATGCCATCGCGTTACCGAGATTGTAGAGGTTTCGAGTATCGCCGTGCTCTGAAAAAACAGAAGCGCTGCCCGCGTAGTCACCGGCCTCGTAGTCCGCTACCGCTTGCCAATCGCGGTTCTTGAACAGAGCCGCTGCATCCTTCGCGTTACCGGCTTCGAGCTCCCTTCCGGCCTGCTGATCCTTATTCAACCATAAGTCGCTCCACGTGGCTGCATAGGCGGTCTGCGGTAGCGGCACGATGAAAAATATCAGCACGATTACCCAGCCGCGACGAAATCCCAATGCGGCCAACGGAAGCAGAAACAACAGTAGCCATGGACCTTCCTCGCGCCAACGATCGGTAGCCAAAGCATCATCGCCTATGACGGCATCGCCTAATATTTCTCCAGATAACAACTGCTCTAAGTCTCTGCCATCATCAGAAATTCTAGCGTAGCGACCACCCCCGGTACTGGCAAGCGCTCGCAAGCCGCGCTCCTCCAGTTTCGGCACAGCCATCTCTCCACGGTTGTCAGTCACGAATCCTCCCGTCACACGTGGAATGGGTGCTCCCTCAGTTGTTCCGACACCCAGAATGGACAAGGTATATCCCGCTGCTTTTAGATCACGCGCCGCGACGGACGCAGCTGGTGACGAGCCGCCATCTGTTATCAACATTACCCTGCCAAAACTGGCCTTCGCCTGTTCAAATAGCTGCCTGCTCTTAGCAATCGCGACTTCTGGATAGCTGCCGCGGCTCGGCATGATGTCGGTGCCCAGACTGTTCACAAGCAATGCAATAGTGTCTGTATCCGTGGTCAGCGGCGCTACGGTAAAAGCATTGGCTGAGTAAACGACCAGGGCGGTTTGGCCGCTTTCCCGTCGCTCCAGCATGTCTAGAATTTTGAGTTTGGCTCTCCGAAGTCGACTCGGTGTAATGTCCTGCGCATCCATTGATCGGGATAAATCCAATGCGACTACCAATGCCTGCTCTGCTCTGAATACGGGTTGTTCGACTCGCTGCCATGCCGGTCCCGCGAGTGCGGCAACGGCGACGACACCAGCGAGGCCCATCAACCACCATCGATAATCTTTACCACGACCGGGATCGCGGGATAAAACATACGGCATCAACTCGCGATCGATAACGGAACTCCAGTTACCCGACTCGAGTTTGCCGCGGGCCAACAGATAGGCCAACAAAACGATCACGGGAATCGCAAACAGCCACTCAGGACGCAGCCAGTGAAAATTAGCCAGCACTTACACTTACCTCGCTCGCTCGTCTCAGTGCGCCTCGCTCGATAAGACTGACAAGACTCATCAATGCCACCAGCAAGACAGCCAGGCCTAGCGGATAGTAGAAATAAGACTGCACCGGCCGAAAACCGGACTCCGGCTCCTCGACAGGCTCAAGCTCGTCAATCAGTTTGTAGATATCCTGTAAGCTCGCTGTATCAGTCGCACGAAAGTATCGGCCGCCCGTAAGGCTGGCAATTTTTGTCAGTGTATTTTCGTCGAGGTCAGTGGAAGGGTTAATTAGACGTCGACCGCCGAACAATGAGGACACTTTAAGTTGCTCGGCGCCAATACCGATTGTGTAAATCCTCAAACCAACCTGTTGGGCAAGCTCAGCTGCTTTGACAGGCTGGACCTCGCCTGCGGTGTTCGCGCCATCAGTGAGAAGCACCAAGACCTGATCGCCCTCACTATCATCTTGTTCATACACTCTGCGTACGGCCAGTGTAATCGCATCACCGATTGCCGTTTTTTCTCCTGCGAGGCCAATGAACGCTTCCATCAATAAAATATTCACGGTCTCTCGATCCAAAGTCAGCGGCACTTGCAGGTATGCCCGCTCGCCAAATAGTATGAGGCCGATTCGATCGCCTTCACGGCGCTCGATGAAGTCGCTCGCAACCGCTTTCGTCGCCGTCAGTCGATCAACACGCCGACCGGCCAGTTCGAAATCCTTTTGATTCATGCTACCGGAAAGATCAACGGCCACCATCAGGTTTCGGCCCGCGACTGAGACATCCAGCTCTTCTCCGATTCGCTCTGGTCGTGCAGCCGCGAGCACTAGGAGAACCCAGGCGATCACAGCGATCCAGAATCGCCATTTGTGAAGCTGCTCTTTTCCGGAGCGATCTTTCAATGTCGAGAAGCTGTCAATACTCGGTACGCGAAGCCCCGCCTCAGACAGACCAGTAGCCTCAGATACCAGACGACGAAGAATGATCGGCAATGGCAACACCATCAAAACTAAGGGCCAGGCGAGAGACCACATTAGACCGCACTCCCTACCGGCGTCGCCAGACGCATTCGAACAGCCGCTAACAATGCATTAATATCGACATCACTGAAATCCCCGTTCGGATCTCGGTACGGCAACTGCAGCAAGCTCTTGCCGCCTTCAGTATGAAAATACGGAACCGGTAAATCACGATCCAGCCACTCCAGCCAGGCATCGCCGGTAAGGCCTGCCACTTCGTGGCGTGGCGCATACGCGAGCATGCTGCGGCGCAATAATTCGGAAAGTTGCCTGCCTAGCATCAACGGATCCCGGCGCGTCAGATAGTCCGACTCAACTTCAGCCAAAGTACGCATGGCACATCTCTGCGGTGCGAGAAATTGATATTTCTGCCATGCGCGGAGCACGAGCCAGCCGATGCCTGCGAGCAGCAACGCGATCACGAACCACCATCCAGGCGCTAAGGGCCACCAGCCGATGGGATCGGGTAGATGTAGCGGGCGCAGTGGAAGTTCGGTGGGATCCATAACTAATGTGACCTTCGACCCAAAGCAGCTTGCAACGTTGCAACTGGATCATCATTAGTAGACATCGGCATCAGGTGCACACCATAGCGATGACAGAAGACTTCGAGATCATGCGATCGTTCAGCGAAATCACTTTCATAGTCGTGTCGTGCAGCCGCAGCGTACGTGTCGATCGCCAATTCCTCCTCTGGCGATACGATGCGATAACGTCCGGGCGGCGGTAACTTTTTCTCCATCGGGTCATTCATAAATACAGCAAGGACTTCGTTATGACGCGCGACGCTGGACAGATACGATTGCGCAGTGCGATTGAATCCGATGAAATCGCTGACAATAACAACAAGGCTCCCCGGTCTGGCAACTCTACGCAGCGCCGACAACGCCTGCGTCAACGGCTCTGAGCCTTCCGGGACACCCCGGTTCTGCCAGTCCTTGTGTGTGGCCAATTGGTGAACAAATCTAAGTGTCGCGCGACGACCCAAGCGTGGCTTGAGTTCGCAATGAGATGCATCACCAAATATGAGGCCACCTAAGCGATCGCCACGATGGTGGGCGGCCCAGGCGATTAACGCCGCTGCGCGCGCCGCATTGACTGACTTGAAACAACCGCGTGTCGCGAAATGCATATTGGATCGCAGATCCACCACAACAAGAACCGGTCGTTCACGCTCCTCGCGAAAGAGCTTTGTATAAGCTGTCGTGCTGCGCGCTGTAACGCGCCAGTCGATACTGCGCGGATCATCGCCAGGCTGATAAGGACGTGACTCGTCAAACTCCATGCCGCGCCCACGAAAGTGTGAAACGTAAGCACCCGTTTGCAGGGCTTTCACGCGCAACACATCAAGTGCAATTGCTCGAGCTGGGCCATTCAAACGAATCAGTTCTGCCTGGCTAACGCTGATTGGCGAAGCATCTCGAGGTAGGCGATCCAATAGAGACACTAGGGAACTCCGACGCCATCCAGAACGCCTGCAATAATGGAGTTCGAATCGACGCCATCTGCTTCAGCTTCGAAACTCAACACCAGTCGATGCCGGAGAACATCTGGTGCCACAGCCTGAATATCTTCGGGCCCTACAAAATCGCGGCCCGAGAGCCATGCGTGCGCTCTGGCCGCGCGATCGATACCCATGCTCGCGCGTGGGCTGGCGCCATAGAGAACCTGTCCGTCCAAGTCGGCGTTCACCGCGCCCGGATTTCGAGTCGCAACGACGACGTTGACAATGTATTCCTCGAGTTCGGGTGCAAGATGCAGATTCAAAATATCTTGTCGCGCCTCCATGATCGACGACATGGCCAGTAATTCCGGCGGTTGGAACATATCGCGCTCTGCTTGTTTCGCCTCGTTGCGGTTAAGTACCAGAATTCGTCGTTCATCTTCGATCGTGGGATATCCAACCTCAACATGCAGAAGGAATCGATCCAGTTGCGCTTCCGGTAATGGGTATGTGCCCTCTTGCTCAATTGGGTTTTGAGTCGCCATTACCATAAAGAGGTCTTCAAGCAGGTAACTCTTATCGCCGACCGAGATTTGTCGTTCTTCCATTGCCTCAAGTAATGCGGACTGAACTTTCGCCGGCGCGCGGTTAATCTCATCCGCGAGAATCAGGTTGTGGAATAGCGGCCCCTTACGAAATTCGAAGGTTCCTTCCTGCGGGCGATATATGTCGGTACCCGTCAAATCTGCTGGTAGTAAGTCGGGGGTAAACTGAAGTCGATGAAAATCGCCTTCGATACTTTCTGACAACACCTTGATCGCTCGAGTCTTCGCCAGACCGGGCGCACCTTCGACCAGAAGGTGTCCATCACACAGCAACGCGATCAACATGCGATTGATCAGATGCGCCTGACCGATGATCAGCCCGCTTGCGTGAGTTTCAAGTTTTTGAAATTGCTCTCTAACGCTCATTAATTACTCCGAAGGATGCGGCGGCGTGCCATTCTAGAGAGGATGGCTAGCAAGACCAACTAGTCACATCATTTTTTAGTCAATTTTTTCGCCGAGTTAAGTATTATTAGCCTCAATTCCGACCACAAGATAGGTATTCCATTGCGTCGAGCCGAAAAAAGCCCATGTCTGCGCAAAAAACGTTATTCGTTGCGCTACTGTTGATTAGCCCACTGACCGCCTGCCAGCACGCGGCAACTGAAAATTCCACCCCATCGCCTGTGCAGGTCGAGTCCGGCTGCGGCGACGATGGCGCTTTCGAAGCAACGTTATTCGGAAGCATTGAGGCCGCCGTAACCTATTTAGGCTCCGACATGATGTATGAAAACATGCAGCGACCGAATGACGAGGGCGGCAGATTGCGTTTTTCAGGCCTCGCCGGAGGTAAAGTAAATGGCATACGGCTGTCTCGATACCTGAACTGTCATTCAGCAACTTTTAAGCTGGGCCAATAGTTTTGGCAAAGGGGGAACCGTGGAAGTGATAATTGCCAAAGATGCTGATGCCGTCGCTGAGTTGGGCGCACAGCTTGTTTGCGAATTGCTCAATAAAAAGCCTGAGGCTGTGATGGGCGTGATTACTGGCAGTACGCCCATAGCTCTATATCAGAAACTTATTCAGCGCCACCAGCAGGGTGAGGCAAGTTTTCGCGCTATAACTACCTTTAATCTCGACGAATATATTGGAATGACTGCGGATAACCCACAGAGCTATCGCTCGTTTATGAATCGCGAACTATTTGATCAAATAGATATACTAAAAGCCAACACCCATGTGCCCAGCTGTGGTCTCGAGGATAATCCGCGCGCTATTGGTGCCGCTTATGAGCGTGCAATATCTGTAGCTGGAGGCATAGATCTTCAAATATTGGGCATTGGTTCTAACGGGCATATTGGGTTTAACGAGCCCTGTTCCAGCCTGTCTTCCAGAACCAGAATGAAAATCCTGACTGAGTCGACGGTTAACGATAACAGTCGATTATTTAGTGCGGAGGAGTTTCAGCCTCATTTAGCCGTCACTATGGGTATTGCCAACATACTGGAGTCTCGCCGAGTCACACTGCTGGCTACCGGGGCTCATAAGGCTGAAGCGGTGCGCGACGCGATTGAGGGGCCCTTGTCGGCGAGATGCCAGGCCAGTGCTCTGCAAATGCACGAAAGGGCCACCTTTATTATTGATGAGGCCGCCGCCTCATGCCTTGAATACGGAGATTACTTTCGTTGGGCTAATAGTGAAAATACGCCAATTATTGAAAAGTTCGGCAACTTCTACGAGTTGGATTAGGCTTAGTGCACAGATTATTTTAGAGTAGAAATAGAAATGACTCGCAAAACGTCAACTGGCATTGCCCTCAGCGTCCTTCTCATAATTTTTGCAGCGTGCAAGGCGCCGGCCGAAACACAGCCCGCTGGCGTCCGGTCTTTGGATGGCGATTTTGAGCGCGCAACATTAATTATCGATGCAGATAATGGGGCTCAGCATGAGCTGCGGATTTATCTCGCGTTGGAATTTGACCAGCAACGTCGTGGGTTGATGTTCGTCCGCAATATGCCAAAGGACACCGGCATGTTATTTGTTTACGAAGACAGCGATATTCGCTCAATGTGGATGAAGAACACGTACATACCGCTGGATTTGGTATTTGCTCGAACTGACGGTACGGTCGCGTCGATCATCCACGACACGCAGCCACTATCACTAACACCCCTCGCCTCAGTCGAGCCGGTAACCTACGTGCTCGAACTGAACGCCGGAACAGCCAGACGACTGAACATCGGCCGAAAAAGCCGCATCATCTGGGAGAGCGCTCATGATTAGCGCCGCGAAGCGTGGCGACGATCGAGTCCGCAAGATAATTAACATTGCCGGGCGTAATACCGGCCAAATTGATCCGGCTTGAGTCGACCATATAGATGCCAAAGTCTTTCTTCAGTCGTAAAACCTGCTCTGCCGAGATTCCGAGAAAACAGAACATTCCAGTAGCCCGCACGAGGTGCGAGAAATCGTGTTCGGGCGCCCTCAACACCAGCGCGTCGTTTAACATTGCTCTCATGCTCTTCAGTCGTTCACGCATTTCAGCAAGCTCGATAACCCAGGCATTGCGCAATTCAGCATCGTTGAGAATAAGACTGACAACCGCTGCCCCATGATCGGGTGGAACCGAGTAGATTGTGCGAACAAGATTGTTGACCTGACTGTCGACGACGTCCCGAGCGGCACTATCCGCAGCAAGCATGGATAAGGTGCCTGCGCGGTCGCGGTACAATCCGAAATTCTTTGAGCACGAACTTGAAACGATCATTTCCGGAACGTGTTCGGCCATGTGACGAATGCAAAATACGTCTTCATCCAGTCCGTCCGCAAAACCTTGATACGCGATGTCGATAAATGGGATCAGATTGCGATCAACTATGACGTCTGTAAGCGCGCACCATTCATTATTGGATAAATCAAGGCCCGATGGATTGTGACAACAGGCGTGCAGTAAAACGACGTCACCGGCAGGCGCATCTTTCAAGATCGATAACATGTCATCGATCTTGATGACATGATTCAGAGCGTCATAGTATGGATACGACTTAAGACTCAAGCCCGCCCCCGCCAATAAAGGCATATGGTTTACCCACGTCGGCTCGCTGACCCACACCGATGCGGCGGGCGACGCACGGAAAATCATTCCGGCAGCAACTCGCAAGGAACCTGAACCGCCAGGCGTCTGAATCGTGACCAAGCGATCGGCTGGACTCGATTCACCGAAAATCAGTTCCTGCATTACCGCATTGAAATCCGCCGCACCCGCTGTGCCGATGTAGGCCTTACTGTCCTGCTCGTCGATCAGAATCTGCTCTGCTCGCTTAACGACCTGCAGTACTGGCGTATTGCCCTCCGTCGTCCGATACACCCCAACGCCCAGATCGATTTTCTCCGTGCGAGGGTCATCTCTGTACTCAGCGATCAGGCCAAGGATAGGGTCCGCACTGGCGGGCTGCAGTGATTCAAACAAGAGTTTTCTCCGCTATAAATGGCATTTTATGGTGCCTTTAGCCGCGTATTGTACACACAAAAATGCCGGCTCAAACGCCGGCATTTTGTGCTGCATTTATTGTTTCTAGATCAGGCTTTCGGTGCCCATACTGAACACCATCCAGCGGCCGCAACAACCTTGCCCGGGAATATCAGGCAAGGACGCCATGCGTCGCCGTCGGCGCCTTGAATGAGAGCGCAATTCGCGCAGTTTTGATCCGTAACCGGACTGTTTCGCGATGCAGCATCAACGCTTGATGCGTCATTTTTATATCTCATTGCTTGCGCCATCGGGTCATCTTCAGTGAGTCGCGGTAGGTCGGCAGCGTGTGCGTCACGGCCAGACAATGCGAGGCAACCAACAGCCGAAGCGGCTGACAACTGAATAAACTTACGGCGTGGAATTGTGCTCAACGGAATCTCCTTAATTTTTTATTATCAACGCTCCGGGTTCTGTCCCGGCAACGATCAATCTAATGCATCTGGCGTGCATTCTAACCAACTTTTATGAATGCCCGTATAACGGCGTAGGCACATGAATTTTCTTCGGTTTTGAGAACGATTCTCATTGCGTCCTGCAGTCCCCGTCATTGGGATATACTGCATGACCCCGGCACTCAATCGAAGTCACTATGACCGATCGCAGCCTCTCAATTACCATCCATAAAATCCGTGGCGATTCCGCAAATCCGGTCGAAGACTACGTCGCGGTGGAGGAACCATTGGAGATTCGCCTTGGGTATTCGACACCTACAGGGCGCACCGCCAAAAGCATATCCATTACGATGCGGACGCCAGGTAATGACGAGGAGCTGGCTATCGGGTTCCTGTACTCCGAATCCATAATTACCCACTCGAGCGACGTTACATCAGTCGTACACTCTGGCCCCGCTGCCCCCGATACAGGAAATCACAACATTGTCCGCGTCGATCTCGCAACCCACGTAGAGGTTGATCTTGGCCGTCTGCAGCGGCATTTCTACACAACATCGAGTTGTGGCGTATGTGGAAAATCTTCGCTGGACGCACTCCGAGTTACCGGGGCTGAGGCACTCGATATCAACCGCGATCAATTCAGAAAAGCCGTGCTGGTCACTATGCCGGATACGCTCCGCGACCATCAGCGGGCTTTTGATCAAACAGGGGGCCTGCATGCCGCAGCGGCATTTGATTCACAAGGTGAAATTCTTGTGGTACATGAGGATGTTGGACGGCACAATGCGGTCGATAAAGTTGTCGGGGCGTTACTAACACGAGGCAGGCTTCCCGCCAGCGATCTTGGCCTGATAGTCTCTGGTCGAGCTAGTTTCGAACTCATGCAAAAAACATTGGTCGCAGGTATTCCGCTGTTGGCTGCAGTCAGTGCACCATCCAGTCTCGCAGTGCAATTGGCGACCGAATTTAACGTAACGCTGGTCGGCTTTTTGCGCGGCGATACTTTTAACATCTATTCCGCCGGGGAACGTATTACCTGATGGCAAGAATCGATACAGAAACGACGAGCCAGATCGTCAAAGACCACAACGGCAAGCCGGAGCTATTGGTGCAGATCCTGCAAACCATCGTGACTCGATTTGGTTGGGTACCACCCGAGACAGTGCGTCAACTCGCAGAAGAGCTGAACCTGTCACGAGCGGATGTGCATGGTGTGGTCGAGTACTACCACGATTTCAGAACCAAAGAGCCCGGCAAGCATATTGTTAAGATCTGCCAGGCAGAAGCGTGTCAGGCAATGGGCAGTCGCCAATTGACTGATTATGCGCAGAAGACTTTGGCGATGAGCATGTACGACACTGAAAACGACATCACGCTCGAACCTGTTTATTGTCTTGGTAATTGCGCTTGCTCGCCCGCTGTAATGATCGACGGAAAGACCTATGGTCGCGTTGATGAATCTCGATTCAATGCGCTCCTCAATAATTTGCGAGGAGATAAATAATGGCAAGGACGAAAATCTACGTGCCACGCGAAACCGCCGCCGTCTCAGTTGGCGCTGATGAAGTCGCATTGGCTATCGCCCAGGTCGCGAAAAAGAATGGCGTGGACATCGAACTGATTCGCAACGGCTCCTGGGGAGCCACGTGGCTGGAGCCGCTGCTTGAGGTTGAAGTCGATGGCACCCGCGTCGCCTACGGAAACGTTAGCGCTGCAGATATCGCCTCCATGTTCGATGCTGACCTCCTTAGCGGCGGTAAACACGAACGTCGCCTCGGGCCGACTGATGAGATTCCCTATCTGGTGAATCAGGATCGCTGGACATTCTGGCGCTGTGGGCGCATCAACCCGCTGTCAATTGAAGACTTCGAACTGCATCAGGGTTTCAGGGCGCTTAAAAAAGCATTTGTTGATGGTGCCGAAGCGGTCCTCGAAGCCGTTGCAGAATCTGGTCTTCGTGGTCGAGGTGGCGCTGGTTTCCCAACCGGCATCAAGTGGCGGACGGTTGCCAATGCTGAGGCGGATCAGAAGTACATCGCCTGTAATGCGGATGAAGGTGATAGTGGTACATTTTCCGATCGCATGCTGATGGAAGGTGACCCTCTTGGTTTGGTCGAAAGTATGGCCATCGCCGGTTTCGCGGTTGGCGCAAGCAAGGGCTACATTTACTTGCGGTCAGAATACCCCCTAGCGCATTCGATACTGTCCCGCGCCATCGAAACTGCCAGAGATGCAGGATGGCTGGGCGAGAACATTAAAGACAGTGGATTCGATTTCGATATTGAACTGCACCTCGGTGCCGGCTCCTACGTCTGTGGTGAAGAAACGGCCATGCTCGAAAGTCTTGAGGGCAAGAAAGGCATCGTACGCTTCAAGCCGCCATTACCTGCGCTTGAAGGACTTTTCGGTAAGCCCACCGTCGTGAATAACGTAATATCGCTGGCGTCTGTTGCCAACATCATAAATCTCGGCGGTGAGCGCTATGCGGGCATGGGCGTCGATCGATCCAAAGGAACCCTCGCTTTTCAGCTCGCGGGCAACATCAAGCGTGGCGGCCTAGTAGAAAAGTCCTTTGGTGTTACTTTGCGAGAACTCATCGAAGACTGGGGCGGCGGCACGGCTAGCGGTCGACCCGTCAAAGCGGTCCAGGTCGGCGGTCCATTGGGTGCCTATATTCCAGCCGACCAGCTTGATACGCCTATGGATTACGAAGCTTTTATCGGTATTGGCGCAATGATCGGACATGGCGGCATTGTGGTGTTTGATGACACGGCTGATATGGCGCAGCTCGCTCGATTCGCGATGGAGTTTTGCGCAATCGAGTCCTGCGGCAAGTGCACGCCCTGCCGAATTGGCTCAACGCGTGGCGTAGAGGTGATCGATAAGTTGATCGAAGGCGTCGATCGTGAGCAGAATCACGAACTTTTAGTCGACTTGTGCGACACAATGGAAGGCGCGTCCTTATGCGCAATGGGCGGAATGACGCCCTATCCAGTTAGAAGTGTTCTAAAATACTTCGCAGAGGACTTCGCGTCCTCAGGCAAGAAATAAATTATGAATAAAGTACGCCAAGCCGATCTCGGAACTCCCGCCGTCACAATGATTGAAACCGTGCAGGTCGAAATCGATGGAATGCCCGCGACCGTTAACGCCGGATCCAGCATATTACGTGCGGCGCGTGAATCAGGCGTCGACATTCCCAAGCTCTGTGCTACTGACAGCCTCAAGCCATTTGGCTCCTGTCGCATGTGTCTTGTCGAGATCGAAGGCCGCAAGGGCTATCCTGCGTCGTGCACCACGCCAGTCGAAGCTGGCATGAAGATTCGAACCCAGACTAGTGAGTTGTCGAAAATTCGACGCAACGTTATGGAGCTGTATATCTCCGACCACCCGCTGGATTGCCTAACATGCTCGGCGAACGGTGATTGTGAGTTGCAGGACATGGCTGGCGCTGTCGGCTTGCGCGATGTTCGCTACGGATTCGACGGCGAAAATCATCTTGACGGCGGTGTTGATTCCAGTAATCCATATTTTCAGTTCGACGCAAGTAAATGTATTGTTTGTTCGCGATGCGTACGTGCCTGTGACGAAGTTCAGGGCACCTTCGCACTGACCATCCAGGGCCGCGGTTTCGCATCGAAAGTATCCGCAGGAATGGATGAGGGCTTTCTCGGTTCGGAGTGCGTATCTTGTGGTGCCTGCGTGCAGGCCTGCCCAACAGCAACATTGATGGAAAAAAGCATCGTTGACGAGGGCCAACCGGACCATAGCGTTTTAACCACCTGCGCCTATTGCGGCGTTGGCTGTTCGTTTCAGGCCGAGATGAAGGGCGATCAAGTCGTCCGTATGACACCGCACAAAGACGGCGAAGCAAATCATGGTCACTCTTGCGTTAAAGGACGATTCGCCTGGGGTTACGCATCACATAAAGATCGCATAATGAAGCCGATGATTCGTGACACGACGGACGAGCCGTGGCGTGAAGTCAGTTGGGCGGAAGCAATTCAGTATTCAGCTAGGCGCTTCAAGGAAATTCAGGAGAAGTACGGGCGCAAATCGATCGGCGGAATCACTTCGTCGCGCTGCACGAACGAAGAAGTCTATGTCGTACAGAAAATGATCCGCACGGCGTTCGCGAACAATAACGTCGATACCTGCGCTCGCGTCTGTCATTCTCCAACCGGGTATGGTTTGGGAATGACCTTGGGTACCTCCGCTGGAACACAGCCATTCGACAGCGTAATGGATACCGATGTCATGATTGTGATCGGTGCAAACCCAACTGTCGCACATCCAGTGTTTGCGTCGCAGATGAAACGACGCCTGCGCGAGGGCGCAAAACTGATCGTTATCGATCCGCGCAAAATCGATTTGGTCCGCTCCGCTCGCATTGAGGCCGCGCATCATATTGCATTGTCTCCTGGAACGAACGTCCCGGTGGTTAACGCCCTGGCGCACGTGATCGTGAGCGAAGGACTCGTCGCCGACGACTACGTCAAAGAGCGCTGCGATATTGAGTCGTTCGAGGCCTGGAAAAAAATGATCCTAAAGCCCGAAAATTCCCCAGAGGAAGTGGCTAAAGTAGCCGGTGTCGACGCCGAGACACTGCGAGCCGCCGCGCGCTTGTTCGGCAGTGCAAAAAATGGATCAATCTACTATGGACTCGGCGTTACGGAACACAGTCAGGGCTCGACCATGGTGATGGGTATGGCCAACCTTGCTATGGCGACCGGTAATATCGGCCGTTCCGGCGTTGGCGTTAACCCGCTCCGCGGCCAGAACAACGTACAGGGCTCCTGCGATATGGGCTCATTCCCGCACGAACTGCCAGGTTACCGACCCGTCTCGGACGATGACGTCCGCTCGCTGTTCGAAAAGCATTGGGGTGTACCCCTCGACCCGGAACCTGGCTATCGTATTCCCAATATGTTCGACGCCGCATGCGCGGGCAAATTCATGGGCATGTACATTCAGGGTGAAGATCTGGCGCAGTCGGATCCAAACACGCACCACGTCGAGGCGGCTTTCAGCAACATGGAGTGCATCGTTGTTCAGGATCTATTCCTGAACGAAACAGCCAAGTTCGCGCATGTATTCCTACCTGGCACATCGTTCCTAGAAAAAGATGGAACATTCACCAACGCCGAACGCCGCATCAATCGCGTTCGCCCTGTCATGCCGGCACAGCAGGGCAAGGACGAGTGGCAGATCGCCCAAGACCTAGCTCAAGCCATGGGTTACAACATGGATTATCAATCCTCTGCAGAAATCATGGACGAAATCGCGGAGCTCACACCAACATTTAAAAACGTCAGCTTCAAGATGCTCGATGACATTGGTAGTGTGCAGTGGCCATGTAATGAAGCCGCGCCGGAAGGCACACCGGTTATGCACATCGATCATTTTGTCCGCGGCAAGGGCCTCTTCATCGAAACTGATTACGTTCCAACCGAAGAAAAGACCAATCGAAAATTCCCATTACTACTGACAACCGGCCGCATCCTTTCTCAATACAACGTGGGCGCACAAACCCGTCGTACCAAGAACAACGTTTGGCATTCCGAAGACGTCCTTGAAGTACACCCATCCGACGCAGAAGCGACAGGCGTCAGAGAGGGTGAGCTCGTGTCAATGGTCAGCCGAAAGGGTGACATTACGTTACGAGCGACGATCACTAACCGCGTCAAGCCAGGTGTCGTCTATACGACCTTCCATAATCCTGAGACCGGTGCCAATGTAGTAACGACTGAATATAGCGATTGGGCGACAAACTGTCCGGAGTACAAGGTCACGGCGGTGCGAATTACGCCGGCGACACACAGATCAACGTGGCAAGACGGATTTGCTGCGCGCGCTGAGCAACAGGGTAAGATCACGGAAGAAGTAGAACAATGACTCGGACTATCTCCACATTTGCATTAATCATTCTTGCTATTCATAGCACCGGACGCATCTGCACGAACGACCATTAGCCATGACTTGTTCAGGACTTATCGAGTTTGGTGAACTTGGACCCTTCAAGCGTAAGGCTGTACATCAAACCCTTCGACCCAAAAATAAATCCGACCACTGGATCCTTAATATTCTGGCTGTCAATCGTCTTGCCAATACCCAGATCGATCAGCGTTATAGAGCCATCAATACCCACTTTCCATCCACCCGAGACACGGAACTTCTGTAGGGATTGCTTGGTCATGAACGCAATTACAATTGATTTTGCCTGCACACCCCACTGAAAACCGATCGAGCCGGCAGACACTCGATAATATTCGATTGTCTGCCCATCAACGCGCAATACACCCTCACCAGTTTCAC
>Ga0308016_10000035_pt1 | contig 68607 bp, 63 predicted proteins | sample Neamet233_FD_203129 | JGI IMG/M metagenome (GOLD analysis project Ga0308016, IMG submission 203129) | Marine microbial communities from water near the shore, Antarctic Ocean - #233 | ecosystem: Environmental > Aquatic > Marine > Unclassified | place: Southern Ocean | collected 2014-07-28
TAGGTTAGAAGCAGGGAGTGGAGAGTTGGAAATAAATGAGATCACTGAATTTCTTACATCTGGGATAACGAGAAATGCAGTGGCTTCTGGCCATATGGCAACAGTAATCAGACAAAGTCTTCAGTTTATCCTCCCAGAGGATATACGTGCTATAGCTATATATCTTAAATCTATTGGAAAAGGGAATTCTGATATTACACCTGCTGAGAGTTTCCCGGTTTTATCTAAAAATGTACGTAGTCGGCTTGCGCAAGGGGGTAAGTTGTACACGCAATACTGTGAAGATTGCCATCAGTCTTCTGGTAGAGGAGTTCCAGGGGTTTACCCGTCACTAGCAGGAAACCGAAGTGTAACAATGGCTTCACCTCTTAATACAATATTAAGTGTGATGAATGGGGGGTTTCCACCAAATACAATTGGGAATCCAAGGCCATATGGGATGCCACCTTTCCAGCAAATATTTCATGATGAAGAAATGGCCCTAGTGGTTTCTTATATCAGAAATGCTTGGGGAAATCATAGTAGTTTGGTTACGGAAATTGATATTGAGCGGAGTAGAAGTGGCAGCAGATATTGATGAAGAGATAGTGTTCTGACACAATTATTTTATTAATCTGCTTTAGTATCGGTATGGGTGATAGTACCCTCCTTGAAAGAATGGATAGCTATAATACCGATAGTGATGCCCATATCCATAATAGTTGTGCTGGCGTTCTGGCCATAAATGAACTGCCATAGATTGTATCAATGGAACTCGGATAATTTTTTTCCCCACAGTGCGCTGAATATCACCATCTAATGTTCCTACAACACTAATTTCATTGTCTTTAGCATAAACCATGGGATCAAGAAATTCTGTGCTTTTAATTACAAATCGTCCGCCGTGCGAGTTATCTAATTGGGGGCGTCCCAAAAAATTCAGAGGATAGGATAGTACCTGAATCAAGCTGAAGTCCTCTTCATTCTCCACATCAATAATAATACCACCCCAGCGAACAGGAACATTTTTATAGCTGTCAATATTCTGGCTGGCCTGGGAATAGGTAATATCTACTACATTCATATTCTGTATTGCCTTTGGCATGCTGGTACAGGCACCTAAAAATAGACAAAACAGGTATAAATATATTTTCATATTTTCTCCAGAAATATCATTGGTTTTAACTATATGTAGGTTACAGGAAGATTAAGTTACAGAACATATAAATAAATGTACTGAGTTTCTTGAATAAATTTACTGATTATCGATTCATCCTTGAGGAAAACAAACTGGCAGAGACAATCATTGCGCCGCCTATCCATTCCCTAAGAGTCATGGACTCACTTGTTAAGAGATATGCTGCAACTGCTGCTACTACTAATTCAGAAAGTAAAAGTACAATAGCCTGATTAGCAGGAACATAAGTCAATCCGTATTGAAGAACTAGGCTCAAAATAAAAACGGCTAAACCTGTTCCTAATAGCAATAGCCATGAGTTCAGGGAAATTTCAGTTAGTGGGGGAGGTATGGGAAGAAATAAGCTGTAGCCTAGTCCTACCACTACTACCCCTAACCATACTGCTAGAGACTTTAACTGAATACTGTGGCTTTGATCTTTACGGATCAATACATTAGACAGCGCAAATGCAAATCCACCTGCCAGGCCCATCCAGTCACCATAGGAAGAGGGTAAAGGAAAATTATTTCCAGGTTGCCACAGCATAATTGTTGCGCCAGATAGGGAGATGCATATTACCCAATATCCATATAAGCTTAGTCTCTCCTGCAACAGGAAACGAGAGAATATAATAGTCCATAGTGGTGCAAGATAGAATAACAGCAATACTCGCATTACCTCACCGTGAATCACGCCAAGTATGTAGGCCATACAAGCGCATCCCACTAATAATCCGATCCAGAATAATAAATATGGGTTGCCGTCAGATAGGTGTGAAGCCCGTAAACTTTTCCTAAATACCACTAGTCCAAGTAATAGTGCAATCAAATAGGTAATTGTTGCAGAGGCTGGCCCGTTTATATCGGCCTGCTCAAGAAGTCGATAGGGATACCACAGTAACCCCCATATTCCAGCACCAATAAACAGGGCTATTCTCGGAGAAGTATTTTTTTGTTCAGTTAACAATTTATTTGTCCCTTATGGCAGGTAACAATCAAGAATATTCCATGTAAAATCCGGATTGTTGGCGAAGAGCATACACTTACCAAATTGGTTTTTGAATAAGGGCTAAAGACCATCTGTTAACGTAAGGCTGTGGTACATATTATCACTGGAAACCTGTATCCAAGTTATCAAAATATTCTTATGTCGGGACTGTGGTGAAGTGCGAGAAGAATGTTGACTTCTGACTAAGTCATTATGGTAATGATTGTATTGCGAACGCTGGTTCTTAATATTTATCAAGGGGTAGAAAAGAATTCAGGGTGGACATTATTTATATGCATGCGCGCGCCATGCATATAAATAATTATTTAATAGATAAAAATAGGAGTGCAAGCCATGTATTAGATATGGATATATCTATATTTTGATTGCATAATAGGATGGCATGATGTCACAAGAGTCTAATTTATTAATTATAAAATTTATAAGTGTAGGATATTGAACGGATGTTCCTAAGGAATGTACCGGAGCATATCTGTAAATATAAAACCATATGATGAATATCAATATTTTTGAAGCTGCTAGGCGTATTTCAAAAGTAGTAGCAGCAATTTGGATTATTTTCTGGATTGTTAAAGGGCTAGATAGCAATATGCAAGGTAATCCAATTTATTTTGCTAGTGTGTCGTTTGGCGGACTTCTTTTTATTCTGGTAATTACTTCGGTAATTGGCTGGATAGTGCGTAAATTTATGGGCATTCCAGGGAAGAGAGATAGAAGAAAAATAAATTGAAAGACCTGATGGCATAAAGCTTTTATGGGTGACTAAATAGAAATCCAAAAAGATGAGACGAGTAAGTTTATTGATTTTAATCACATTATGCGGGTGCACATCAACGCCCTACAATGGAAAATACACGCTAAATGGTGATGAGAATGTTGACTACAGCATTGAAAAAAAACAATGCCAGATAAAGGCAGCTGAAGGAGCAATTCAAAATTTGAATGGAAATTCAATAGGCCCAGCTTGGATACGTGCCAGGAGCAATAATATGCTAACTTGCATGAAGGAAAAAGGATTCGAATGGGATCAAAAATAAATGGCCTTATGATTGAGCATAGCTATCCGTTAGATAGTTATGGCTTGGTTCGTAGCTATTAAATGTGAATGTAAGGGATTGTTTATGAGAGTAAGTTCTTATTAAGCGCTACAAAAGGCAGTAGTTTCCCTGTCATTAATTTAGACTAACCAAAGGTTGCAAATATTAAGTGAATATTGGCTAGCTTAGACCTAGTATTCGCCCTCTATTTTTCATTTAGAATTATATTAAATCTTTGACGCAAATATTTCTACTTGTGATTATATCGAATGCCCATATATTGGTAATATGAAAAAATTACTTTCTTCTTCCTCCGAAATAAATAAGCGTGTTCTTGTTCTAACTGAGAGTACTGACGGTGCTGTTGATTGGGTAGATGCTGCTGAATTAGCAGAATCAGTTGGAATAACTCTTGAGCAGTATCCGGCATGGCTAAATTCGATGCATGAGTTAGGAGCAGTGGCTGTATCAGATAGAGTGGCACACTAAACTAGGCACCCATCTTTCAATATTTTTTAGTAAAATATAGTCTTTCTATATCGTTATATTTATATCGTCTTGGTGCTTATTATTGGGCTGATGATTTGAACTTTCTGCATCCAGGATGCTCTTAGCTAATGTAAGGACGTTATCCTGAAATTACTTCGTATTGCGTATTAAATTTAGATGGTACGTTGTTTTTTTAAAGAGTATCAATTAGTACATTTGATACTTAACTTATATAAATTATATTCTTAGGGGCTATCATTAAAACCACTCGCCATATATTTTTATTTTTAATTTTTCTGTCACTTACTGCGTGTGCAAATAAAACGTATATGACAAAGAGTGATAAATCTGTCAGTTTTCCTTCTGTTGTGCGACCTGTTACTGGTTGTATGTTAAATGAGCGTGCGTTTGACTGTGATCGGCGTGCTATTCTTTCCATGCTTGGCGAGTATCAGGTGTCTTTTAATTTTCATGAGACTGCTGTACTTAAGTCTGGGTATGTAAGAAATGACCCTAAACATTCTGGAGGATTTGAGGTAGTAGTGCTGGCGGATGATAATGATTCACGTATATCAATGCAACATATTTTAGTTGGAGCTAGTGGTATGATAATTAAGCACTGGCGACAAGAATGGGTACACGAAATGTCTTCACATTGGGTTTATGTGGGTGACCAGCGTTTTGATACTCATCATCGAAAGCCTACTTCAGTACCAGGAACTTGGACACAACTGGTATATGAGGTCAACGATGGGCCTCGTTATGCAGGTAGTGGCCGCTGGAATCACCGCTACGGAGTGTCAACGTGGACTTCAGAGCGTACTTGGCGTCCATTGCCAAGACGTGAATATTCAAAACGTAAGGATTATCAGCTATTAAATGTTGAGAATCGCCACACAATTACCCCGCAGGGCTGGACGCATGAACAGGACAATACTAAAGTCATTCGTAAGAATGGGGAAGATACTATTTTAGTACGTGAATTTGGTTTTAACGACTATCGACGTATTACTGGTTTTAATTTCAGTCCCGGGCTCGATTATTGGGAGGTCACCTCTCCATTTTGGGCGCTTGTACGTAAAAGATGGGATAAGGAATTGAATAAAGAAGGTGAGACTAGGCTTTTATTTATAACTGGCGATGAAAAGTTTAGTGATGTAGTGCTGTCGCTTGCTGACGCTTATCATGTTAATCCAGTTATGAATAAGCACTTGCCTGCATTTGAGGAGGCATTTGATGAGTTTGTAAGCTCCGATACCTCCACAATGCATTGAATATTTGGTTCCAATGCCTTTTTGTCAATAAATACATTGTAACTATATCTTCATTCAAATTAGCGGCATGCGTATTTCCATAGGTCTTCAGTTGAGATCATATCCGACAAGCTGATATAACCTAATACAACAAATCACTTCCTAAGCTCCTGTTATTTACTACGCTCGCAGAACGGCATGTCTGAGTGTGTTGCAGGGAAATTTTTGATGGAAGCAGGTATAATCCTACATCATGATTTCCAGCCTTTCTTTTCCCCTTATCTCCGCACCGTTACTCGTGTTTATCGTGACGCTCAGCCTGATTTGGTGGCTGATCAAAGGCAATGCGCTTAAGATACTCGACCGTCCCAATTCCCGTTCTCTCCATACCACGCCGGTCACCCGCACTGGCGGACTAGGGATGCTACCGGGAATATTAATTTCCTGGGTCCTTCTCCCTGCTACGCTGCCTTTGCCGGTATGGATTGGCGTCAGTCTGCTGGCGGCGGTATCTTTTGCCGATGATATTCTCACTCTTCCGGTCTGGTGGCGACTTTTGACGCATAGCGCGGTAGCAGCCTGGTTCGCTGCAGTACTGCTGGCCGATGCTCATGGCTGGCTAATCGCCACCGTGGCCACAATTGCGATCGTCTGGATAATCAATCTTTATAATTTCATGGATGGCTCTGATGGGCTGGCGGGAGGAATGACGCTGATCGGATTTGGCTGTTATGGTCTGGCTGCATGGCTGGTCGGGAATGAAACCTTCGCCATATTAAATTTTTGTATTGCTGGGGCTGCTGCGGCTTTTCTATTGTTCAATTTTCATCCGGCGAGAATTTTCATGGGCGATGTAGGCGCAATCCCCTTAGGATTTCTGGCGGCAGCATTCGGTATACTGGGCTGGATAAACGGCTTGTGGTTACTGTGGCTACCGCTGCTGGTGTTCTCACCGTTTGTCGCTGATGCTTCGGTGACGCTGGCGAAACGTTTCTTTCGCAAAGAAAAAGTATGGCAGCCACACCGTGAGCATTATTACCAGCGCTTAGTGCTAAGCGGTTTTGGTCATTACAACACAGCCCTGCTCGGCTATGTGTTGATGCTGGCTGCAGGTGCCAGTGCGGTATGGGCAGCAGGGCAGGATGAGATCATTCAGTTGGGAGTTGGTACCGCATGGTGCGGCGTTTATTTGGCCATGATGCTGGCTTTTGATCTTCATTGGAGGCGCCGCAATAGCGGCTGACGCGATGTCACTACGCAATCTCAATATACGGCGGATCATCGCGATGGTCCACGATTTTGTCGCAGCAATCACGGCGTGGTGGCTTGCCTATTTGTTCCGTTTCAATTTTGACATTCCACTCGATCACTTGGTGGTTCTGAAACAAACCCTGTTATGGGTAATTCCGATTCAGGTAACAGCATTCCTCGTATATGGTCTGTATCGCGGGGTCTGGCGTTATGCGAGCCTACCTGATCTGCGACGCATTCTATTGGCGGTGTTGACAGCAACGGCAACCGTGCCACTGATGTTATTCCTGCTACAAATTCCAGTCGGTGTGCCGCGCTCAATCCTGCTGCTGGATCCAATTCTGCTGCTGCTTATGATGGGTGGCAGCCGTCTCATCTACCGGATATGGAAAGAGGGCCAGTTATATGGATTAAAAAATCCGCAGGGCATCCCTGTGCTGATACTGGGTTCGGGCGATGCCGCGGTTAGTCTGATCAAAGAACTTGGCCGCAGCACGGAATGGCGTGTAGTAGGCCTGCTTGATGACGATCCGGATAGACGCCGGATGATTCTGCACGACTCCAAAGTACTAGGGCGGATCGACGAACTACCTGCGTTGACGAAGAAACTGGGTGCCGTTCATGCCATCATCGCGATGCCATCTGCCAGTCACAGTGCTCGCCGCCACGCGTTGGAGATGTGTTCTGCTGCAGGGATCAAGGCATTGACCGTGCCCTCCTATGACGACCTCATTAGCGGTAAGGTAACGGTGTCGCAGATCCGCAAAGTGGAACTGGACGATTTACTGGGGCGCGACCCAGTAATACTGGACAACGCTGGGCTGCAAGGTCTGCTGACAGGAAAAGCTGTGCTGGTTACCGGCGCGGGTGGTTCGATAGGCTCTGAGCTATGCAGGCAGATTACAAAATTTGCACCAGCCAGCCTAGTGCTATTTGAGTTGAACGAGTTTGCACTCTACAATATTGAACAGGAATTCCGCCGCGACTTTCCGAATATACCGATGGCTTTCATGATCGGCGATGTCAAGGACTCTTCCAGGTTGACACAGGTATTCGAAGAGTGCAGGCCGACGGTGGTATTCCATGCGGCGGCGTATAAACATGTGCCGCTAATGGAGGAGGGAAATGCCTGGCAGGCCGTATTAAACAACGTTTTGGGAACACACGTTCTGGCGCAGACTGCGGTTACACATGGCGTCGAGAGATTTATACTGATCTCGACCGACAAGGCGGTCAATCCGACTAATGTGATGGGTGCCAGCAAACGAATGGCAGAAATGGTGTGCCAGGCACAGCAGCAGGCCATTTTTTCTGCCGGTAAAAAAAGTCATGTCGACAGCAAACCAGAGATGTGTTTTGTGATCGTGCGTTTCGGCAACGTGCTGGGTAGCACGGGCAGCGTGATTCCAAAATTTCATGAACAGATCGCCAAGGGTGGACCGATCACTATTACTCACCCGGAAATCACGCGCTATTTCATGTCCATTCCAGAGGCCGCGCAACTGGTACTGCAAGCTGGGTTGATGGGAGGAGAAAATGGTGGTGGGGAAATTTTTGTACTGGATATGGGCGAACCGGTTAAGATCGTCGATCTAGCAAAAGACCTGATTCGTCTATCTGGCTTGAATGAGGAAGATATCGATATCGTCTATAGCGGTTTGCGCCCCGGCGAGAAGCTTTATGAAGAATTGCTGGCAGACAATGAGGCTACTTTGCCCACACCCCATGCCAAGGTGGGTATCGCCCAGGGTCGTCAGGTTGATCTAGTATTACTAATAGAGTTATTGGCATGGCTGAACCAGCACCCGGCATTAAGCGACGAGCAAGTCAAAGTAGGGTTGATCAAGTGGGTGCCGGAATACTCCAGAAAATAAGCCGAGAGTGATCGGTAACCGCTAGGTTACAGAGAATACCCATCGCTCTAAGCCGAGAGACTCTTTCTCTTTAACAATTCACTTAAAAGATTAAATACTTCTTTAGCATAGTGCTCTTGAGTAAAATGATCCGTTGCCCAGATACTAGCAGCAGCCCCCAGCTTTAGCCTTTTTTCCATTCACATACAAATATTGTTATTCCTCGGCTCTGCTTTTTTCCAAACAATAGAAATGGCGGTTATCACAAGGAGCAGGGAAGGAATCTGACCATAAATAAAAATCACGTCCGTTATTCCTGCCAGAAAAATAAAACACACCAAAGCTACCCCCAAGGTAGTTAGCCTGTTTACTCGTAGCGTTTGGAACCAACCCCACAGCAAGAAAGTATAGGCTAATAATCCAAGTGCCCCAAGAGACACTCCCATCTCAATCAAGTCATTGTGATAATGCAGGTTTTTATTGAAATCAGCCAGATTCTTGTAGCGACCACCTTTGTAGGCTTCAGCAGTTTGTTCAAAAGCACTGGCTGCCATACCCGTGCCATAACCTAACCAAGGGCGTTGAGCAATGGCGTGCAGACCGACATCCCACATGCCAAGGCGATACCCCGTGCTAGTTCCGTAGTTCTCTTGTTGGATTAGTTCGATATCGCCTTGAACGTGGGAGAGTCTTTCATGAAAATTGTTACTGCTGTAGGCGAAAACTCCTATCACAATGATCATTGCTGCCATAACACCAAGTAGTTTCTTGATGTGTGTTCTGTAGAGCATAAAAAGCAAAAGCAGTAATGTAGGAACTGTAGCCAAGAAGGGCCCGCGCCCATCCTGATTAAACTGCATAAAAAGTAAGAAAGCCACAAAACCCCACAATAAGCCTCTCACTTTTTTATTGCGGCTTGTGGCTGCCAGATAGGATATCAGGATGACACCAATTCCAAGCATCATTGAAAAATGCAAGTAGGCCATTTTTAGGGGAGGGACGCCTTGCTCTCCCAGAAAAAAGCGATAGTAGATACCCATGAGTAGAACCACAGAATATCCAATAATCAGACCACCAATCGCCCAAGACAATCGTTCTTTATTCAGCAGAGATAAATAGGGAATAAAGACCGTCAATACTATATACTTATTCCATCTAATACGTCCAGAGTTGGGATAGTCACTCCAGAGAATTCCCAGTACCAATACCGCGCAGAAAAAGAGTATTGCCAAGACCAAAGGCTCTTTAATTATCTGTCTTGACCTGTGTAGACCACCATCCAAAATCCAAGCCAAAACTAAAAGACCGTAGCCGAAGTAAATCGAGTACTTGTACCACAAGGCAATGCCAAAAAAGAGTAGCGAGAACTTTGCCAACACATTGCACCATCCATAAGCGCCTTGCTGCGAAGCGGGCAGACCGGCTGATTCTTCGTGAGGCTGAAATAATCTGAATTTTGTATAAAAATTAGTTTGCATGAAATGGTTGACTCTATTGTAAGCACTTAATAGATAAGCTATACCGAAATAGTTTTATACAGAAAATATTGTTGAGACGGCAACTTGTGAAGAACAAATGGAATCTGCCTAACTTTAATTTTATCATAGTATATGAGGCGCTTTGCAGGATTAGTCCCCATCCATACAACTGGGACAACAGTAGTTTAATAATCGTGCCACTATATTTCGGTAGGCATGATGAATATCAAGCAAGCTCTATAATTATGTTTGATATGGCTGGCGAGATTTCCGCCAGGTGCGCGTTTCTCTCCTCTTCATTAGTAAGGGTTGTTATTAATAAATGGCCAGTCGTCAGCTTTGCATTTTTGCGGCATATTAAGCTAGCGTGGCAGCTATACTGTAAGGTCTGAGATCAGACAGCTTTCCTGTATCTGTAATTAAAATGGCCTGAAAGAAAAAATATCTTGTGATATTAAAAATACAGTCAAATTTATATTTGGCAGTCTGATATAATTTACTTAGGTTTATGAGGAAATTAATGATCTATTTAAGCGCCCGTAGCTCAGTTGGATAGAGTACTTGGCTACGAACCAAGGGGTCGGGCGTTCGAATCGCTCCGGGCGCACCATTAAATCGATGGCTTGCAGGCTAACCACCCATAAGCCATTTCTTTTCCGTTTTATGGGCAAACCAAAAAATTGCTAGCTGCTTAAGTCAGCTTCAGCAAGTCAAGAGGCAGCTTTCTCAAACTCTCTTTCATGCACTGAACACCACTCCGTTGACCGCTCGTCACGCCGCTTGCAATAAACCAAAAACGCAAACGCCCCGCCCCGGGCTAGTGCGGTGTGGTTGGACAGTTTGCCGCCCCGTTCACGGCTCGAGGTGTGGTCTGTATTACCTACACAGACTCGAAAAGGGGCGGCTTTTAAAAAAAGAGGTCTTTGTATAAAATATACGTTTATACTCCTATATAAGTTATGATAAAAACAGGTTGTTGGTTAAAAATTAATATGATTACACTACGATTTGCAGCTCCAACTTAACAAGTGGAATTTATATGAAAGCAGTTATTTTGGCTGGTGGTTTAGGTACACGTATTAGCGAAGAAACATCCATTAAGCCTAAGCCTATGGTAGAAGTGGGGGGCAAGCCGATTTTATGGCACGTCATGAAGATTTACTCCACTCATGGCATTAATGATTTCATCATTTGTTTGGGTTACAAGGGATATGTGATCAAAGAATATTTTGCCAATTATTTCCTGCATATGTCCGATGTTACCTTTGACATGGTTGGTAATAAAGTTGAGGTTCATCAGAACAACGCAGAACCTTGGCGCGTAACGCTTGTGGATACTGGTGATAACACCATGACAGGAGGGCGTCTTAAAAGGGTGCGTCAATATTTGGGTAGCGAAGACTTCTGCTTTACATATGGCGATGGCGTCGGTGATGTGGATATCAGCAAGCTGATGAAGTTCCATAAATCTCACAAAAAATTAGCTACATTGACAGCGACTCAGCCTCCTGGCCGTTTCGGCGCGCTTAAATTGAATCAGGACATTGTTAGCGGTTTCCAAGAGAAACCCCAGGGTGATGGGGGGTGGATCAATGGCGGCTTCTTCGTACTATCGCCCAAAGTAATTGACTATATCGAAGGCGATGCCACTTTGTGGGAACGTGATCCAATGGAGCGACTCGCCATAGAGGGTCAATTAATGGCTCGCCAGCACAACGGATTTTGGCAACCAATGGATACCTTACGCGATAAAGCTTATCTTGACGAATTGTGGGCCAGTGGCAAGGCACCTTGGAAAACATGGTGATTAATAAAGAATTTTGGGGCGATAAGCGCGTACTTGTTACTGGTCATACCGGTTTTAAGGGCGGGTGGTTGTCATTATGGTTGCAATCACTGGGTGCCAACGTTACTGGTTATTCACTTTCTCCACCTACACAGCCATCTCTCTTCGATGTAGCAAGAGTTGGCGAGGGAATGATCAGCGTAATAGGTGACATTCGGGACTTGGCTCATTTCCAGGCGACCTTCCGCGAATGTCGGCCTGAAATAGTTTTTCATATGGCTGCGCAAGCGTTGGTACGTTTTTCCTACGAAAATCCGGTGGAGACCTACTCCTCTAATGTGATGGGGACGGTCCATCTTCTCGATGCAGTACGGCAGACGAGCGGCGTGCGTGCAGTAGTGAATATCACTAGCGACAAATGCTATGACAACCGTGAATGGGTATGGGGTTATCGTGAAAATGAACCTATGGGTGGTTATGATCCTTATAGTAGTAGCAAGGGTTGCGCAGAGCTCATTGCCAATGCATACCGTAATTCATATTTTAATTCTGCCGACTACGATCGGCATGGTGTCGCCATTGCAAGTGCTCGTGCGGGCAACGTAATTGGCGGGGGCGATTGGGCGTTGGATCGCCTGATTCCGGACATTCTGCGCGCGATACAGGTTGGTGAGCCGGTCAGAATCCGCAGCCCTCATGCAGTTCGTCCATGGCAACACGTGCTTGAGCCTTTAAATGGTTATTTGCAACTTGCGCAAAAATTATTTGAGGATGGATCTGGTTATGCTGAGGGTTGGAATTTTGGACCGAACGATGAAGATGCCAAACCGGTGGAGTGGATAGTTGAGCAGTTAACTCGGCAGTGGGGCGAAGGCGCGCACTGGGAATTGGATGCCAAGGTTCAACCGCATGAAGCGAACTTTTTAAAGCTGGATTGCAGCAAAGCCAAATCTCGGCTTGGGTGGCAGCCCCAATGGGGTCTGGCGCAGACACTAGAAGCAATTATTGAGTGGTACCGTGCATATCAGGCCGGAGAAAATATGCATGAGAGAACAATGCTGCAGGTTGCATCTTATCAGAATAAGTTTTATGCTAAATAGTGAGCATCTACAATTAGTTAGACTTGGTAATAAACGTGATTAATAAATCAATAGATGGTTCTCAGGATGCTCGTGGATATATCCCTTGCCTCTTTAAAAATGATCTTGAGTGGGTTTTAGAGACTGCTCGCGATGACTTCTTGCAGCTACGAGGAGAGCGAATCTTTTTTACTGGAGGAACGGGCTTTATCGGTAGTTGGTTTCTGGAGTGTTTATGTTATGCGGATCAGGCACTCGGCCTAAAGGTGCACACGACAGTACTATCCAGAGACCCTGCCAGTTTTGCCACACGCTTTCCACACTTGGCTGATGAGCCATCTATTAAACTGGTGGCGGGTGACGTACGCACTTTGGTGCCAGATGGCAATAGGTACGGTAGTGTCATTCACGCTGCAACGGATGCAAGCGCAAAGCTTAACCAGGAGAATCCCCTTTTAATGGCCGACACAATTGTAGAAGGAACGCGTCGTGTACTTGATTTTGCGCGTTCGACTGGCGCGCGGCGTTTGCTGATGCTCAGTTCTGGTGGCGTGTATGGGAAATTTATGCCTGGTGTGACTCATGTGGCGGAAGATTCCTTCGGTGGTCCGGATCCCCTCGATTCCTATTACACTTACTCTGAGTCGAAGCGCATGGCAGAGCTTCTATGTGCTATCTATGCACGCCAGTTTGGATTAGAAATTCCTGTTGCTAGGGTCTTTGCGCTAATTGGCCCTCGTTTGCCATTAGATATTCATTTTGCAGCAGGTAATTTTATTCGTGATGGTCTGGCAGGAGGCCCAATTCGTGTGGCCGGTGATGGTGTTGCCATGCGCTCCTATCTTTATGCTGCAGACCTTATTGTCTGGTTGCTGGCTATTTTTGCACGAGGGCAATCAGGCCGAGCCTATAATGTTGGTTCTGATCAAGGGATTTCTATTAAGGAATTAGCAGAAACCGTGGCGACAGTATTTCCGAACGGTCCAATAGTAGAGATCGGTGGGTGCGCGAGTGCTTCCAACCCTGTAAATTATTATGTGCCAGATGTTGCAAGGGCGCGTATTGAATTAGGCTTGAATGTGGTTACTCCGCTCGCTGAAAGCCTTGGGCGCACAGTTTCATGGCTTCAACAAAACCATGTTAATTAAGTGGCTTTAGTCAAATTCAGCAGAATTTGAAAATTAGGCAGGATACTTTGCCAATAGCATCAGCTTGGTTAAGCAGTGATTTTTTATTTTTAATACATTCGTCAGCTAACGACATTTAAGAATAGATAAAATATAAATCGGGAGAGGTAACGATGAATTGTGTTTCACAAAAAGATAAGGATTTATTTGAAAATTTGTTTGTTCTAGAGGTTGCCAATAATCATTGGGGTAGTTTAGATCGCGGCCTAAAGATTATTCGTGATCATGCAACAGTAGTTCGCTATAACAATGTGAAAGCTGCTCTTAAACTTCAGTTTAGAGATATTGATGAATTCATTCATCCTAGATTCAAAGGTAGTACGGATAATCGCTATATTAAGAAGACCGAAGATACAAAATTATCAAAAGCTGATTTCATGCGCATGGTGGAGGAGATTAAACTCCTGGGTTGTATTCCGATGGCGACACCTTTTGATGAGGCGTCAGTTGATTTGTGTGTAGAGTTTGATATGCCCATTATTAAAATTGCAAGTTCAGATATGAATGACTGGGTATTGATTGAGAAAATAGCGGCGACTCGTCGACCAACAATTGTTTCGACAGGAGGCGCTTCGGAAAAGGATCTCGACGACCTTGTTCGTTTTTATGAGAAGCGTGATATTCCATTGGCAATTAATCACTGCGTTTCGCTTTATCCTTCCGAGGACGGAGATCTGGAGCTTGACCAAATTGATTATCTCAAGGCTCGTTATTCTAACCATGTAATAGGATTCTCTAGCCATGAATGCAATGACTGGCAATCGTCGATGTTGATTTCGTACGGAAAAGGTGCTCGTTCTTGGGAGAGGCATGTTGATATTGATTATCAGGAGGTTGCCGTGTCCTCTTACTGTTCTTTACCGCAGCAATGCGATATTTGGTTTAAGGCATTTAAAAAAGCTGCGGAAATGTGTGGCGGCCGAGGTTTATCAAAGCGAATTATTTCAAGGAAAGAAATTGAATATCTGGATGCACTAGTGCGTGGCGTTTATGCAAGGCACGACATTTCACCAGATTATGAGTTTTCAAAGGAAAGCTTGGAAGAAAATTTTTATTTAGCCGTTCCTCTTTTAAAAGGGCAGTTATCGTGTCGTGAAGTGATGAATGGGGAAAAGTTGATTATGGGAATCAAGGCAAATGAACCGCTTACTATTAGCCATATTGATGGACCATATAACGAAAATGAAAGCCTAAAAAAATTAATTCTTAAGCGTGGATTATGATAGCGCATATCGCCAATAAAATTATTTGCATAAGAAAATTGTTACTGCCAAATTTATTGGCCAATATAGAAAGTAAATTTAATGAAGATGGGTTTTTGGAGGAGTTGAACGATGGATAACGATCCAACGATAAATCCATTGAAACTTATACGGGTATTGATTTTAGGTGGAAAGGGGGATATCGGGTCTGCTATTGCAAATAAATTCCGTAGTGATGGCATGGAAGTAATTGAAGTTGGGCGATCCGATTTTAATTTGGCACATCCTGAGCAAATAGCTAATTTTTTCAAAACACAAGGTGACAGCTACGATATTCTTGTCCATTCCGGCGGAATGAATAATTTGAAGGAGTTTGCTGAGCTCTCCGATAAAGAAATTCGTGAATCTATTGAAGTTAACCTTCACGGTTTTCTTCAAGTTGCACGGTTGTGCTTGCCTTATTGGAGGCGAAGTAATTCTGGACGTGTTCTCGTAATTTCTTCACTGTACGGATTTCTTGGGCGCCGGGGCAGACTTCCATATGTTATATCCAAGCATGCGCTAAATGGTGTAGTCAAAACTCTAGCCATTGAGTGGGCGGAATTTGGGGTAATTGTAAATGCGATTTCACCGGGATATATTGACACGAAAATGACATCCGCAAACAACTCGCCGGAGACGATAAAACGCTTCATTTCTGGGATACCCCTACGTCGTCTTGGTACGCCGAAAGATATTGCAGAGGTTGCTTCTTTTTTGTGCTCTTCCAAGAACAGCTATCTCACTGGACAAGATATTGTCGTCGACGGCGGTTTTTCTGCGGGCGGTTTTCTAGATTAATTTAAGGGCAAATAAAAATGGTCAGTCAGTTCAAAATTCAAGAACAGGTCTTTTTAGCCGATCCCCAACCAGAAATACGGGCGGGCTATACGGTTAAATCAGTTCCACGCCCTTATTCCCTTGAATTTTTTGTAGATGGCGCTCCAGGTGAGCGCTTGGCAAAAGACATAAAGAATCAAAAATCTCCTTTACTCGTAATTGATAGCAGAATTAAAGAACTTTATTTTGGTGGGGTTTCGGATATTAGTAGCATACCGACCTTAGAAATAGTAGCGACAGAAGAGGTAAAAGAAATAAGCACTGTTCTTGAAATTATTGATTTTTTAGAACGTAATGGTGCCACGAAGAGCTCTATGCTCTATGTCGTCGGGGGGGGTATTCTGCAGGACTTGGGGGCATTTTCGGGTGCAATGTACAAGCGTGGGCTGCCGTGGACATTTGTACCGACAACTCTTCTCGCGCAAGCGGACAGCTGTGTTGGTGGTAAAACTGCCTTGAATTACAAACGCACTAAAAATCTTTTAGCCCTTTTTTCCGCACCTAGACGAGTGATTATTGACACGGGTTTTCTCAAAACCTTACCTAAGAGTGACACTCTTTCGGGAGCAGGAGAAATTTTTCGATTGTGTATAACTGGTGGACAAGACTTCCTCAATGTTTTTGCTGCTGAGCTACCGTCCTTTCTTAAAGATGACCCCGATGCCACAAGCCGCATGATCGCGACTTCTTTGTCGGCAAAGCGCGCCGTTGTTGAGTTTGATGAATTTGAGCTCGACATTCGCCGATCTATGAACTATGGACACAGCTTTGGCCATGCGCTGGAAGCATTAAGTAATTACCGAATTCCCCATGGCGTGGGTGTCACCATAGGTATTCTGGTCGAGAATCAAATTGCACATCAACGCTCTATGTTGTCAGTGGATGAGCGCGATTTTCTCCTTGGGCTTGGTCGGCAGATTATTCCTTCAGAATCACTAGAGACCTTTGCAAAAACTTCGCTTGATGGTGTCCTTGATCTGTTGAAACGTGACAAAAAAGCAGAAGGAGCAATCCTTAAGTTAGCCACACTTGAAAGTATAGGGCAAATGCGGTTTATCGATTTCGCCCTAGATGCCTCTGGTGAGAGGGAGTTACGTCAGGCAGTTCAAACAGTTTTGGCATCGATTAGAGTATAGGAATGTCTACTTGCACGTTATTGGTTGATTTCGGCGCGAGTCGCGTCAAAAGCGCACTTTGGTCAAATGATCAAAGGGCGATTACTGCTGCCCGTGAATGCGCATCACCATTGGCGGTCCATAAATTCTCATCCGGCGCAGTGGAAGTTGAACTCGAATTGTACTGGAGGGCTCTTGAAGCTACCGCTGGTGAGTTGCTACGATCCGGCGACGAAATCAATACACTTTGGCTTTGTACTGAAATGCATGGTGTTGCAATCGGCTCAGCAAATGATGGCTCTCTACTCACGCCCTATATTAGTTGGCGTGATGAAAGAGCTAAACGTCCGGATTCAACTGGGTTATCAACCTATGATCACTTAAGCCCATCTGCAGATATCTTTCTTGCTAAAAGCGGGATGAAATTAAAATCTGGGCTGCCTTTTTTGACGCTTGCGCATTTAAGCCGTACAAACCAAATTCCGCCCTCTTTCCGTTTGTATACCCTTGCTGATTGGTTATTATGGCGCGGGGGAGAGCGCAATCCAGGCGTACATGCATCCCTTGCTGCAGGCACTGGATTTTTTGATATCAACACCCAATCATGGTCACCGCAACTCCTTGAAATGGCTAGTTTGGAGCCGCATGCCGTCCAGTTGGCCAAAATTGTTCGTACCGGCAATCCGATCGGTCGCATTTCACTCGGTGGGCGGACTATTGACGTATACGGCGGCCTTGGAGATATGCAAGCAGCAGCACATGGGGCTAGTTTCCCAATCGCATCAAAATTGATCGTCAATCTTGGAACAGGGTCACAGGTACTGGGCGACATGATTCACGTCCCTCCTGGAATTGAGCTCCGCCCAGGAGTGGGCGACAGCCAATTTTCAGCTATTACTCACATTCCTTCTGGCCGTGCTATAACTGTGTTCGCGGAGTTTTTGGATGGTTGTGCTATTGCTGGTGGTGGCAAGCCATTTTTTTGGGAGAGATTTTCGGCGTTAGACGCAACGGAGGTTCTTGCTGCTCCCAGCGACATTGATATGAATGTGTTTGATGCCGCGTGGCGCTATCAAAGGGGCGGCGGAATATATGGAATTCACGAGAATAATTTCTCTCTGGAGGTTTTTCTTGCTACGCTCGCTAAATCTTGGCTCACACAATATGCGACGGCTATCGAGTTAATTGATCCTGCACGTACTCAGAAGGAATTTCTTTTATCTGGAGGGTTAAGCCGGCGAGCAAATTTCATTCTGCCTGTGCTTGAAAAACTTATTGGCCGCGCTGGAATCATGGCAACAACGATCACCGAAGAGGAAACCCTTGATGGTCTACTCAATCTGTCACAAGGAAACCACAATGCGCATTGATGCGATCCTGTTTGATCTGGATGGCACGTTGATCGATAGTGCGCCCACTATTTCATCTATCCTTAATGGTATGAGGCAAGATCTCGGAAAGCCTCCCCACAATACCGGGTGCTACCGCGAGTGGGTAAGCCTGGGAGCGGAAGAGCTGATAATTCGCGCTTTGGAAGTATCGGGAGGCCAGATAACGGTACTGCTGGAAAGATTTCGGACTCTCTATAAGGAAATCCCCACGCCAGATGATGCGGTTAATCCAGGCGTCAAAGAAACGCTTGCTGCGTTATTTGCAACGGATATTCGTCTGGCCATTTGCAGCAATAAGCCGATACTCTTATGTGAAAAAATACTAAGAGAAACACAATTAGACCAATATTTTTCCTGCGTGGTGGGTGGGGGTACAACTGCGAACGCCAAGCCCCATCGCGATCCGATTGACCATGCGCTGGCAGCAATGAGGATAAGTCACGACCGCGCACTGCTAGTTGGCGACAGCACGGTAGATCAAGGTGCAGCCAAGGCAGCAGGGATACCATTTATTTTATTTACCGATGGTTACAACGATGGAGTTATTGAAAGATTGGCCTGGGCTTCAATTGGGCGAATGAACGAACTTTTGACGCTGGATTTTTGCTCCAATAATACCACCGCAGTTGATCGGAAGGGCAAGCCAACAAGGGTGGCTCCGTGATGAAAAACTGAAATTGATAGAAAGAAAAATTATGAAAATTAAACTCTCGGATTACGTAGCACAGAAAATTGTTGAGCATGGGATACGCCATGTTTTCATGGTTACCGGTGGTGGCGCCATGCATCTCAATCACTCATTTGGTACTCATAAGCAACTGGAGTACGTCTGTAACCATCATGAACAGGCATGCGCTATTGCGGCAGAAGCTTATTATCGGCTCACCAATCGACTGGCCGTGGTAAATGTTACTTCCGGACCTGGTGGTACCAACGCCATTACGGGGGTTTATGGTGCTTTTGTAGATTCAATTGGTATGCTCGTAATTTCTGGCCAGGTGAAATGGGAAACCACAGTGAGAAGTACTGGCCTGCCGCTACGCCAATATGGAGACCAAGAGCTTGACATTGAAGAACTGGTCCGACCTGTGACCAAATACTGTGTCATGGTTACTGATCCAGAGTCTATCCGATATCATTTGGAAAAAGCACTCTATTTGGCTGCTGCTGGCCGCCCTGGGCCATGCTGGCTAGATATCCCGCTTAATGTGCAGGGCGCCAAAATAGACCTGGAAACATTACGTGGATTTGACCCGGCAGAATTGAATGAGCCGTGGAAACGTACTGATCTCGCAGCCATAAGCTCGACTATTTTGGAAAAAATAGCGGCAGCGAAACGCCCGGTCGTATTCGCGGGAGGTGGAGTACGCCTAAGTGGGCAACACGAAACATTTCTCCGACTCGTCGACAAACTTAGCATCCCCATCGTCACTGGGTGGAATGCACATGATGTAATTTGGGACGCGCATCCCAATTACGCTGGACGACCTGGAACTGTGGGTGATCGCCCCGGAAATTTTGCCGTTCAAAATGCTGACTTACTCTTGATTCTTGGTAGTCGTCTCAACATCCGTCAAGTAAGTTACAACTGGAAGTCATTCGCAAGAGAAGCCTATAAAATATGGGTGGATATTGATGAAAATGAATTATTGAAGCCGACTGTTAAACCCGACATGCCTGTGGTTGCGAGTCTGGCAGATTTGCTCCCTGTGCTGGCCAATAAACCTTATGCTGGTGCTACACAGGCGCATATAGAATGGCTGGCTTGGTGTAAAGAGCGGCAGCGCAGATTCCCAGTAGTGCTCCCGGAATATTGGAGCAATGAGCGGGTAAACCCGTATTGCTTTATGAAAACACTATTTGAGCAACTGCAAGAGGGGCAAATTGTAGTTACAGCAAACGGTAGCGCATGTGTGACCAGCTTTCAGGCTGCAGAACTCAAACCAGGGCAACGGCTTTGGACCAATTCCGGTTGTGCCACGATGGGATATGACTTACCAGGTGCGATTGGCGCATGCAAGGCTTCAGGCAATAAGCCAATTGTTTGCCTGGCAGGTGACGGCAGCATCATGATGAATTTGCAAGAACTGCAGACCATTGTTGGAAGCCAGCTACCAGTCAAGATTTTCATTTTGAATAACAGTGGATATGTATCAATATTTCAAACACACCATAACTTTTTCAACGGGGTTGAGATTGGTGGAGGACCGAAGAGTGGGGTCACTTTCCCTGACTTTAGTCGTTTGAGTGAAGCTTTTGGTTTGCCTTACCGTCAATGTGTTAAACATGAAGACATATCAGATGCCATTGCCGCGACACTTGCGGTAAATGGTCCAGCAGTATGCGAATTAATAATAGATGAGAAAGTAATTTATGCTCCAAAACTTGGAGCAAAACAACACCCCGATGGCCGCATTACATCACCGGCACTTGAAGATCTATCTCCATTCCTTTCCAGAGAAGACCTAAGAGATAATATGCTAATAGATCTTGCTGATGAGTAATAATGATATGAAGTCATGGGGAAATCGTCTAGAAACAACTTGGGCTCTTCTCCGTGAACAACATGAAACGAAGTTACGATTTCTACTGGTTGGTGTGCTCAATACCATCTTCGGATTGGCGATCTACCCAGCACTGTACTATCTGATGGCATCTCTTAAGCTCCATTATCTGTTTATCCTCATCGTCAGTCAGATAATTTCTATTACTTTTGCCTTTTTTACTACTAAGCATTTGGTGTTTCGAACGACGGGCGGATATCTGCGTGAATATGGAAAGTTTGCAACTTTCCACTTGTCGTACCTCTTGGTGAATCTGGCAGCGCTGCCTGCTCTTGTGGAGTTGGTAGGCATGCATCCCGTGTGGGCACAAACTCTATTTGCTGTTCTCGTTATCATTACCAGTTATTTCTGGCATAGCCGCATCACATTTTACCAAGCAAAGGAAACCGATAATGGAAGAAAGTAGTTTTCTTAACCGAGTTTGCCCAGTATGTGGCGAAAAACCTTCGACTAAAACAACAATTAGTTCTGAAGTGGTTGCTGAATCATTGGGTTTCGAGGCTTTGGTTCCCTATTGGAACGGATTTTTCAAAGACAAGGTGATGTTCTCTTACTCCAAATGTACTAATTGCGACATTGTGTATGCCCCCGTGTTCTTTAATGGCCCTCAATTGGAACACATGTACGGCCAGATGCCACCTAATATGTCTGAAGTACCGTTAGATGCATTACGTAAAACGCAACGAGGGTATTTTGAAGCACTCAAAAATTGCGCTACCCTCGAAGGGGACTTTATTGAGGTGGGCCCTGACGTCGGCTTGTTCACAGAGAACTGCGTTAAAGAAGGCGACTTTGATCAATACTGGTTGTTTGAGCCCAATCGGGATGTGCTGCCCGCACTAAGCAAAGTGATGGATGGTAAAAAACACCATGTCATTCATGATATGTTCGGCTTCTCCCATGTACCTGATCACGCTGCCTCGGTAGCAGTGATGATCCACGTTCTTGATCACCTTCTTGATCCCGTTGCAACTCTGAGCGAATTAAAGCAGAAGCTCACACCGGGTGGAAAATTGCTTTTGGTGACTCACGACGAATCTTCATTATTGCGACGATTATTTGGTTGGCGGTGGCCGGCATTCTGCTTGCAGCATCCGCAAATTTATAATCCGGCAACCATGCGTACCTTGCTGAATGCAGCTGGGTATGACGTTCTCAAACAAGGTAAAACTGTAAATTTCTTTCAAATCAGTTTTCTTCTAAAACACCTGTTTTGGGCAGTAGGCATAAAGGTTAAGTCAGTGCCAAGTTTCGGGAATATAACAGTAGGCTTAAAGCTTGGTAACATGCTTACCATCGCAACGCCAAGGGGGGCAGAAAAAAATGTCTGAACGCATATTGCTAAGTATAGTTACACCTTGCTTCAACGAAGAAGATAACATCGATGAGTTATACACGCGGATCAAAGCCATCATTGTTGATCTTACGAAATATGAATTTGAACTGATCTTCATTGACAACCATTCAGAAGATACCTCAGTTGCCAAATTAAAAAGACTGGCAGCAATAGACCCGATGGTCAAGGTCATCGTCAATACACGAAATTTCGGTCATATCCGCTCCCCCTACTACGGCATCCTGCAATCAAAAGGCGCAGCGACTATCTATCTGGCATCCGACCTGCAGGATCCACCGGAACTAATTCCCCAATTTATTAGCCACTGGGAAGAGGGTTACAAGCTCGTAATGGCGACTAAGCCCGCAAGCAAAGGTGTGGCGTGGGTTCATGCTTTGCGCAAAGCCTATTACCGATTACTTGATGGTATCTCTGATATCACAATACTTGCGGACGCTACAGGGTTTGGGCTTTATGACAGAGAAGTGTTGGATCACGTGAGAGAAATTGATGACCCATATCCATTTTTTAGAGGTTTAATTTGTGAGCTAGGGTACGAGATCAAGACAATAGAATTTACTCAGCCGAGACGCTTGCGAGGCATTTCGAAGAACAATTTCTTCACGCTATATGACATAGCAATGCTCGGTATTGTCAGCCACTCCAAAATGCCTATTCGATTAGCAGCTCTAATGGGACTTGCGCTGGGTGTGATCAGTCTGGTCGTTGCAATAGTTTTCGTCATCCTGAAGCTATTATTTTGGGATGCGTATCCGATGGGTATTGCACCTATTATGATTGGGCTATTCTTCTTGCTTGGTATGCAGCTGCTATTTATCGGAATACTTGGCGAATACATAGGCGCTATTCACACTTACGTTCAGCGGCGGCCAGTCGTAGTGGAAAAAGAAAGGATAAATTTTTGACGGACTTTTTCTTGTCCTGTTCTTCAAACAAGGGCAAAACAATAATACTAATTCTGATCAGCATCATACAGGTGCTGAGTATTTTCTATTACGCGTACTATTTTGTAGATAATGGTTACTTGCCCAGCCCTTTTGTTTTTGACAAATCAGACTCGTTCATGGATTTTTTCCATACGATGTGGTGGGCTGACAATGATGGCCGGTACACTGAATGGACCTCAGTGTACCCGCCATTAAATTTCATTTTTTTGAGTATAATTAAATGGACATTTCTTGATGGAATTAATTTCTCTGACGCCTTCATGTTGAGGGATGCGGGATATTCCATCACAGTATTTTTTATCTGTCTGTATCTGATCACGCCAATTATTGTTTTGAAAACAAGTTTGTGGAAAAACTTCTCGTTGATAGAAAAAGTATTGATTTATCTGGGAGTAATTTTAAGTGCCCCGATGCTCTTCGCACTCGAAAGAGGGAACCTGGTTATTTTCACGCTTATTTTCCTCTCGTTAGCGCTGAGTAACTCAGGCATGAGCAGATCTGCCAGCATTGCGATGCTGATTAATATCAAGCCTTATTTTGCGTTACTGCTGATACATTATGCAATTAAGCGTCGCTGGAATGACCTTCTAATTTGTATACTCATGTCTGGTGGATTGTATCTAATTACAGGCCTCATGCTGGATGCCAATTTCTTGTTGTTTTTAGAAAATACTCTTAATTTTTCTCAGAACGAAACCGTTTTTTCATTGAGAGCGGTGGTAGCCATGCCCTCTAGTGTGTCTGCATTCTCTTACATTCTTGCTTCTGATGACTTTCGGAACAGCGCAGAAAGCCGTATTTTTTCCAACCCTATTGCAGTAGCAGTGAGCATTGAAATGATAAAGTGGATGGTCCTTTCGTTGGTGCTTTGGGCATTGGTTTATGCGCACAAGCAACTGTCAGATAGACAGATAATCACTGTTTTGGTTATAGTCACAACCAATCTTGGTGTTTGGGTAGGCGGCTACTCTCTAATTTCTTATGTTGCGCTCATTCCCGTGCTCTTCAATATGAGATATAGGCTGATTTATTTCGGCATTTTATTGCTAATTTTTACTCCAATAGACATGATTACTTTGCTACATCAGCCCATTGGAGAGCAATACTCCTATCTTTCCGGCTCACATGTGGAAGTTGATTGGACATTGGGTATAGGAAGTATTGTCAGGCCAGTGCTAAATCTTGCACTGCTTTGCGTATTGTTTTATGAAATTTTGTTTAAAACTAGGGAGAAATCAGCGGGCACTCTAGTTGCCCCAGTATTTGATCCGTTAAAATTAGGAGTAGATAAATGAGTGATACACAAATACAGTCGCAACCTTACTGGTCTGTTATTTGCTCGCATTGGAAGATTATTTTATTGGGAATAACAATAGGCACATTGCTGGGCAGCATCGTATTTTTTTTACTTCCTGCTCAATGGGAAGCTGAGGGTTCTATTAAAATAGGACAAATAGGACAAATAGGACAAACGGCTCGCAAAGCAGGAGAAATTCTGACTATTGAACCTATCGAAGACGTAATTTTAAAATTAAAATCACCAGCATTTATTTCAGCTGTAGCTCTAAAAATAGGAAGGCCAGAAATTATTGAGCTTCTTGGTAGACGGCATGGGGGTAAAGGTCGGCTTAAGATACAGCAATCTAGAAACTCAAAGTTGATCCGCATTAAGGTACGTGCTGCCACGGCAGAACTGGCTAAGCTGGAAGCAGAATCGATCGTGGATGAGATAGCTTTCCAGCATTATAAATTATCAGAACCCGTTTTGAATGAATTGAGAATTAGATTGGCCAATCTTGAGCAGGAGGTAAATGTTGATAGAAAATCATCAGAAGTGTTTACAAGGCGCATAAATAACTTTAATGAAAATACAAATATTGCAGATCTCTCGCTACTTCTGTCATCAAAAGTCATTGTGGATAGAACCCTTGCCGCAAATAGCCTCTTGCTTACGGAATTAAAGATAGCTCTTTTCCCTGCGAACACGAAACCAACCAGAATGGTTGAGACGATACAATTGCCATTTCAACCAGTGTTCCCGCGACCATGGCAAACTGTTCTGTTAGGTGCATTACTGGGTTTGATTTTCAGCATGATATGGATAGCTCGGCTACCCATAAAATAACCCCAGAAACTATTATTGTTTTTAAATTGACGTATAGCTGACTTTGCCTGTACAACAAATAGTATTTTTAAAAAAACTTATGGAAGTACGATATGGTTATGATTTCGCTCATTGTTCCAGTTTATAAAGAAGAAGCCAGCATTCGCCCTTTTCTTGCGCGCGTTGAAAAGGTATTTTCTCAGATGGGAAAAACCTATGAAGTAATTTTTACTCTTGACCCTTCCCCTGATCGAACAGAGGAGGTTATTCTTGAAGAAATTAATCGAAATACAAATATCAAGCTGATGGTATTTTCTCGTCGTTTTGGGCAACCGACTGCAACCATGGCTGGTATTTTGAGTTGCTCTGGTGAAACCTGTGTGGTAATTGACGTAGATTTGCAAGACCCTCCTGAAATTATAGAGCAAATGTACGCCAAATTAAGTGAGGGCTACGAGGTGGTATATGCCAAACGACGATCACGCAAAGGCGAGACATTGATCAAGCGCATTGTCTCTCATGTTGGTTACTCAGTTATTAATCAACTTAGTGATGTGAAAATACCCCGTAATACCGGCGATTTTCGCATAATTACACGGCGCGTAATCGAAGAATTGCGAAGCTTGAACGAGTCTCATGGTTTTTTGCGGGGACTTGTGGCTTACGTTGGATTCAAACAGACATATATTGAGTATGATCGCGACCAGCGTTTTGTTGGCAAGGGAAAGTACAATCCCCTATTTGGCTCGCTGAAAATTGGCCTCAATGGACTGATTGGTTTTAGCAGTCGACCTTTACAGCTAATGTCGATAGCCGGTTTTATCTTGGCGGGCTTTAGTTTTTTGCTTGGTGCTTGGTATGTGTTGCAGCATCTTCTTAATATTCCCCTGCCCTCCGGATTGCCGACAACGATTCTAGTGGTTACGTTTTTTTCAGGCATGCAGCTTTTAGCACTCGGCTTGATTGGTGAATATATTGGCCGAATATATGATGAGGTCAAGCGCAGACCGATGTATATCATAGATAAAAAAATAAACTTCAAAGAATGAAAGGCAGTTTCAAGCCAGATGATGCGCCTGTAATAATGCAACGCTTATTATTGTAGAATTCATCTTTCATTCAATATCCAATTAAATAAATTAATCGAATGGGAAAAGCCGCCTTCCCATATCGTTACAGAACATATGACTGGGATCAACAGTATTCTTGATTTGCCAGAATTTTTGCCACTTAGGGTAGCAACGCTGGAATATGTCTCGAGGCATAACTTGGTCTTTTGAAAGGCCTATGACGCCACCAAAATCGGCGATCTGCTCATAAAGTGGCCGTATGGTGCGTTCAAGCTTTGCAAGTCCGTGACCCGCAATCGGGAAGTCAAAAGAAATCGTCTGCCCATTACCTTGAAATGAGATGTAGAAATCGTCTGCTATAGATTTTTTCATTCCACTCAATACAGGCGTAACACCAGCTTTCTTGGCTATTGTCAGCAATTTACGGAATTCAAGCGCACCGGCAGGGCTTGGTAAGAGCGCCTGTATTTCTAAAAAGCCTGGAGGCCTATAGACTGAATAAAAATCCGGTATATTATTATGAAAGAAATAATAACTCGAAAATGACATTGTCTCCCAAGCTTCAACTTTTCCAGCTGCAAGTCTCGCCTTATTCCAATATACCCAATTTACTATTGGCATTATTGGTGGATAAAAACAATGACGTGTAGTGCGCCAAAATAGTTGCGAAGGAATAATACCAAGCATTTTTGTCTTTTCTGCTAGGGAGCTCTCAATGGCTTCAATAGATATTCGTGTATCATCTTCAATAAATTTAGCCATCATGGTAATTCCACGTCCTAGTTTTTCGCCTTGGGGGTAGGCATCAAGCCAGACTTGGGCATAATCACAATCACCAGCATCCGCTAAATTTGCAAAGGTCTCTTCTATGGATTGTGACATGCGTACCTTAGTTAAGACGGTAGCCGATGGGATCCTGTGCAATTGAAGTCCAACTCGAAGAATAATGCCAGTTAAACCAATTCCACCGATCGTGGCACGAAAAAGCTCAGCTTGATCAGTGGGTGAGACCCGAGTAACTGAGCCATCTGCGAGCATCAAATCCAACCACTTCACATGACGGCCAAAATTACCCATGATAATTGAGTCTTTGCCGTGGACGTTATTTGCTACAGCACCGCCTACCGTAACTGCGATTGAGCCTGGAATTGAAGAGGGGAGCCAGCCAAGAGGAATAAATTCGCGAAGTAATTTACTCATGCTAACACCAGCTTCCAGGGTGGCAACACCATTTACGCTGTCCCAAGACAATACTTTGTTCATCAACCGGCAATCGAGCAATATTTGTTTCGTGTTGACAATAGAATCACCGAATGATTGCGCACCGCCTAAGGGCCCAATACTCAATCCTTGAGTGCGAGCCTGTGTGACAATTTTATGGCAATCTTCTTCATTTGTTGCGCGGACAACGTAAGAATGCCCATGGTATGCGCCTGCCCACCCGTGAACTGGAATCATATTCAACATAATACCCTTCGTTAATCGTTAAAATACACATTTCCAACATAGTTATTGACGAACACGATACTAATTAAGAATCGCGTATTGCCAAAATTCAATTATGGTTAAACCATTACTTTTGATTTTGATAACGACAAGTAATAAATACCCGGAAGCAAAGTTAGAAGTAAAATTATGCCAAAGGCGACTGAGGCCGTAATTGTCAACGTTGGCTCTATACCCCAAAGAGCAAAGAGTCCGGCTGCAGTTGTTTCCCTTAACCCCCAGCCTGATAGACTGATAGGCAACATAACCAACAAATTCACTGTGCTTAGCACAAGCAGAAGTGCTTCCACTGGCGGCTCTACACCGAACGCCTTTAGGCAGAAAAAAAATGCTGCCAAGCCAAGCAAATGTACTGCCAACGAGCGTACAAACTCCCACAACACGGTCGGAAAATCAAATAAGTGCGCTAGGACAGGAAAGATAGACGGGATCAAAAGGCGAACCGATACTGCTAAGAGCCACCGTCTAATCTTCCCAATCTGTAACAGAATGGAAATCGCAAAGGTCGAAATAAGAATAATCGATAACAATACATAACCTGTAATCAGCGCCCAAGGTGGCAGCATATATGCAGCGAGAATCAATCCTAATGCAGCGAGAATCAAGTTTCCATATAAGCCGCACAGTCTATCGAGCACAACGACAATAAGGTTAACTTTAAGAAGCTGAAATCTGGTGTCAGAGAAAATCTGGGTAAGCTTAATAGGAGCATTATCTAACGAGAGATTCGACATTTTGCTCGCTCGATATAAGTCGCCCCCTACCGTCGAAGGAAGACCTTGGTTAATCAAACTCCCATATATGTACAGGGTTAATTTATGAAGTCTAGTTCCCGGTACGTTTGCAATACTCATGAAATTACACCAACGCATACCTGCCAAAAGAGTGCTAAGAAACAACATAACAAATGACAAAATAATCCATGTTGGTTTAATACCGATACACCCTTTAATCAATAACTGCCAATCGATGATTGTCAAGCAATATACAATAAGCGTCCCCGTTAACAGGTAGCGAATTGTCGGGAGCAAGTATTTTTTTATATAATTTACTATTTTCACTATTGCTGTACTGGGCGTACTTGAACGAACTTGTAGCTCATTCTGCCGTTACGAATTTCTTCTTCCACCACACAGTCTGCGTTGACTTCGTCTCTCTTGAAACCAGAAAAATATGCATCTGAAAGAAGAACGGTATTTCTATGAGGCATTGATCCGTACATGGGGATCCCATTATTCTGAAGGAAAAGCATCAGGTTTACTGCAAAGAACCGCGGCGCTCTTTCATCGATAACATCTTTAGAAGGAAAGTCAAGAAATACGGCGTGACAGCGCTTTAGTTCTGGAACTATTTCCGTATAGTCAAAATCATAAACACTGCGAGCATTTTCAATTTCTAAGTGCCTAATCCCAGTCGCATTTTGGTAGAATTTTGGATAAGTTTCCATGCCACCATTATTTGTTACGTAAAATATGCTGGCACCGAATAATAGGTGGCCAGAGGCAAAAACAATAGCTAGTGTTTTAAGACTTTTTTGACCAGAATTCGCAAGATAAATTAATAATACAGTGGTAGCGAATCCACCCCAAATGCCAAGAAGACGATATGCGCCACCAACACTTTGAGTTCCCACAAAGTACGCAAAAATAAGGGAAAGGTAGCCAATAAAAACAAGGCTCCACTTCATAGTGGAATTCTTATTTTTCTGGGCAGAAAACAATAGGACGGAAAGAACAAATAGCCCGAAAGTAAGGGATGCTACACGATCTATTGTCACACGATCTATTGTCACATTTAATGAATTAAAATGGAACGGTGAAAACTCGTAGAGTCTCAGATATCCAAAATGGCGCCACAATAAAAAAAGGATAGAAAACAAAAATACATATGCAAAACTTCGCGCAATAAATTCATTTCGTTGCAGGAAAGCAGAGTTATTCGAAAATCTGCTATACGCGTGGGGTATATATTTCTGTGCGGCGAGAAATATTAGAATCCCCCCAATTACGAGTAGAGTTAACGGACTACCAATATAACTGAGGTAAGAGAATCCAAACAATCCTATGACCATATCAAGTAGAGCAAAGGGGTCTAAGAGGAGATTAAAGGGTGACGCCGTAATTTGGTCTACAAAGAGTTGTCGTTCGCCTACTGAACCAAAAATCCTATATATACCTCGCGCAATTGATTCAGTACCACCAGTCATTATAGGACTCTGTAAAAACATTCTTTGAACCCACGAGGCGATATGCGGATGAATTAAAAAAATCAGCCCAGTCAATCCCAAAAATTCGAAAAAGATAATTTTTTTTCTTTGTAAAACATGACCTCTCAGGAAATCATTAGTTAACATAGCAATCACAAAGCCGAGAGCAAGTACTAATCCGAATTCCGGATGGGAAATAATCATCGCAACCGAAAGAAGATAAAGGTAATATCTGTTCCAATTTGAAAACGAGCGAGAGGATATGATGGTGAGCAATTGAACACTTATGGCAAACATCATGGACATAGTCATAAGATGAGGCCAGGCGTTATAATCCTGCTGATATTGTACCCAGTAGCCAAATGTAACAGCTAGGGATAAAAACAAAGCCAAATATTCTTTTTTTAGAACCTTCCAAAATAATATGAAAATACCGGTAAATTGAATAACTCTAAAAAACACCTCCCAAGCATTCGCAAGGCGGTAAAGGTCGGTCGGCGTGGCCCATGCAAATAGCGAGAAGCCGACCGTTGCCCCGAGCCGAGCTTTTATTTCAGTTAATGCCATTAAAAAAAGTGGATCAGTATAGAAAGCTTGTTTATTTCCATTGTATTCAAGAGCTGTAACGGCATCGTTAAAATATTGTAAGTTATGTTTGGCAAATAAAATACTCGCAGACAAGTATCCCCAGCGATCAAGTGGATATCCCTGCCATAATTTCTCAACAAAAGGTATTAAGCTTCCATGCAGAATGACCAGTGTTGCACCGAGCGCCCACAGCGCTGGTACAGTCAATGTTTGTCGGGGGAAGTTTCTGAAAAATATAATGGCACCAACTATGACGAGACCAGTAAAAATAAATCCGATAATATGCATAGGTAGGAACCATAACCATCCAGCGGTACCTATTAAGCAAACTATCGCTATCCCTGTAATTGGTGCGAAAAGTACTCTATCTTGCGAATTATCAAAAAACTTAATGTTAAATAGAAACCCAATAAGAAAAGCCTGAATTACCCACCAAATTAAATTTATTACGTCAAAACTGAATATTTGCATCATAAAATCTCTGCGCTTAAAATTTTTTGTCTATGTCACTGTTGAGTAGTGGCCTGTGCTATCATTATACCAATCAATGAGATAGGTGTTTCGATAAAAATCGAAGAATTCCAAGTGTTGGCGGAAGAGCTTGAAAAATTGACTCCGCATCAGAGAAGCCCGTTGGTAGACCGTTTGCACAAGATGAACACGTTCAAGCAGTCAGCACCCTGATTGAAAGTCGTGTGCTGTCCACGCCATTGTGTCCTAAGTGCGGTCACACAACCATATGTGCGTTCTGGATTGCAGCGCCACCGCTGTTCTGCCTGTCATACTATCTTCAATGCACTTGACTGGAACGCTGCTGACACCATCGTTTTCTTGCGCTGCCCAATGGGCAGAAAGCTACGAGCCTGGTTGGCATTGCCGAGGCGGACGAAACCTTCTTTCTTGAATCGTTCAATGGTAAGAAACACGGCATGATGCGTGCGCCACATAAACGCGGCAGCAAGGTATCCAAGCGTGGTTTGTCCTCCGAGCAAATTCCTGTGTTGATTTGCTGTGATCGTAAATTCGGCACTAAAGGTGGATAAACAGCAACAGCGGCTTATGCCAAAGGCGGGGCAGTTAAGGCAAAAGCACGCGGTAATGGTGTTGCTACAAAAGGGCTCACTACGGGTAAAATTCGTTAATCTAAGGAGAATTACCATGGCAAAAACAAACACATTCGAAAAATTTGAAAAGTCTGATAAAGATTTAACTATGAATATGACAAATAAAACAGCCGTGATTACTGGAGCGACATCGGGGCTTGGTAAAGAGCTTGCCATCGCATTAGCGAAGAAAAATTTCAACTTATTACTAATTGGTCATGACAATCAACGATTGGAAGATCTTAAAAGCGAATTAGGGAAACTTGGAAAAGGAAACTTGATCGCCCAAACGATAGATCTTTCCGTCACGAATTCAATGTATGAAAACCTTGAAAAAATGGCTCAGATGGTATCTGTGGTCGACTATATTTTTTGCTGCGCAGGAATACGCTTTGTGGGCGACGGCAAAGACATGACTTTAGAAAAACTCAGTCAAATGATGTCAGTTAATTATTTTTCGGTCGTCTTTCTTGTGAAAGTGCTAGTTTCGAAAATTCAAAAACAAGGGCATATTTTTGTGATTTCTTCTGGTGCCGCTAACTACGGCGTAATGGGTGACAGCGGATATTGTTCGTCCAAGGCTGCGCTTGATCGTTTTTCAGAAGCTCTTTACTCTGAATTAAAGCCACAGGGAATAATGGTTACATCCGTGTCACCGGGTCCGATGGAAACAAAATTGTTTAGAGGTTCACAAAGCTACAGTGGGCAAACGGTTAGTCCAGGAGAAGAAAAAATGATTTCTCCGCAGATTCGTGCTCAGCAAATCATGAATCAAATTGGTCAAGACAAACGACGATTAAATTTAACATTAAGTACGTTTATCGTTCGGGTACTCTCAACATTTGCGCCGTTTGTTTTAGATATTCTCATCAGGAAAAAGAAATGATCTACGATTACGCACTTGTAGGAAGTGGATTCTCGTCTTATTGCGTAGCTGCTCTTCTCAAAAAGAGAAATAAGATTTGTGCAATTTCTCCTGCGACCTACCAGTTTGTATCGAAAGAGCATCACCGAAATGTCTCTTTGGAATTTAATAGACCATTTAACAGTCAGTATAAGTCTTATATGAAGTCGGTTTGGAAAATCGGGGCAAACCGTTTGGTGGATCGACTTTCATTAAGTGGTAACTCAGGGCTTTGGGGAGGAACGGTTAACCTCGAAAAAGACTGCAGCCTGTTTTCGCAGCTAGAAGAAATCAAAATTATAAACTTGAATCAAGAGATGCCAGGACTTCACTCAAATAGGAATCTTGGAATTCTCACTGATAAAGACGGACAGCTTTTTGATACGGCGAAATTTTTTATTGGGTTCGACAAGTATGTTGATGGTTACGTCGAAAAAATTTCTGAAACCCCATTGGGTATATTGGCGTTAGAAGTTTCCACCGGAGGTACACTTGCCACGATTCATGCGAAGAAAGTAGTGATTTGTACCAGCCTTCCACAACTTATTCAGCTAATGATAAGTTCGCAGCTTGTACCGAAGGAGTTCAAATTTTCACTTCATGAACACACGATGACATTTAAGCTTCACGAAAAACACGAGGAACTTGATTCGTGTAGAGTTTCTTACAAACCAATGGTGGCATTTTCTCGTGTTTTTGGTTTGAGAACTATGCGATTTCCTGGATTTAGTCTTGGTCCATACCTGATCGATCAAACATTTACAAATAAGACCGAAAAAATGGAATACTTTGTGAAAGACCAAATCGTGACGACAGCAGATCCGATTTCCACTTTTGGGAAATCAATTCACTACTATGGGCTCAGCATCAACGACGTTCCTATCAATACATATCTGACCTCGGTGTCAAAAAATATTTTGAATGTTGGACACTCGTCGATATTTCCAAATGAACCAGGTCCCTTGACAAATTACCTTTTGGAAAGCGCCTCGGAAGTCACTCGATCATGACGGTTTGTATTCTTGGCAATTCAAAAATATTTATCGACCTGGTTCGAAAAATATTTCCAAATGAAACGACAAAAATTGTTGGCTGGCGAGCATCTGAAAAACCGTGTGAGACTTTTGATTTGGTTTTTTTGTGTGGCTTTGATCATAGTATTTACGCGAAAAACTTCAAGGATAGCGTTTACGACGGTTACTTTTCCCAATACCTGTATGTTCGTAAGCTCAAAAAAATCAACAAAAATCTATTGATCGTTTATGTGAATACGGCGACAAAATCTAAAAGAGTGGTGTCTCGATATGATTTTGTGAAAAATCGATTAGCATATAAGTTATCTAAGCTTTCGAATTATCACCAGCTTTCTCCCAAATTTATCGTTAACATAGACGGGAAACCCTTTAACCCCAAGGGAGCAGTGCACTCCTTGGGCTTTGAAATTTTTAGGGCATTAGGCGTCGTCGAAACCTGCAATCCGGTCGATCTAGAGGCTGAATTGCGAATGATTTTTACCGGTCCGAAGAACGCGTCGCCCCCCGCCCTCGGCTGGCAATTTCAGCCAGTCTGTATGCGAAGACCGCGAGGGTTTCTCATTGATAAAATCATCAAGACCATATTCCTATTGCTAAAGCTGTAATCGAGAGCTGTATATTAGCTTGTGTATTTATTATGTTTATTCGATAATTATTAAGCACTATAAATATCAGATATTACACTCCAAAATTATTTATTTTTTACAGCAGGAAATCTTGAGATGAGCATGAAATTTATTGTTACTGGCGGAGCTGGTTTTATCGGAAGCAATCTTGTTGATCGTCTATTGGCTGATGGCCATCATGTCACAGCGATTGACAATTTTTCTACAGGTCAACGGCGCTTTCTGGAAAGCGCTTTGGCCCATCCAAGTTTTAAGTTGTTTGAAATCGATCTTTTGAATCTCGATGCTTTAAAGCAGGCGTTTGTAGGGGGTGAGTTGGTATTTCATCTTTCGGCCAATGCGGATGTTCGTTTCGGCACGGAGCAGCCGCGAAGAGACCTAGAACAGAATACCATTGCAACCTACAATGTATTGGAGGCCATGCGTGCCAACGGAATAAAAAAAATCGCATTTTCATCAACGGGTTCGGTCTACGGTGATGCCGAAGTAATCCCAACCCCTGAGAATGCACCATTCCCAATACAGACATCCCTTTACGGCGCATCCAAGCTTGCTGGTGAGGGATTAATCGCAGCTTATTCAGAAGGTTTTGGTTTCCAGGCATACATTTTCCGCTTTGTTTCAATACTTGGCGAACGTTATACGCATGGTCACGTCTTCGATTTTTACAATAAACTTAAAACAGATCCATCCCGCTTACATGTCTTGGGCAATGGCAAGCAGCGTAAATCTTATTTGTATATTCAGGACTGTATTGATGCCATGTTGATAGCGGTAAATAAGGCAACTGACAAAGTAAATATCTTTAACCTGGGTGTTGACTCTTACTGTCAAGTTAACGATTCGATAGGTTGGATATGCAATGAGTTGGGTGTCACTCCAAAATTGGAGTATGCAGGCGGCGATCGTGGATGGATAGGTGACAATCCATTCATACATCTGGATACTAAAAAAATACAATCTTTGGGCTGGAAACCTAAGGTCAGCATTCGTGAGGGAGTAATTAAAACCGTTGAATTCCTACGTGACAATGAATGGGTATTCGAGGCAAGGGATTAATGATGAAAATTTGCGTTCAGGGGCTTTGGCATTTAGGTGCGGTTACTGCTGCTTGTTTAACTAAAGTAGGACATGATGTTGTGGGATTGGGTCCAGATCAAAGCGTCGTTAATGCGCTTAATCAGGGCAAGGCAGCACTATTTGAACCTGGTTTGGATGATTTGCTTCAGGAGGGGATAGCAAAACAGCGCTTGTATTTCACTACCAATATTGCTGAGGCGGCTTCTGATGCCGAGGTGTTGTGGGTTGCCTTTGACACGCCTGTGGATGATGAAGACCGTGCAGATGTCGAATACGTAATTACACAAATTAAGAGCGTCTTGCCTGTGTTGGCGGATGGTGCTGTTATTTTAGTATCCTCACAAATGCCAGTAGGGTCTATTCGTAAGCTTGAAGCTTTTGTTCGCGAAAAACTTCCAAATAAATCATTCAGTTTGGCATGTTCCCCAGAGAATCTACGTTTAGGTAAGGCATTAGATGTATTTTTAAAGCCAGATCGTATTGTGGTTGGTGTGCGTACTGAGGCGACTCGCACCAAGCTGGAAAAAGTGCTGTTGCCATTAACGGACAGGATTGAATGGATGTCAGTGGAATCGGCGGAAATGACAAAGCATGCGATTAATGCTTTCTTGGCTACTTCAGTCACTTTTGCTAATGAAATTGCTTCAATCTGCGAGTTGGTGGGGGCGGATGCGAAAGAAGTTGAGCGTGGGCTGAAGTCTGAAATGCGTATCGGGCCTAAGGCTTATCTTTCTCCTGGAGGTCCATTTGCGGGGGGCACCTTGGCCCGCGATATAGAATTTTTGGGTATTGAAAGCCGAGCGAAGCAGTTGTTGACACCTCTTCTTTCTTCGGTTCGTATAAGTAATGATGAACACAAAAACTGGGTACGCAGAAAATTATTTGAACAATTCACAACGCTAAAGGGTGTCACGGTGGCAATATGGGGGCTAACGTACAAACCCGGCACAGATACTTTACGCCGCTCCCTTGCAATGGAACTTTGCGACTGGCTAATTGAACAAGGTGTTAATGTCCATGTACATGATCCGCTTGTTCCACATTTGCCTGATCGTTGGTCTGGTCGAGTTGTCAGCCATGCACGAGCATTAGATGCAGTGGTTGGGGCCAATGCGCTTGTAGTAGGAACTGAATGGCCTGAATTTCGCCAGGAAGCTACAAAACTTCTCTCCTCTGCGTTGTCCGGCCTTGTCGTGATTGATGCAAATCGGCACTTGCATAAAGAGGTTAAGCCATTGGGTTTGAAATATGTTGCCGTGGGTACCGCATCGAAAAATAAGGGGTAAAAATGAAAAAGGTTTTATCCGGTAAGGTTGCAATTATCACAGGCGCAAATCAGGGGCTCGGTCGCGAGATTGCCAGGAAGTATGTTTTGGCCGGTGCAGATGTAATGTTGTGTGCGCGAAATGATGTTTTGCTAAAGGGGGTGGAGGCTAAGTTGCATACGCTTGCCGGCCCTAGCCAAAAAATCATTTCCAAAACAGTGGATGTTTCCGTTGATACTGATGTACAGGCTGTGGTGAGCGAGACACTTGCGAAACTGGGGGGATGTCACATTCTTGTAAACAACGCTGGTATCTATGGCCCCAAGGGCGGAATTGAAGATGTCGATTGGTCTGAATGGGCCAAGACGATTGAAATCAATGTGTATGGCTCAATCCTGATGTGTCGTGCTGTTCTGCCACACTTAAAAGCACAAAAATACGGAAAGGTGATTCAACTTTCTGGTGGAGGCGCTACCAGCCCCATGCCAAAAATAAGCGCTTATGCGGTTTCTAAAGCTGCAATCGTGCGCTTTGCAGAAACATTGGCTGAGGAGGTTCGTGGCACGGGTATTGATGTTAATGCAATTGCTCCCGGAGCACTCAACACCCGCATGCTTGATGAAATTCTTGAAGCGGGGCCTGAAAAAGTAGGCCTAGCCTTCTACGAACGATCTTTAAAACAAAAATCATCTGGAGGCACTCAACTAGATACAGGGGCAGATCTTGCTGTTTTCTTAGCATCGCCAGCAAGTGACGGAATTACAGCAAAACTCATCAGCGCTGTATGGGATGATTGGGAGCATTGGCCGGAACATCTGGATGAGCTGAATTCGACTGATATATATACACTGCGCCGGATTGCCGGACGTGATAGAGGTTTTATGTGGGGTGATAAATGATTAAAACAATGCAACCTTTCGGAGTAGGAATTATTGGCTGTGGTCTGATTGGTCAAAAGCGTGCCAAGGCTTTAGGTAGTGGGGGGCGGCTTGTGGCTTGTGCCGATATAGAAGTGGGACGCGCTAAAAATTTGGCAAAGAGCACTGATGCCAAAGTGTTTGGTGACTGGCGTGAATTATTAGCTTTGCCTGAAGTAGGCATTGTTATCATTGCGACCTTGCATGATTCGTTAGCCGAAATCACGCTGGCAGCTATTGAGGCTGGCAAACATGTGTTGGTGGAAAAACCGGCGGCTCGATCTGCGGCTGAGCTGGAGCCCGTAATGGCTGCGGCTAAGAAATATGGGGTAAAGGTTCATGTTGGCTTTAATCATCGCTATCATCGTGCTATACGTAAAGCAAGGGAAATTGTCGATGCTGGTGAATTGGGTGAGCTGATGTTTATCCGTGCACGTTACGGTCACGGAGCTCGGGTTGGCTATAACAAGGAATGGCGATCTAAACCTGAGCTCTCTGGTGGTGGTGAGCTGATTGATCAAGGGCCACATTTGATTGATCTGTCACGTTGGTTTTTAGGAGATTTTTCTGAGGTGGATGGCTTTGCGCACACCTATTACTGGGATATGCCTGTTGATGATAATGGCTTTATGATTTTGAAGACACAAAAAAAACAGGTGGCTTTTCTTCATGTATCGTGCACCGAGTGGAAGAACCTATTTTCGATGGAAATATATGGAAAAATAGGGAAGCTCGATATTTCAGGGTTAGGTGGTAGCTACGGGGTTGAGCGGCTAACCCACTACAAAATGCTACCAGAGATGGGGCCTCCTGAAACTAGCGCGTGGGAATACCCAATGGGGGACAATTCATGGATGGTTGAAATAGCAGAATTTTACGATGATATTCGCTTGAACCGCGCACCAGCCGCAGGATTGATAGAGGCCTATGAATCATTGAAGGTTATACAGAAAATTTATAAGGAATCTGGTTATGATCATTGCGCGTAGTCCGTTAAGAGTTACATTGGGAGGTGGTGGTACCGATTTGTCTTCTTATTACCGTGAACACGAAGGTTTTCTTATTGCAGCAGCCATCGATAAATATGTTTATGTGACCGCGATGCGCCCGTTCACGGAAGGTGTCTATCTGAAGTATTCGCAACTTGAACATGTCGAGAAAGTAGCTGACATTCGGCACCCTATTATTCGGGAGGCATTACATCTGCTTGATTTCAAGACGCCTCAAATCGAAATTACAACACTCGCAGATATACCCGCTGGGACTGGACTCGGTTCATCTGGAAGCTTTACAACTGCACTATTGAAAGCGCTTTATACACACCGCAAGCGTCATTTACATCAAGAAGAGCTTGCCAAATTGGCTTGCCATATTGAAATTGACAAGCTGGGTGAGCCGATAGGTAAGCAAGATCAGTACATTGCTGCAGTGGGTGGTGTTACCTGCTTCACTTTTCACAAAGATAATAAAGTGACGGCTGTTCCATTGGCCGTTAGCATGGATACTATGTTTGATCTTGAAGATAATCTTTTACTTTTTTTTACTGGTTATTCACGCAGCGCTAGCGGAATTTTGAAGGATCAAAATGATCGCTCGCAGAAAAATGATGCGGATATGTTAAGTAACCTTCACTACGTCAAGGATCTGGGTTATCGAAGCAAAGAGGCGCTAGAATCAGGCCATACTGAGCTGTTTGGTAAGTTGATGCATGAGCACTGGGAGCACAAAAAACGTCGCTCAGGGGGTATGAGTAACCAGAAGATAGATGAATGGTACACGTTGGGGATGAGGAACGGTGCTGTTGGCGGAAAATTGGTTGGTGCAGGTGGTGGTGGCTTCTTAATGTTTATGGCTCACGATAGAAATAAATTACGCCAGGCCATGACAGCAGCAGGTCTTGAAGAGGTTCGCTTTCGCTTTGATTTTGAAGGAACCAAGGTGTCAATGCACTCATGATGTTGCCAGTAGCGATACTTGCTGGTGGCTTAGCAACCAGGCTACGACCAATTACTACCAGTATTCCCAAGGCACTGGTGGAAGTCGCTGGCGAGCCTTTTATTTGCCGCCAGTTGGAATATCTCCATTGCCAAGGAATTCATCGTGTCGTTCTGTGCACCGGTTATCTGGGTGAGATGATTCAATCAGTGGTGGGAGATGGTTCGCGTTTTGGACTTGAAGTGCATTATTCAGCAGATGGCCCGGCTTTGCTTGGCACGGGGGGTGCTCTCAAACAGGCTTTGCCTTTTCTTGGGAATCAGTTTTTTGTGTTGTATGGAGATTCTTTCTTGCCGGTCAACTTTGGAGAGGTTGAGCAATATTTTTTTAAGAGTGAGAGGCCAGCTTTGATGACGGTACTTGAAAACTCTGGTCGTTGGGATAAGAGTAATGTGCTATTTCGTGATGGTATTTTGGAAGAGTATTGTAAGAGTGCACCTAGCTCTGAAATGTCTTTTATCGACTATGGCCTTGGCGTATTGAAGAGTCAGGTACTCGAGGAGTACCCTATTAATCAAGCGTTTGATTTGGCAGATATTTATCATGTATTGTCTAATCAAGGCAAGCTTGTGGGTTTTGAGGTGCAAGAACGATTTTATGAGATAGGGTCTCATGCTGGCTTGAAAGAAACAGAAATGTATTTTTTAAATAAGGGGAAGATATGAGTTACGCACAGCTACATCTGAACGAAGCCATTGAAATTATAAAAAAAACGGATGTTTCTAGCATTGAAAAAATGGCTGATCTATTGGCTACGGTAAAGACAGAGGGTGGTCGTATTTTTTTCCTGGGCGTAGGTGGAAGTGCTGGAAACTGCTCCCATGCCGTGAATGATTTTCGCAAGATTGTAGGGATTGAGTCCTATGCGCCTACTGATAATGTTTCTGAGCTTACTGCACGTACGAATGACGAGGGGTGGGCTACTGTTTTTGTTGAGTGGCTTAAAACCAGTAAATTGCTGGCTAAGGATGCTGTTTTCATTTTATCTGTCGGCGGCGGAAATTTAGAAAAAAATATCTCACCAAATTTAGTTGAGGCTCTAAAATATGCCAAATCAGTTGGTGCAAAAATTACAGGTATTGTCGGACGTGACGGAGGTTACACCGCACAGGTTGCGGATGTATGCGTTATCATACCTACGGTTAACGCAGAAACCATCACTCCGCATTCAGAAGCCTTTCAAGCAGTAATTTGGCATTTATTAGTGTCACACCCCAGACTTAAAGAGAATCCTACCAAATGGGAATCAGCTGTTAAATAAATGCGGCACGCTATTTTTCTTGATCGGGATGGCGTAATCAATCAAGCACAAGTGCGTGATGGAAAGCCATATCCACCTGCAAATCTAGAAGAAATGGTAATTCTGCCAGGTGTTGCGAAGGCACTAATCGCATTGCATGGTGCAGGTTACATGCTGATTGTGGTGACCAATCAACCTGATGTCGCGCGTGGCACAACACCGCGCGCGATCGTTGAGGAGATCAATACATACCTCGCAACTCATCTTCCTATCGATGAATTTAGAACTTGCTATCACGACAGTAGTGATGGATGTGATTGTCGTAAGCCTCTTCCGGGCTCCTTGCTAGCAGCGGCAAAACAGCATAATATTGATTTGTGGAAAAGTTATATGGTCGGTGACCGCTGGCGCGATATCGAAGCGGGTATGAACGCAGGCTGTAAAACAATTTTTATTGATTATGGATATAATGAGAAAGAACCTAAAGTAACTAATTATCGGGTGAAATCACTCACAGAAGCAGCACAAATTATTCTTGGAGATATAAGTTGAAATTAAATGAAACTCTAAAAGTAAAAATCTTTTCGGATGGTGCTGATAAAGTAAGCATGCTTGAAATGTATTCGAAACCCTATATTAAAGGGCTAACAACCAATCCCACTTTAATGAAGAAAATTGGAATTACTGACTATCGTGCGTTTTGTAAAGATGTTCTAACGTCAATCAAAGATAAGCCGATATCTTTTGAGGTTTTTTCGGATGATTTTTCCGAAATGGAGCGCCAAGCTATGGAAATAGCAAGTTGGGGTGATAACGTCTACGTCAAGATTCCTATTACTAATACTAAGCAAGAAAATTGTTATGCACTAGTAAAGAAACTGACTGAGAACAAAGTAAAAGTAAATGTGACAGCACTAATGACCTTGACACAGGTACGTGATGTAGTTGCAGTCCTCAACCCTGAGATACCAAGCTATGTATCAATTTTTGCTGGACGCATTGCTGATACAGGACGTGATCCGGTTCCTGTGATGGCAAAGGCTGTGGAGATATTGAAAGTTGCGCCAGCTGCAGAATTGATCTGGGCTAGCCCACGAGAGCTTTTAAATATATTTCAAGCCAATGAAATTGGCTGCCAGGTTATAACTGTTACAAACGATATAATTAACAAGCTCCCGCTTATTGGCTATGATCTAGATGAGTTCTCATTGGATACTGTAAAGATGTTTTATAACGATGCGGTAACAGCAGGATTTCGTCTGTAATTGTTTGAAGTGCTCAGTGCTAGGACGATTTATTAGCTAATTATTAGTCTAGGTTATATAGAATTTTGGAGAAAAATAAACCATGCTGCTAACATCAATATGGTTTATTTTTTAAGTTCATCCGTTAGATGGCAAGCTATTATCTGCAGTAGTTGCGTATATATTTCTGGATTGCCAACACACAGGTGACCACTGCGAAGATAGTTCTCATTACCTTGTAAATCACTTACCATACCGCCCGCTTCAGTAATTAGTAGGCAGCCGGCAGCAATGTCCCATGACTTAAGGCCAGTTTCAAAGAATGCTTCGTAGCGACCAGCAGCAGTATAGGCTAAGTCTAGCGCAGCAGACCCTGGGCGACGTAAGCCAGCAGTTTTTTTAATTACGTCACGCAGGATGCCCATATAAGCGTCAAGATGATCTAGTTTATTGTAAGGGAAACCAGTACAAATTATGCTTTCCGCTAGTTCAATTCGTTTGCTCACATGGATTCGATTCTCATTAAGAAACGCACCTTGCCCTCGTGTAGCAGTGAAAAGTTCATTTTTACAAGGGTCATAAATAACGGCATGAGTGAGTACCCCATTGTGTAGCAGCGCGATAGAGACAGAATATTGTTGGAGGCCGCGCAGGAAGTTAGTGGTTCCATCTAATGGATCAATAATCCAGAGATACTCTGATTCACCATGTGCACCGCTTTCTTCTGCTAGAATTGCATGACTAGGGTATGCGACAAGCAGGGTGTCGATAATAATGCGTTCGGCAGCACGATCAACCTCACTGACATAATCTGCATGAGATTTTTTGGTAATAGTTAGTTTATCTAGATTATTGGCGGAAAAGTGGATAAACTTCCCCGCTTGACGCGCGGCTTTAATTGCAATGTTGAGCATGGAATTCATGAAAACCTAACTTTGAATTAATGAACGGTTGGCTATTTTAGAGGGATTTTGCTTTGGAAACCAGCGCCACAATATGTACATATTAAGGCGTACGCTTGTAGAGCCACCACAAGAGTATCTGAAAGTGAATATTTACAGGGCTTTCAGTGAAAACTGATGAGGCTTTTCTATTGTTCGATTTAATAAATGGTTGGATTGAAGATTAAGTTATAACAGAGGGTAGCAAATTGATATGGTGTGTCGAATATTTTAATTTCAAAAATTGAATTTCGAATTCGCTTACTTTACAGTCGGATATTGTCCTCTTGTATATTATTTCTGGTATAAATAATATGCCAAATCGTAAAACCATATTGTGTTATACATTTATTGTGAGCCATGTGGTTGTTGGCATCAGGTTTTTACCATGAGATTGGGGTGCCTATAAAAAATGCGTTTTTTAGAACTCAAAAAAAACTTAAAAAAAGATTTTTCAAGTCACAAAAAAATTCGGATTGCTCTAATGGGAGATAGTTCGACTCAATTTCTGGCCGTAGCCTTAAAAGGTTATGGTTTCGAGATTGGATATGATTTGGAAATTTTTGAATCGGATTACAACCAAATTGATCTGCAAATTCTAGATGATTCATCTGAGTTGTACCGATTTTCACCAGATGTAGTTGTTATATTTCAATCCAGCCAGAAACTGGTTAAATCGTTTTATACGTTGGATAGTGCTGGGAAATCTCAGTTTGCAAATGAGAAAATTCAACATATAGCGCATTTAACTAGGACGTTGAATGGGAGTAACCAGAGTTTCAAGATTGTCTGCATGAATTTTGCAGAAATAGACGACTCAATTTTCGGCAACTATTCAAATAAGACTTCTCTGTCTTTTCAGTATCAACTGCGCAAGCTCAACTGTGAGCTTATGGATCTGTCACAAGAAATAAAGAATATGTTTATTTGTGATTTGTCCTCTCTCCAGAATCGGTATGGGTCAAACATGATTTTTGACCCTAGGTTATATATTGATGCGGATATGGTTTTTAGTCTCGATTTTTTGCCAGTGGTGGCGAAGAACCTTCTTGAAATTATCCAGTGCTTGTCTGGAGTATTTAAAAAATGTTTAATTCTAGATCTTGACAATACGCTTTGGGGAGGGGTTATAGGTGATGAGGGTATTGAGAATATTCAGATAGGAGATCTTGGACAGGGGAAGGCATTTTCCGAGCTACAGCAGTGGGCAAAGCAACTTAAAAAGAGAGGGATAATTTTAGCTGTTTGCAGTAAAAATGACGAGAAGATTGCGAAAGCACCTTTTGAAAATCACCCCGATATGGAGTTATCTCTTGATGATTTTGCAATTTTTGTGGCCAATTGGGATAGCAAAGTTGATAATATTAAATATATCAGGTCGTCTTTAAATATTGGTTACGATTCGATGGTGTTTCTTGATGACAATGCTTTTGAAAGAAACGTAGTTCGAGCACATTTGCCCGAAGTACATGTTCCGGAATTACCCGCTGACCCCGCTGAGTACCTTCCTTACCTTAAATCCCTCAATCTTTTTGAGACGAGCTCATTTACGGAAGACGATGAGGGAAGGACGCAGCAACTGCAAGAGGAGGCTAAGCGCGTAATAGTTCAAAAGACCTTTACGAGTGAGAGTAACTTTCTTGCAAGCCTCGAAATGGTTTGTGAAATAAAGGGTTTTGATGACTTTAATATTCCTCGAGTAGCGCAGCTTATACAGCGTTCGAATCAGTTCAATTTGCGCACTGTGAGACATACAGAGGAAGATTTGAAGCAATTTGTTGAGTCTGGAAATTCATTTCATTCTACTTTTAGCTTGAAGGATAAGTATGGTGACCACGGCCTTATAAGTGCATTAATTTTGCATAAGCAGAATGACAGCCTGTTCATTGACACTTGGATTATGAGTTGCAGGGTGCTCAGGCGTGGAGTGGAAAATCTGGCATTAAATACAGTTGTAAACATTGCGAGGAAAGAAGGCTATTTAAGTATCATGGGCGAATATCTCCCAACCCCAAAAAATGAGCTTGTCCGCGAACATTTTTTGAAGCTGGGCTTTAACGATATTGGTCGGGGGCTCTGGGAACTGAATGTGATGAGCTATATAGACAAAGAAAACTTTATTAACGTGAGGTAATGAAATGGATGCCAATACTATTCTGAAGGCAGTAAACAATATTTTCATCGACGTTCTCGATGAAAATGACATTATTCTGAAGAGAGAAACGACTGCTAAAGATGTGGAAGATTGGGATTCTCTTAATCACATTCAATTGATAATTTCGATTGAAAAGCACTTCAAAGTCAGATTCACCACGCAGGAGATCAGGGGGTGGGAAAATGTGGGTGCGATGTGCGACTCAATTGAAATCGTAGTGAATAAAAAGTCAGACTAGAGCGATGAAATTAGGTGATCAATTTACTCACGATTTTGAGGTAAATCGAGCGGTCTATGAAGGATTCATTAATATATTCAAAGATCGGAATGAGCTTCATACAGATAGAGTATTTGCGCAGTCCAAAGGCTTTACATCTGAGGTTATGCATGGAAACATCTTGAATGGTTTCTTATCGTATTTCATTGGCGAGTGCCTGCCTATACGTAATGTTATTATTTACTCGCAAGAGATTAAGTTTTCAAAACCGGTTTATTTAAATGATAAGCTGAAATTTCAGGCTAAAATTTCAGGAGTGTTCGAATCCGTTGGGGCATTTGAATTTCGTTTTCAATTTAAAAATGAGCATGACATTAACATCGCCAAGGGGAAAATTCAGGTGGGAATTTTATTATGAATATTTTAGTTACGGGAGGTGCTTCTGGTCTTGGCGGAAGTATCACGAGAAAATTGGCAGCCATTCCAGGGAATAAGGTTTATTTTACGTTTAACCAGTCTGCAGAACAGGCAGCAGAGCTTGAAAGCGAGCTGCCACAAGCTAAAGCAATTATTTGCGACTTCAGGAGCAACGCCGATGTGGAGAGCTTATGTTCATTATTCTCGAAATACGAGATCGATGTCTTGGTAAATAACGCACTGACGGGCATGACCAAAAAACATTTTCATAAAATATCACCCAGCGTATTTCAGGATAGTTTTCACTTTAATGTTCTTCCAACTCTTCAAATTACCCAACAAGCAATACTAAGTTTTCGAAAAAAAAAATTTGGTAAGGTAATAACCATTTTGACCTCGTATTTAGCAAATCACCCACCTACAGGCCTCTCAGAATACGTTGCAAACAAGGCCTATTTGGAGTCCATGAGCAAATCATGGGCCAGCGAAAATGCTGCTTACAATATTACTTCCAATTGTATTTCACCATCCATGATGTTGACGCAATTGACTAGAGATTTGGATGAAAGAGTTGTTGAGGAAATTATTAATGCGCAACCCTTGGGCAGGCTCGTTACTCCGGAGGAGGTTGCAGATGTGGTTGCATTTTTAACCGGTGCTACGCAGCAAATTAACGGCATAAATATGCTGGTTAATGGCGGAGCAGATGTTATTTAATTCCTGGTCCTTCTTTCTGTTTTTCCCGGTGGTTACGGCGCTCTTCTTCATGTTGCCTCATCGTGGACGCTGGCTAATGCTATTAATCGCCAGCTGTATATTTTACATGGCATTTGTACCGGCCTATATTTTCGTTCTTGCTGCAGTAATTATCGTTGATTATTCTGCCGCAATATGGATAGAGAAATCTCAAGGGCGTACCCGGAATCTTTATCTAATAGGTAGTATAGTTTTTACATGCCTGATATTGTTTTTCTTCAAGTACTTTGATTTTTTTGCGGTCAATGTAACCTCACTAGCACAGCTAATAGGCTGGAACTATTCTGTCTCAGTTTTAGAAATACTCTTACCCATAGGTCTTTCTTTTCATACGTTTCAGAGTTTGAGTTATGTTATTGAGGTTCATCGAGGTAATCAGAAGCCGGAAAAGCATTTTGGTATCTACGCATTGTACGTCATGTTTTACCCGCAGCTTGTGGCTGGACCTATTGAGCGTCCGCAGAATCTGTTGCCTCAATTTCACGAAAAACATGTATTTAACTACAATGATGCGGTTGAGGGGCTCAAACTCATAGCATGTGGGCTTTTCAAAAAGGTCGTGATAGCTGATCGTTTAGCGTTATTCGTTAACCCTGTTTATGATAATCCAACCCAATATGATGGTTTTGCGCTGATTGTGGCAACGATTTTTTTTACCTTCCAGGTATTTTGCGATTTTTCTGGATATTCCGATATTGCGCGGGGCTCAGCCAGAGTAATGGGTTTTAAACTCATGTTGAATTTCGACCGTCCGTACTCGGCGAAAACTCTTTCAGAATTTTGGAAGCGTTGGCATATTTCATTGTCTACCTGGTTGAGAGATTACATTTACGAACCGTTGGTATTGAAATTCAGACATGCGGGAACCGCAGGAATAATTCTGGCTATTATGCTTACTTTTTTAGCAAGCGGATTCTGGCATGGTGCAAGTTGGACGTTTGTAATTTGGGGCTTGCTGCATGGTGCTATGTTATCTATTGAGGTTATTCTTGCAAAACCCAGGAAAAGGCTTTCGAAGATGCTGCCAACCACACTCTTTAATGGAATTAGCATTTTTATAACATTCAGCTTCGTGAGCTTCTCTTATATTTTTTTTAGAGCTAAAACACTAGAAGACGCTTTATATATTATCCATCAGATATTATCCGCCACCTACAATTTATTTCCGCTGCCACTCGCGCACTTTCGGATTTTTAGGGATGAGACTATACCGAAAATATATGGAACTAATATACCTACGATATTTGAAAGCATTCTTACGACTTCACCTGCCAGGATGGAATTTATTTTAAGCATTGCACTCATTGTTCTATTGATGGGAACTCACATTCTTCAAAAACACTACAAAACTCTCGATGTTATTTCAGCAAGACCGTGGTGGGTGCGGTGGCCAACTTATCAAGCAGCAGCATTCAGTTTGGTTTTTTTAGGAATCTGGTTCGTTGAGAAACGAGATTTCATCTATTTTCAATTTTAGGAGATTAGGTGCTGCTTAAATTTTTTATAAAATTTTTATTAGTAATAGTTCCCACAGCACTGGCACTGGGCTATGTTGAATATCGCCTCTCCGTGATGAACACGCATTACTTTACTAAAAAAATTGCATTTGAAAAGCAACTGCCCAATTTAGAAATTTTATCGGTAGGTTCTTCAAATGCCTATTTTGGAATTAATCCTGAATACTTCAGTTATCCCGGATATAACTTCGCTTTTAATGCACAAAGTATGTATTACGATGAGGCTCTGGTTATGAAGTACGTAGATAAGATGCCAAAGTTAAAAATTGTGATTCTTCCAGCGATCTACTACACAATGGGAACTGAGTTGGATAAAACCTCTGAAGTTTGGAGAACAGATTTTTATCAGCATTACTTTCATATACCTAGGGAGTCACAAGCAAATCAGATTAAAAATTTAGGGTGGGTGCTTGAACCAAAATACTTCAGTAAAATTTCGCTTTACGAAAAAAATGTATATGGCTATTACCGGCGTAATTTTAGTGACGTGATAGATTATGAACCTGCCTTGAATGGTTGGTATGATTCATCAGATGCCCCACCCGCAAATCTGGAAGAAAATAATGGACTTTTAGGTGCTAGAGCACATAACGCTACAATTAATACGGATATTTTTGACCAGAATATTATGTACTGGGACAGGCTTATTGTTCAACTAAAAGAGCGGCATATTACGCCTGTATTAATTCAATTGCCGGCACATCCCAGTTATTACGACAACCTGGATCCAACCAAATTTGCTTTATTAAAGCAGAAGCTGCAAAAATTGGCAGATACATATAATCTTGAATATCATGACTATACGAAAGATCCGCGTTTTTCCACAGATGATTATACCGTAATGGTCGATCATACAAATCCGCGGGGAGCTGAAAAAATTAGCAGAATTATTAACCAGGATATAGTTGTTCCTTTAATGAAAAAGTTCCATTAAAAAATAGTATCTGAAACATGCGTGTCGAATCGAATCAAGCCCGATCACAGAAATTTACGCCCCTATACAATTGTGCTACGATGAAAACAACAAAAATACTCTTCCTTTATGATTGATTTAGTGCAGTACTTGCGACTCACCTAGATTGGAAGTAAAGGACTACATAAAATGGTAAACCTTTCAAAACAAAAACAAAATGAGCTCATTTTTTTCTCCGTAGCAATTTTATTGTTGTGGACTATTTTTTTTACTAATCTATTCGAGAAGGTATCGATTAAGTTGATAGGTGAGACGTATTCTATTGCAAGTGTAAATGGGTTAGATGCCGCTACTATTAGAGAAATAAAACCAAGACGCAGCTATGATAAGGCATATATTAGAATTGCAATGGATTACGAACTGATCCCATTTGAAGGGGGTTACCCCAATTTATTCCAAACAGATGATGTTAATGAGGGAATTCGTCTCGAATTCGCAAAAAATGCGATGGCTACTATATATGCAACTGGCGATCCAGCTGCTCCTGGAGTCTTACAGATGGGTAAAAAATTGAAATTTAACAAAGTAAATCATATAGAAGTTGAAGCTGTAGATAGAGAATATGTACAAATAAATGATTCTAATTATGGAGGCTATATAAATGGAGGATCAATTTCTGTCTTGCCAAATTTTTCAATAAATAGAATTATGATAGGCCGTGGTTTCAATGATGACAGAAGGTTTTCTGGAAAAATATATAACGCTACAGTTTCTATTTGTGATATTTCAACTTTTAGAAAAGTCATATGGTCACTTTACGCATTGACAGCGATTTTATTCGGCGCCTTGATAGTAGTAATGGGAAGGAAAGTATCGGCCAAGAAAGAACCCACCCCAACCTAACATCACGGACTTACATTAGGTCGCTGATAGCGCCAATTATAGGTTAGTCTGTTGCTAGGAAAGCACTCAAAATGCCTTTGCTGGTTTCGCGGAAAAATTCAAGAAACAGTCTGATTATGGCTGATCTAATTTACCCACAAAAGGTTTCGTGTCCATAATGAATCAGAGATTTATAAAATTTACGGTATAAAAATGAAGCCTCCAACATTTGTCACTCAGCCATTCCTTCCGCCGCTGGAAGAGTTTACCCCTTATCTGGAAGAAATATGGGAAAGTAAAATTGTAACGAATGGTGGAAAATTTCATCAGCAACTTGAGGCCGAACTATGTAGTCACCTTGGTGTGGAACATATTTCTCTATTCAATAACGGAACAATAGCTTTGATGACTGCTCTCAGGGTTTTGGAGCTTTCTGGTGAAGTGATAACGACTCCTTATTCATTCATTGCTACGAGTCACTCAATTGCATGGAACCGCTTAACGCCAGTTTTCGTTGATATTGATCCTTCAACAATGAATTTGGATCCAGAAAAGATTGAAGCTGCAATCACTCCAAAAACGACAGCTATTTTAGCAGTACATAGTTACGGTATTCCTTGTAATGTTGATTCTATCCAAAAAATAGCCACCAAATATGGATTAAAGGTGATCTATGATGCTGCACATGCATTTGGTGTACGGAATGAAATGGGTAGTATTTTAAAATATGGTGACTGTTCCGTCTTAAGTTTTCACGCAACGAAAGTTTTTAATACATTTGAAGGGGGCGCCATTATTTGCCCTTCTGCTGAAATGAAAAGACTCATTGATAGTAGCAAGAACCATGGTTATTTAGATGAGCTTACAATCAATAGTTTGGGACTCAATGGGAAATTGACTGAAATAAATGCTGCATTTGGATTGGTTCAGTTAAAATATATTAATGAATTAATAGAGAAAAGAAAAGTGATTGATTCTTTTTACAGAGAATCGTTCAAAAATATTCCAGGGATAAAATGTTTGGAGTACCCTGCCAGAATAAGAAACAATTACTCTTATTTCGTCATTTCAGTGGAGAACAATTATCCATCATCCAGAGATGAGCTACTTCAAATATTAGCAAAAAAAAATATTATTGCTAGAAGATATTTTTACCCTTTGATTTCTGATTATGGATACTATTCCTCTTTGGAATCTGCTAATCCAAATAATCTTCCTATCGCTAAAGAAATTTCAAACAAGATTCTTTGTCTTCCAATATATTCGAATTTAGATTCAGTTATTCAAGAAGAAATAATCAGCATTATTCGCAATGGGAGTTTATGCATATATGAATAAACTGAACACCTGCCGATGTCAGAGGAAAAAGGGGTCACCAAACTCAATGATGACCGTATGGGGAATATCCCGATGAGAGTGGCCATCATGCAGCCCTATTTTTTCCCCTATATCGGCTACTTTCAATTATTGGCTTCGGTAGATGTGTTTATCCTTTTCGACAATATCCAATATACCAAAAGAGGCTGGATCAATCGCAACCGCATGCTGCGAAACGGTCAAGATACGATTTTTACTTTGCCATTGAAAGGCGCTCCCCCCTTTCAAGATATCTGCGATCGGGAATTGGCAGCTACATTCGATCGTGACAAATTAATTGGAAGATTCAGGGAGGCCTATCGGCGGGCACCGTATTTTGAGCAGACGTTTGAGTTGATCGAACGGGTGATTCGTCACGAAGATGCCAACCTATTTTGCTATTTGTATAATTCCCTCATTCAGACCTGCAAACATCTCGGCATCGGCACAAAAATCAGATTGTCATCGCAGGTCGCCATAGATCACACCCTGAAAAGTCAGGAAAAAGTGCTGGCTTTGTGTGAGAGTATGGGTGCGGATATTTACGTCAATGCAATCGGGGGCATGGGGTTATATTCACGAGATGTGTTCCGACAAAATCGCATAGAGCTGAAATTCCTCCAGCCTAGGCCGTTTGAGTATGCACAATTCGGCGCCGCATTTGTGCCATGGCTGTCGATCATAGATGTGATGATGTTCAATTCGACCGACGCCATACGAACTCATATCACTACCCCGGCTATGACTGTGTCTGAGACGATCCCATGTCAACCGTCCCTATTACAATGATCACATGGCAATCAATAACTTCTTGAGCCACGAAGCGACCAGCCCGATTGGTGGGTACTTCGCATTGGAAGAGACCACTGTATCAAATCGTTTGTACGAGTCGGCTCTAGGCTTTCAATCTGCACGCGCGGCATTCTCGGCTCTGTTGGGGGCTGGCACACCGGAACGCGTCTGGATGCCGCGTTATATTTGTGATGCCATGCTATCGCCGTTGCTCGATGCAGGTATCGAGATCTGCTTTTACGATTTGCGCGAGGATTTTAGAATTGACTCAAAGATAAAATTACGATCACAAGACTGGTTTTTATATGTCAATTATTTCGGCATTTGTGATATTGTTGAGCAGGAAGTGCTGGGGCTGTTTGATCCGGCGCAGGTAGTGCTTGATCATGCTCAGGCGCTGCTTTCAGCACCTGGCGATTGCTTAGCAACTATTTATTCTCCTCGGAAATTTTTAGGTATTCCAGATGGTGGGCTGATGTATACTCGTCTGGAGCTTCCATTGCCGGTTCAAATTGACCAAGGGTCAGTTGAGCGATGCCGCCATTTGTTGCTGTGCGCGGATGGCCAGCTGGACCGGGGCTATGTAGCGTTTAAGCAAGCGGAGGCGTCTCTTGTTAATACGGCTCCTCAGGTTATGTCAGAGCTGAGTCGTCGCATGATTAACAGTAGTGATATCCATGGGACAGCCCTGATACGCTGCCGAAATTTTGAACTGCTTCATTCACACTTTAGTGACATCAATCGATGTGTGGTGCCGGTAAACTTAATGTCACCACTTTGCTATCCATTGTGGCTGAATTGTTCGATAGATAGAGACCGACTGGCGAGTCAAGGTATTTTTATTCCTACTTACTGGAGCGAGGTTTTGGGACGTTCCAATCCTGGGAGCATAGAGCACAGCCTCACGCTCAACTGTCTTGCCTTGCCTTGCGATCAACGTTATGGAATCAAAGATATCGAACACTTGGCGATGAGTCTGCGTGCTGAGCTAGTCAGCTGACTTCAGATTCTTAAATTAGGAGTACCCATATTGATTGATATAACGATAGACCACGAAGACCTTCCGCGCATACGTGCAAGCATAGAGCATGTTAAAGATTCGGAAGAGTGTCTGGTGATTCGGCGTGGTGCAAAAGTTATCAGCAAGGATCGATGGATCGAATTACTCGCAAAAGAATGCAATCTGATCCTGGACCGGCGGCATTTCGATCCTCAATGGGCGGCTGACATTGCCCGTCGCAATGCGCTTGAGCATAGCGAGACGGGCGCAACCGCCAGTGATCTTGCAGAGTTTCGGGCAAAAGATCAGATCAAGCCAGTAGATTGGTGGGAAGTTTCTTATCAACCGGAGCGAGCGAGCGCGTATACCTACAGCAAGACCCCGCAACCATTGCATACCGACAATGCCTGGTTTATTGATCCTCCGGAGATAAATTTCGGTATTATGGCCAAGCAGGCACGGAATGGTGGAGAACAAATTTTTTACCCGATGAGTCGGTTGATCGAGGACCTATCCATTAAGGCACCTGGGCTTCTTGTTGATTTGTCAACGATTGAGGTTGTCATTAAGAAGGGTGATCACGACATGTACAACAAGACCAGTATCATCAAGCTAAAAGCTCGGCCTAGGCCTAAAATCTTCTGGAATTACTATCGAACTGACAAAAGTTCGCCTGAGGTAGCAGCCATGTGCGAGGCATTCTTTGTGTTCCTGAAGCAGCAATTAGAAACTACCTCCGTGGAAAAGGTGTGGTGTGACACGGGTGACTGCTTAAGCTTCAACGATTTTCATATGCTCCATGGCCGAACTGCATTCGAAGCACGCAATCCCTACGATCGCGTATTGCTGCTCTCGACTTGGAAATTACCGGTAGAAAATAGCTTACGCTGATATGGTTGAAGAATTTATCACGCAAGGAGATCCAGAAAAATGACCAATATCACATTATCTATTGCGACACAGATTAAATAAGCCGTTAAAAATATCCCCAGATGTGCCGACTCTCTTGGTATGGCTGTGTGCTTGACAAGGGACGCCAGAGTCTACTGTATTAACCCTGTTCCCTGAAGAAATTATTGGTGGATAAAGGATTTGAAATTCAATGATATTTTTTGGAGTATCCCAGTTTTATTCTACTTTCCAGTATAATTAATATAAATATTAGATTTTCTGTTTCATACGGGGCTAAATGTGCCAAATTATATGTAGGGTTGGCGAGATGGAAACCGTCCGACCAAAGGTTGAATATGAAACGTATCTTCTCGATTGTTGTACCTATCTACCATAATGAAGAAAATATTCCGGATACGGTTCCGAAGTTACTTGCGCTCCAGGATCAATTAAATGATTGGGATTTGGAATTAGTTTTTATTGACGACGGCTCCAAAGATAACTCCTATAACTTACTTGAGAAATTTCAAGCCCAACATCCTGAAGCAATCAAGTTGGTCAAGCTTACCAAGAATTTTGGACAAACCCCCGCAATACAGGCTGGCCTACAACACGCGACCGGTGATTGCATTGGTGTAATTTCTGCGGATCTACAAGAGCCATACGAGATTTTTCTGGAAATGATTAAAATTTGGGAACAGGGAGCGAAATTTGTTATTGGTGAAAGAAAAGCACGTGAAGAAAGTTGGTTGCATCGTAAAGTATCAGGCATCTATTGGAATCTGATACGCCGTCATGCGTTTTCTGATTTTCCAGATATGGGCTACGATTTCTGTTTGCTGGATAGGCAGGTGGTCGAAGATATAAACAAAATCAACGAAAAAAACTCGTCTATTTTTGTACTTATTTACTGGTTTGGATATAAACCAGTTCGCATACCAATTACTAGAAAAATTCGGCAAAAAGGCAGCTCACAATGGGGGCTTCTCAGAAAGATACAGTTCACGCTGGATACGCTTATCGGGTTTACCTATCTACCGAGCAGATTTATTACGGTGATGAGCTTATCGGCTTCAGTTGGGGCGATAATTTTCCTTTTTTTCGCTTTGTATAACTGGCACACCACTGGAACTGCTCCGTCAGGATGGATGACTGTGGTTGGCTTATTGCTGATCATAGGATCTCTAGTTTTATTTTCTTTGGGGATCATCAGTGAGTACTTGTTAAGAATCCTTGATGAAAGCCGGAAAAGACCAGCTTATGTGGTAGAGAAAATTGTCCAAGGACCAAGTGCGAAATAGTCATCCAGACTCGCATTTTGATTGGGTAACACTACTGGCGATAATTTTAATCAGCTTGTCCTGCATTGTTTTGCTCGTTTGTTTTATGTTCCCAATTTATCCAGATGAAATTCAAACGCGCTTTATATTGTCCCGCTTGCCCTATGATTTTCCATTAAGAATAAGCGCTCTCCCTACTTGCACTTCCTCTTTCACACAACCCATACCTGCAACTATGTATATGCCAGGATTGATAAATTGGGCAGTGCTGGGCAATTTTTATAGTTTCACTACATTAAGGCTAGTTGGTATCCTAATCCCACTTTTTTGGATAGCTGGATTAGCTTTTTATTTACGTAACAAAGTATGGAATGGATTGGTGCATGAAGCTAAGAATAGGGGACCCAGCCATTTACTTCGTCTGACTGGATTTTTTGTGGCGCTATTTTCCGTTGGCGTACTGCCATTTTTTCTGGTTACTAATCGCCAGGAACAGCTCTTACTACCCTCGGTCGTATTACTATTATTTATTTTTCTTGCAAGTCAACGATTAGAAAAAACTGGGCAGGTATGGCGAAAGCTGGGGTTGACGGCAATATATTTTATTGCTATTTCCCTGACACTTTACGGCCATGGTAAAGGATTATTTCTAACCCCATTCTTTGTTATTGTTGGATGGCAGTTGTTTCGTCTGTTCAATAATCGAGTGTTATTTGCTTCCTTTATGATGTTGCTGGGGCTGCACGTCATTCAGCATTATATTGCTTATAAATTTATCTATCAATGCAACGACGTTCCTAGTCTGGCGGAATTGCTACAAAGTTTCTCCTTGGATCCGGCAGCGTTATTTCATAATCCTAACGTTTTTAAACATCAAGCGTACCAAAGCCTGATGAATTTCGGAAAATATTTGCATCAGCTCGGCTTCCAAGCCATAACTGATTCCAACTATCTCCCAGCTCTTCCGCTCGACTCATTTGCAAAACTAGCGAATTTTTTCATTAAGCTAAATTTTATTATCGCTTTCTTTACGATCCTTGTGCTTCTTCCTCTCCGCTACTATCGGATAGATGTTGCTAGTAGACGCTTTGTTACAATTAATGCAGCTTTATTAATATTGCTTGTTTGTTTAATAATTAGCGCACTATTCAATTTACCAAAAAATTGGTATGACGCTGGTTATGTATACTCAGTACTAATGATCATCTGGATTTTTTTTATTGGAGAGAATTTCAGAGGAATATTCCAGATACCTATTGCCCGAAAAATTTTCATTTACCTGGTCTGTGTAGCTTTGCTGTCACAGGGGATACTTATTCATCGTTATCTTCCAGCTTTCTGGGGTGGATATATAGGACCCAGTATTTCAGTTGTTAACTATGACCATAGCAAGATGCTTGAAGACCTTACTGTCGCCTCGCGTGCTTGTGATATTGACCCCGTTCATAGCAATAAAGTGATTGTAGATGACTATACCTATCCTTACTTCCATAAAAGCAGGCAACCAATGGCTTTTACCTACACACTTTATGGGAATAATGCCGCCGCTTCGCAGAAGTTTATTTCGGAGGTGGATTCGGATGGCCTAATAGCGCGATGCTCATCAATAGCTGCCTATATGCCATTTGCTAAGCGTGCAGGAGATGTTTGTTGTGTTTCTAAAAGTGATCTTAATAAATTGCCGCTGCCATATTAAGCAATGATGATTGTGGGAATATCGTTTAATTATAAAAGTTAGCGGAACTTTGATAGTGCTTGCCCAGCGAACATGGCAGGCCATCGCCGGGTTGGTGACACTGGCCTTCGTGGCACATTTTCTGTCTCCTGTTGAGCAGGGATATTTCTATACGTTTGCGAGTCTGGCCATTATAATAACTATCGATACTTACACGTGGTGCACCCCCCTTAAAAGATAAAGACTTGATGCGCAAGCTACTTAATCAATTTAGTCTTAATATCATATTCACCCAGCGCCTGTGGCAAGGATTGGCAGGTCTATTCACCCTATTTTTTCTGACGCAATATCTCAGTCTGGAACTGCAAGGTTGGTACTATAGTTTTTTAAGTCTAGCAGCCCTGTATACAATCTTTGATCTTGGCTTATCTGCCGCTTTGGTACAAATTTCAGCGCACTCCTTTGTGAGGAATCAGTGGCTAGGAAAAGGTGACTTAATAGGTGAAACACGTGATCAGTTTCACGGCTTGTTGGGGCAATCAACACAACTTTATTTGGTGCTCAGCATTTTTTTCTGTTTATTCTTTATCCCAATAGGACTGTATTTTTTTGGACAGACATCACCCCAACAAGAAGTCTTGGTTTTTGCATGGCAGTGGCCTTGGGTCTGCTTAATCTTAGCAACCGGCCTCAATATTTTGATGTTGCCCTTCTTGGCTTTGATTGAGGGGAGCGGACGTATTTATGAGGTCTACGCGCTTAGGTTGCTGCAGGGTGTGATTGGTTCCATCGGTTGCTGGGTAGTGTTAATGATGGGGGGAGCTTTATGGGCGCTAGTCGTTGTACCTTTCATCACCTTTATGGTGACCATCATTTGGCTTGTCACCACAATGCCCAAGTTGCTCCCGCATGCATGGACACGCAACAAGCTACGCTTTGATTGGGCCAATGAGATATGGCCATTGCAATGGCGGATTGGTATTAGTTGGTTGAGTGGCTATTTTTTAGCCCAAATCTATACGCCTATCTTGTTTCATTTCCAGGGTGCTAGCGTAGCAGGCCAAATGGGCTTGTCGTTGGCCATTGCGAACATGTTAGGTTTGTTAGCACAGTCCTGGATTGCACTCCGTGTGCCAGTAATGGCGCAGGCGGTAGGTCGTAAAGATTGGGTGTTTTTTGATCATGTGTTTAAGCACAATTTTAAGGTTTCGATAGTAGTGTATTTGCTTGGTGCAGCACTGGTCTGTGGGGTCCATTATGTCTTATCTTCTACATCTTACAGTAACCGAATTTTGCCTCTGATGCCCTTTGTTGGCTTATTGCTTGTTGTTTTCATTAATCATATTAATGGAGCCCTTGCGGCCCAACTTCGTTCTTACAAGAAGGAGCCGCTGGTGTGGGTTTCATTTTGTGGGACTTTTCTGACAGTCCCCGTGGCGTTCTTTATGGCATCAGTATATTCAGTGGGTGGCGTGGTACTTGCCATATTACTGGTACAACTGACAATTACACTACCTTTATCTACCTACTTATGGATTAAATATAATAAAAAGTGGAGGGAATAAGCTATGCAGGCTCAACCATTGTTAACAATCGCCATTCCGACTTACAATCGTGCTACTTACTTAAGGCAAACATTAGTACAGTTGCAATTAGAGATTTCGAGCCATCACTTAAGTAATATAGAAATTCTGGTGTCAGATAATGCAAGTCCTGATAGCACTCAGCAGATAGTGACAGAGTTGCAGGACTCGGGATTTAATATTCGTTATCTCTTGAATTCAGACAATATTGGTTCAGATGCTAATATTGCGCAGTGTTTTAATACAGCCAAAGGTTATTACGTATTAATTTTAGGAGATGATGATCTTTTTTGTGATGGTTCGTTAAAATGGTTGATGACAGTGCTTGAACAGAATGAATACGGCGCTATCTGTATGCGACTATATGGATTCGACCATGATTTTAGGCGGGAATATCCAGGTGCTTTTGGACGCGACCAGACCTTTAATGATACAGGTGAGTTCTTGGTCACTATTGGCTCCTTGGTAACCTCGATATCAGGATGCGTGATTAATAAGCGTTGCTTGCTTGGTATTGATGCAAATGTATTTTGTGGTAGCAATTTAGTTCAGGTGCATCTAGTGGTGCAGGCCGCCTTGCGTGTAGGCCATAATCTCTACTCAAGTCGTTACCACATGGCCTGTAAACGTAACAACTCTGGGGGCTATGATTATGTGCAAGTTTTTGTGGAGCGATTGGGTGAAATACTCGATAGTTACCAAACGCTTGGCTTGTCCCGCCAAAGTATCATCGCTTTTGATAAACGTATGATCTTGGGGCACTTGCCTTTTTATCTATTAAAGCAGCGGCTCGGAAATTCCGGTGATCAGAAGGCAAACGCATTAAGACTTAGGTCTAGATATAAGAATTTTCTTATTTTTTGGATTTTTTTGATGCCTATTGTGGTAATGCCACGTTTTATTGCAATCTTTTGGGGTGGGACATCCACCTTCATCGGGCGTATCTGCTACGGCGATTTTCTAAGAGGCTTCTATTTCTTGCTTAACAAAATTCATTAGTGTTATGTCAAGATTCAAGCAGATAGTTGGGGTCTAAGTTGTTTATTATGACATTTTTTAAAGAACCACTTTACGCAATATAGTCTCATTATGGAGAAGTTGATAAGTGACTGAGCTTAATTTACCAGAAGGATTTCCTGAAATTGCTGTCTGCCTCGCTGCAAGCAACGGTATTTTTTGGCTAACCGAGCAACTCGACACTATACTCGCTCAAACAGGTGTTACTGTTACTGTATTTGTCAGTGTAGATAGCTCTATCGATGGTACCGAGGATTGGGTGGATGCTCGCTCTCAAGCTGATAGCCGTATTGTTGTGCTGCCTCATGGTCGTCATTTTGGTGGTGCAGCACCTAATTTTTTTAGAATTTTATGTGATATTGATTTAAGTAAGTTTGATTATGTTAGTTTTGCTGACCAAGATGATATTTGGCAACAAGATAAACTTATTCACCATGTTAAGTTAATGCGGCAAAATAACGTTGATGGGGTGTCATCTAATGTCATAGCTTTTTGGCCTACTGGTAAAACCAAGTTGATTGATAAATCACAGCCACAGCGTGAGTTCGACTTTCTGTTTGAATCTGCTGGCCCCGGGTGCACATTTTTAATGACACCATGGCTTATAAATGAAGTTAAAAAACTGCTTGTCGATCCGTCTAGTGTTGCTAATCAAGTAGCTTCGCATGATTGGCTGATTTATGCGGTTTGTAGAGCTTCTGGCAGAAGGTGGTTGATAGATTCAACGCCATCAATGCAATACCGTCAGCACGGAAAAAATGTGATGGGTGCGAATAGTGGTTTAAAAGCTAAAGTAGCACGCCTAAAAAGAATATCAAATAATTGGTACCTGTGGGAGGTTTTAAAGATTTTAGAAGTTTCTTGCTCATTATCAAGCAACACCCAGTTGCAAAACCTTAAAAACAATATGGCGAAATTAGGCCTGAGATCACGCTTTAATCTTTTAAGGATTGTCCCTCAAGCACGGCGCAGATTTTATGATCGTGTTTTTTTAGCTTTAATGATTATTTTTGGTCTATTTTAAATATCTTGTGATATTAAAAATACAGTCAAATTTATATTTGGCAGTCTGATATAATTTACTTAGGTTTATGAAGAAATTAATGATCTATTTAAGCGCCCGTAGCTCAGTTGGATAGAGTACTTGGCTACGAACCAAGGGGTCGGGCGTTCGAATCGCTCCGGGCGCACCATTAATTCAAAGCCTTAGCTGAAAGGACAAGTCTTTCCCCTTTTATCCTGCTAAACGGCGATACAATAACTCTGCCTGACCCAAGTACTGGTACTCCGGTGCATGATTGTGATGTTATTGAGTGCGAATCTGTGATGACATTACGATGGCCGTTCTTCTCTTCACGGCACGCGTAACGGTGGTATGGTGCCAGACTAAATTAGGGGGAACGGGTTGGGTTGTTTTATTAGTCATTGGTTTAAAATGGTGAGTTTATTATCCGGTCGCACCCGTAATTAACGAAACTTTAGTCATGCTTTACTTTTTTCTAGTCTGCCGTAAGTATCATCATATCGAATTATATCGTCCTCACCCAAATAATTACCTGATTGCACTTCAATAATTTCCAGTATTTCATGAGTGGAATTTGATAACCGGTGGGTTTGTCCGGGGGGAATATAGGTGGACTCATTCTCATGAAGCGTGATTGTAGTGTCGCCACAAATCACTTGCGCAATCCCTTTGACCACCACCCAGTGCTCGGCACGTTGCATGTGTGATTGCAAACTTAAACTCGCACCTGGATTGACCTGAATACGCTTTACTTTAAAGCGTTCGCCGGTATCAATGGTGTCGTACCAACCCCATGGGCGCGATACTTTGCGATGTAATACGTGTTCTTCACGTTGCTGGGTTTGTAGTTGATTAACAATATTTTTTACATGTTGGCTTTGGCTACGGTCAGCTACCAAAACGGCATCGGCGGTTTCAATAATCACCAAATTTTTTACGCCTGCAGTACTTACCAAACGGTGACTCGCAACAATCAACGTGTTATGGGTGTCGGTTAGCAAAGCATCGCCTTGCACAACGTTATCAGCATCATCTTGATTACCCACTTGCCACACAGCATCCCACGAGCCCAAATCATTCCAGCCTGCATCGAGTGTGACCATTTTGATGGTAAATGTAGAGTTAGGGCACTGCTCCATCACGGCGTAATCCACTGACTCACTCGGAATTTGTGTAAACAGTGCTGCGTTAGGGCGGATAAATTGATTATCTTGAGTGTGGTTGGCAAAGGCGTTCGCCGTCGCCTCTAAAATATCCACCCTGAAATGCTTGAGTGCTTTGAGCCATACACTGGCACGCACCACAAACATACCGCTATTCCATGTGTAATCGCCTGAATCTACATAGGCCTGTGCTGTGACGGAATCAGGTTTTTCTGCAAAGTTTGCGACGTTAAATTCTGTGAAAGCACCCGCGTTGCCCATTTGTTGAATGTAACCAAAACCTGTTTCTGGTCCTGTGGGCGTAATGCCTAAAATAACAATGGCCCCTGTGGTGGCGACGCGAATGGCATTTTGTAGTGCCGTAGTAAAAGCTTCGCTATTTTGTACAGTTTGATCGGCTGGTGTCACCACTAAAATAGGGTCATCTCTATTAGCAACCGCTTGCAAGGCAGCTAAAGTGAGTGCAGGTGCGGTATTACGCCCGACTGGCTCTAATAGCAAAGTCGCGGATACTTCTGGCAACTCACGCAGTTGATCTAACACCAAAAAGCGATGCTCTTCATTGGTCGCCACTAAAGTTTTACCCACTGTAATATCGGGAGCACCTAACTGGTTTAACCGGCTAGCCGCCTGCTGAAACAAGCTCGTAGTACCAGACAGTACTAAAAACTGCTTAGGGAATCCGGTGCGTGACAACGGCCACAGGCGTGTACCAGAGCCACCACATAGAATGACGGGAGTGATATTTATTATATTGGTCATGATTTTAGAAGTAGGCAGTTATATTTAGTCGTCTTCGTAATCAAGAACTATGGGTGCATTGGTAGCATACGGGTTATTCAGACTATCATTACTTTGGGAGTTTCCATATTTTCCATCCGGATTATTGATACTGTCTTCTGAGTCTTTTGATCCGTAGCGTCCATGTGGGTTACTAACTGAATCTGGATCATTCTGGTTAGTGCTTAGGCTGCCAAGATAATGCCCTGTTTTCTGGTCGATAAGTATTGGCGGCGCTGCACTCGCTACAGTAGCTATAAATAGAAAAATTAATGTAGCTATTTTTCTCATAATATCACTTCAGAAACTAAGAAAGAAAAATATCTTATTACCTGTAATCATAAGTCAACTATGTTCATAGTCAAGATTTTATACCCCCGCACAATAGTAATAATTTATTATGTAAATAATTCTCATCTATTATTGCCTATTTAAGGTAGAGAAATAAATACAGATTATAGTTATTTATTCTTTATATATTTATAGTTATACTGTACATAAATTCCCTTATATACATGAATGAGAATAAGTCTCATCTAAAACTGATTAATTATTAATCTATAAATTAATTCACAATTTTGTTTAATGAACTCTCTGGTAGACAGGCTTTACTCAATTATTCTTTTATCAGTCTTCTTTATATTGACACTGTTTTCAGTACATATTCAGGCGGGTGGTATACCAACTCTTGATTCGATAGAGATAACTGCTAAATCAGACAACCTTATTGGTACTGCTACTAGCTCAAGTGAAGGGACTATTACGAAGATGCAGCTTGATACCAGGCCGATACTTCGCCCTGGTGAAGTACTGGAGTTTGTTCCTGGTTTAATTGTTACCCAACATTCTTCAAATGGTAAAGCGAATCAATTTTTTCTTCGTGGGTTTAATCTGGATCATGGCACCGATTTTTTGACAACAGTCGGTGGTATGCAAATCAATCAGCGCAGTCATGTACATGGACAGGGATATACAGATTTAAATTTTCTTATACCAGAATTGTTGGGGAGTATGCGTTATAAGAAAGGGCCTTATTCTGCAAAAGAAGGAGACTTCTCTTCAGCAGGCGCCGCATATCTGGACTATGTTCGTGCGTTACCTAAAGCCATAGCCGAATATACTGCGGGGCGATTTAATTACCACAGCATCCTTCTTGCGGGCTCAACGGAAATCAGTAGTGGTAATCTTTTATTTGGCCTGAAACTAAAAAAATATGATGGCCCGTGGGACGTCAAACAGGATTTTCGTAATTTTAGCCTTATTACCCGATACAGTCAGGGTGTACCTGACAATGGTTTTGAAGTTACTGCTATGGCTTATAAAGCTAATGGTAATGCTACAAATCAGGTCGCTAAACGTGCCATAGAGGGTGGAGTTATTGGGCGTTTTGGCTCGTTAAGTCCCAGTGATAGTGTAAATACATCACGTTATAGCCTATCAAGTCAGTGGGCGAGTAAAAGTGAGTTAAAGGCAACTCGCGTAAATGCTTACTATGTTCGTTCCGAATTTGAATTGAACTCTGATTTTACCAATTTCCTTAATTTTCCTACTGCAGGTGATCAGATTCAACAGAAGGAAGACAGAAATACTTGGGGCTTTAATAGTAGTCGCTCTTGGTTTGGAAATTTCAGTAATCGCGAAATGGAAAATACCATTGGTTTTCAAACGCGCTACGATAATGTGAATCCGACAAGCCTTTCTCGGACACAAGGAGGTATTCCTATGGCCAAGCTTGATTCTAACGGCAATCTTCGGCCAAGTACTGTGCGACGGGATATATTGAATGAGTACAATATATCATTTTATGCTGAGAATCGTATGCAGTGGTCACCTTGGTTCCGGTCCGTTATCGGAGTGCGTAATGATTTTTATCATTTTGATGTAGATAGCAATCTTGAGGCTAATTCAGGAAAAAAGAGCGACAACATGACAAGCCCGAAACTTGCATTTGTTTTTGGGCCATGGAGTAAAACTGAGTTTTATCTAAATGGCGGAGGGGGATTTCACAGTAATGATGCTCGTGGCATAACAAAACGGGTTGACCCTAACGCACCAACTGTCGCAACACGGCGAGCGACGCCGTTAGTTCGTACCTGGGGTTATGAGGTTGGTTTTCGTACAGGTATTGTGCCGGGCTTGCAGACAACAGTATCTATCTGGCAGCTACATGTTGATTCTGAGCTACTATTTGTTGGCGATGCCGGTAGTACGGTGGCGAGTCGTCCAAGTTTGCGAAGGGGTATTGAATTCACTAATTATTGGAGGCCTGTTAGCTGGGTTGTTATAGATGCTGATCTTTCTTTTTCCCGAGCTAGATTCCGTGGCAATGACCCTATGGGCAATCATATTCCGGGCTCGATGCAGCGTGTTGCATCAATTGGTGTTTCTGTCGATCGTAATAATTGGTTTGGTGGAATACGCTTACGCCACTTTGGACCCAGGCCACTAATAAAAAATAATTCTCAGGTTGGATCTGGCTCTACATTGGTTAATCTACGAGCTGGCTACCGTTTTGCAAAATATCTTCAGGTTTCAATGGATGTGTTTAATCTGATCGGTAGTAAACCTAATGATATTTCGTATTTCTATAGATCTAAATTAAGCGGAGAAGCAGCATCTGTAGCGGATAAACATATTCACCCGGCTGAGCCACGCAGTATTCGCTTTACAGTGCGTGCAAGTTTCTGACTATTCAAATAGTAGAAGATTAACCATAAAATATTGAAAGATTCAGAATGAAATCTTAGATTTATGTATATCAATATATGAGCACCTATGGTCAACTAGTAGTTTTACCTATTTTATTTATAAGATATAGGAGGGATCAAGGAATATGTGGCAGTTTCTAAAGTGGATGCTTTTAAGTCATCTGCTTGTGTTTACTTTATCTTCTCAGGCAATGGGTGACATGTTGTCCGATGCAAAGCTATTAGATGCAAAGCGGGCTTATTTTACGGGTGATTTTGAAAAAACAGAGAAAATAATCCGTCATATGGTAAAGCAGGGAGACTCGGTTGCTCAAAATATTCTTGGTGTGATGTATTTTAATGGCCAGGGTGTTGAGCAAGATCTTCAGGAGGCTGCGAGATTATATCTTTTGTCTGCGACACAAGGGAATTCGGTTGCACAAAATAATCTTGGTTTGCTATATGAGGATGGTCAGGGTGTTATTCAGGACTATCAAAAAGCAGCAAAATGGTACCAACTGGCTGCAGAACAGGGGCATGCATTTGCACAAAATAATCTTGGCCTGCTATACAGGCGTGGTAAAGGTGTGGAACAAGACTATGAGAAGGCGGGAAAATTATATCGACTAGCTGCAGAGCAGGGCAATGCCAATGCACAGTATAACTTGGGATTGCAGTACATTCGAGGACAAGGAGTAAGCCAAGATTATTCTCAGGCTGCTAAATGGTACCGTTTATCTGCAGAACAAGGGAATGTTTTTGCACAAAATAATCTTGGTTTATTAAATTCGAATGGCCAAGGTGTGATGAAAAATTATCAGAAGGCTGTCAGATGGTATCGGTTAGCTGCTGAACAAGGATATGCGCTTGCCCAGAATAATCTGAGCATAATGTATTGGCGCGGGAGGGGTGTAACTCAAGACTACGAAGCAGCTGCAAAATGGTTTAAATTGGCTTCCGGGCAGGGGAATGCAGATGCACAGTATAACCTTGGCGTATTGTATAGATTAGGGCAGGGTGTAACTCAGAACCATCAAGAAGCTGCAAGGTTATATCGCCTTGCAGCAACACACGGGAAGGTAATCGCACAAAATAATCTTGGTTTGTTATATGAGGATGGCCAGGGTGTTATCCAGGACTACCAGGAGGCAGCAAAATGGTACCGACTAGCTGCAGAGCAGGGGTATGCATTTGCACAAAATAACCTTGGTTTGCTCTACAGGCGTGGTACAGGTGTGGAGCAAGACTATCAGGAGGCAGAGAAATTATATCGACTAGCTGCAGAGCAGCATAATGCTAATGCTGAATATAATCTTGGTTTGTTGTACAGGCATGGACAAGGTGTAAAACAAGATTTTTTAGAGGCTGCTAAATGGTATCGTTTGTCTGCGGAACAGGGGTATGCTCTTGCACAAAATAATCTTGGTTTGCTTAATGCTAATGGGCAAGGTATGGCTCAGAATTACCAAGAGGCTGCGAAATGGCATCAAATGGCAGCAGACAAAGGAAATTCACTTGCCCAATATAACCTTGGTTTAATGTTTTTTGATGGTAAAGGTGTAACTCAAGATCATGAAGAGGCGGCAAGATTATATCGACTCGCAGCAGAGCAAGGTCTACCATCAGCACAATATGCGCTAGGTTGGATGTATGCGAATGGTAAAGGAGTAGAACAGGATCATGTCCGGGCACATATGAGATTTAGTCTGGCAGCAAATAAAGGTAATAATAATGCTGAAAAATGGAGAATTTCAATCTCAAAAAAAATGACTCCTGAACAAATTACGCGGGCACGAAATTTAACCACCGAATGTGAAGAGCGTGGCTATAAGAACTGTGATTAAAATTTAGCAAAGGAAAATATTTAATTCATTGATATTGTAGAGGAAGATAATACGGATATATTTTCCCCTCCAGAATGTCTGCATTAGCTGCTGCTATTCTATTTGGGTAGTGGTTTGGATTTATCAGTATTGCGTTTGCTCCAAGCGCATGGTTGGGCTACCCGAATCTTACAACTAAATAGTAGCTGTGAATGTTAGGTGCAATTTCTTAGTGGAATAGCAGGTCTGTTGCTGTTGGCCTTGGGTGGCAACTAGTTGTTTTCTTTATATCGATACTCAGCTGACATTGCATGTGCTTGCAAACCCTCTCCATTAGCAAGAATAGAAGCAATTGCACCGAGTTTGGCGGCACCTTGCTTTGATACTTGGATGAGGTTACTGCGTTTTTGGAAATCGTATACACCTAATGACGATGAGAAACGCGCAGTTCTTGAAGTAGGTAACACATGATTGGGACCGGCACAATAATCACCAAGGGCTTCGGATGTATATCTCCCAAGGAAAATTGAGCCGGCATGTTTTATTTTATCAACCCATTTCTCTGGCTGAGCAACTGATAATTCTAAATGCTCAGGTGCGATATGATTCGCAATATCACAAGCCTCATCTAAGTCACGTACTTGAATTAAAGCGCCACGGTTTACAAGAGAGGAACTTATTATATTCTTGCGAGGCATTTTTTCTAGGTGAATGGCTATTTTTTCTTCCACTGATCTGATAAATCCAATATCAGGAGATAATAGAATCGCCTGTGCTAGTTCATCGTGCTCAGCCTGCGAAAATAAATCCATCACGATCCAGTCAGGATTTGTCATGCCATCGCAAATAATTAAAATCTCTGATGGTCCGGCTACCATATCTATTCCTACCACACCAAAAACCTGTCTCTTAGCGGCAGCTACATAAGCATTGCCAGGGCCGACTAGTTTATCTACTTTTGGGATGGTATTGGTTCCATAGGCAAGCGCTCCAATAGCTTGGGCGCCACCAATAGTAAATACACGATCTACTTCACCAATCATTGCTGCAGCAAGTACCAAGTCATTTCTCTTATTCTTTGGCGTTGGTACAACCATGATTAATTCATCAACTCCTGCTACCTTGGCAGGTATTGCATTCATTAACACAGTAGACGGATAAGATGCTTTCCCACCAGGGACGTATAGCCCCACACGATCCATGGGAGTTATCTTCTGACCAAGAAGCGTACCATCAGGCTCAGTGTAACTCCATGACTCGGCTATCTGTCTCTCGTGGAAATTTCGAATTCGTTCTGCAGCCTGCTCAAGAGCCTCTCGTTGTATGGTAGGCAGGCTATGTAAAGCCCTTAGTAATTCCTTTTTAGATAATTCAAGATCAGAAATTGAGGCCGCATCAAGATGATCAAAGTGAGATGTATATTCTAGTACAGCCTCATCACCTCGTTCTTTTACATGCGCTAAAATTTCAGAAACCGTTGTATTTATCTCTTCATTTTTTTCATCTTCAAAGGATGTTATTTTTTTTAACGCCTCAGTGAACCCTGAGTCAGTTGAAGAGAGTCGTTTAATTTGGCTCATAAGGACATATCCCATCTCTCTGAGATTCTCTTCTGAGGCGGCATGCCATTTTTTTTAGCAGCTTCAGAAAATGCTATCAGTATCGGCTGGATTGCCTCTCTTTTTACTTTTAATGCTGCTTGGTTAATTATTAGTCTCGATGAAATAGGCATAATTTCTTCAACTGCTTTCAAATTATTCGCTTTTAGTGTGTCGCCACTCGAAACCAAATCTACAATTGCATCTGCCAGTCCTACTAGTGGA